>JAEEGL011757663.1_pt1 | contig 15813 bp, 14 predicted proteins | sample 9134231 | NCBI WGS metagenome assembly JAEEGL01 (sample SAMN16246548, study PRJNA631951) | gut metagenome | biome: gut microbiome; feature: rumen; material: fiber-attached | host: Bos | place: Iran: Karaj | collected 2018-10
AAAGCCGATACCATCTTCGAAGAATTCGTACAGCTCGACGATTTTCAGGACGGTGTAGGCATTGGCCTCCCCCTGAGTCGCAGCATCGTCCGTCGTTTAGGTGGTGACATCATCCTCGATACCACCTACCTTTCCGGCGCCCGCTTTATACTCACCCTCCCACTATAGGAAATATTGTATTTTTGACAACCGAAAGGAAAAATACTTTACCAGATAATTATCCATGAAAAGATAAATTATCCTAAATAGGATTGTGCGAATTTGGAGAATTATTAAAAAATGCTTATTTTTGCACGCTTAAAAGATAATGTTGAAGAAAAATGGCTTGTATATTACATATAGAAACCAGTTCAAATGTCTGTTCCGTGGCTGTCAGCGAAGATGGACAGTGCATCTTTGAACAGCAGGCCGAGGGCGAGCGCGGAGCAGGTGCCGAACGGTTGGGCACGATGGTTGACGAGGCATTGTCGTTTACGGACAACCACGCCATACCCTTCGATGCCGTCGCCGTCAGCTGTGGCCCTGGCTCATATACGGGACTGCGCATCGGCGTGTCGATGGCCAAGGGCATCTGTTACGGTCGCGACCTGAAGCTGATAGCTGTGCCGACGCTGGAACTGATGTGCGTGCCGGTCCTGCTAAAGGAAAAAGTAAAAGTGAAAGGTGAAGAACATGCTACCGCCTTACCAGAGGATGCCCTACTATGCCCGATGATGGACGCACGCAGGATGGAAGTCTACTCTGCGCTTTACGATCGCAGCCTGAAGACCGTAAGAGAAGTAAAGGCGGACGTGGTGACCGCTGAGACGTATAAAGAATGGTTGGACAAGCGTCCCATCTACTTCTTCGGCAATGGAGCAGCGAAGTGCATGGACACCATCCAGCATCCTAACGCCCACCTGATAGAGGGTGTCGAGCCATTAGCCAAGTGGATGCAACCATTAGCCGAGCGTCGTTTCCTGAACGAACAATTTGAAGATGTTGCCTACTTTGTACCTTTCTACCTGAAAGACTTCGTGGCCATCAAGGCAAAACCGCTGCTCTGATTGAAAATTGATAATTGATAATAGAAAAAATATGGATATAAAAGGATTAGACTACAACACACAGCGTGAGAAGCTTGTGCTGTCAGAATATGGTCGTGAAATTCAGAAAATGGTCGATGTTGCCAGCGGTCTGCCCGACAAAGAAGAGCGGATGCGCTGTGCAAAATCCATCATCCGACAGATGGAGAACAAGAATCCTCAGGTTCGCCAGTCAGATGACTATCTACAAACGTTGTGGAATCATCTGTACCTGATGAGCCGCGGCCATTTGGACATCGACTGGCCCTACGATGTCAGTGAGGCAGAGAAAATCAGTACCAAGCCCCAGCCGATGGCACATCCCACCAGTAACGGTATGAGCCGCATGCGCCACTACGGCCAACTGATGGGCGAAGTGTTTGAGAAACTGAAGACCATGCCAGAAGGTCCTGAACGCGACGAGTTGGTACGCGTCACAGCCAACCAGATGAAGCGCGACCTGCTGACATGGGGGCATGGCTCGATGGACGATGAGCGTATTGCCGACGATCTGGCACGCTTTACAGATGGCAAGATACAAATCGACCTGTCGTCGTTTCGTTTCGACCGCATAGATTCCATCAGCACTGAAAGTACTGGGAAGCGCAAGAAAAAGAAGTGAACTGTGAATAGTGAAAAGTGAAAAACGATGGCATCATTCAGAATTGAAGGTGGACACCTGCTCAGTGGTGATATCAGGCCTCAGGGCGCCAAGAACGAGGCCCTGCAGGTGATATGTGCCACGCTACTGACCAGCGAAACGGTGACCATTCACAATATTCCTAACATCCGCGACGTCAACAACCTTATCCAGTTATTGAGCGACATTGGTGTGAAGGTTGTCAAGGAGCAAGGAGTGAGTGGCGATGGGCAAGTGAGCAGCTATACCTTTCAAGCCGACGCCCTGGATATGGCGTTCTTAGAGAGCGACGAGTTCGTAGAAAAATGTGCCCAGCTGCGTGGCTCAGTAATGATGATAGGTCCATTGTTGGCACGTATGGGCAAGACTGTCATAGCCAAACCCGGTGGCGACAAGATCGGACGCAGACGCTTAGACACGCATTTCCTGGGTTTCCAGAAGTTAGGTGCCAAGTTCCGTCAGATTCCAGACCGTAACGTCTATGAGATCTTCGCCAAAAGCCAAAAGTCAAAAGCTAACGGCTTAAAAGGTTCCTATATGCTGCTCGACGAGGCATCGGTCACGGGTACAGCCAACATCATCATGGCTGCCACAATGGCTGAGGGTACTACCACTATCTATAATGCGGCCTGCGAGCCTTACGTCCAGCAGCTGTGTCACATGCTGTGCCAGATGGGTGCCAAGATCAGCGGCATCGGCTCGAACCTGCTGACCATCGAAGGTACAGAGGAGTTGCATGGTGCAGACCACACGCTGCTGCCTGATATGATTGAGGTAGGATCATTTATCGGTATGGCAGCCATGTGCGGCAATGGCGTACGTATAAAAGACTGCTCCATCAAGGACCTCGGCATCATTCCTGATGCATTCCGACGCTTAGGTGTAAAGGTGGAGACAGATGGCGACGACCTCTTTATCCCCCGCCAGAAACACTATGTGGTCGACTCGTTTATCGACGGCACCATCATGACGTTAGCAGATGCCCCATGGCCCGGACTAACGCCCGACCTGCTCTCAGTGCTCATCGTGGTAGCCACACAGGCTCGCGGTTCAGTGCTGTTCCATCAGAAGATGTTCGAGAGCCGACTGTTCTTCGTCGACCGTCTGATAGACATGGGAGCACAGATCATCCTCTGCGATCCCCACCGTGCCGTCGTTGTAGGTCATGACCGTCAGCGTCAGTTGCGTGGCAGTCGTATGTCAAGTCCGGATATCCGTGCTGGTATCGCCCTGCTGATAGCCGCCATGAGTGCAGAGGGCACCAGCCTCATCAGCAATATCGAACAGATTGACCGAGGCTACGAGAATATTGAGCACCGACTCAATGCGCTGGGAGCCAAGATAGAGCGGATATGATCAAGCAGGAAGAAGTTTACAAGATTGGGCGATTAGGTAAGTCGCACGGCGTGAAAGGCGAAGTGTCGTTCCAGTTCGACGATGACATCTTCGACCGCGTGGATGCCGACTACTTAGTGCTCGACATCGACGGCATTCTGGTACCCTTCTTCATGGAGGAATACCGTTTCCGCAACGACAGCGTCTGCATTGTGAAGTTCTGCGACATCGACACGCAGCAGCGTGCCCAGGATCTGACAGGATGTGACGTCTATTTCCCCCGTGCTTTGGCTGAAGAGGCTGACGAACAGCCCTCGTTAGCCAGTCTTGTAGGATATGCTATCGTTGATGCCTCCAATGGCAAAACCGTCGGAAATATCACAGCCGTTGATGACAGTACCATCAATATTCTCTTCGAGTTGGAAGACGGCACCCTGATTCCTGCCAGCGACGAGCTGATAGAAAGCATCGATACTGAACAGCAACAAATTAAAATGAATATCCCCAAAGGATTATTAGATATATGAAAAAGAAACAGATAGCCATTTTAGGTTCTACAGGCTCGATAGGCACACAGGCCCTTGAAGTCATAGAAGAACATAGCGACTTGTACGAGGTATATTGTCTGACAGCCAATAACAAGGTAGAGCTGCTGGCCGAACAGGCACACAAATTCCATCCTGCCGCTATCGTCATTGCCAATGAGCAGCGCTACGACGAGTTGAAACAGCTGATGAGCGACCTGCCCGATGTGAAGGTGTATGCAGGAAGAACCGCTTTGGACGAAATCGTCGAGGCACAGCCTATCGACATGGTACTCACCGCTATGGTGGGTTTTGCCGGTCTGTCACCTACCATCCACGCCATCAAGGCACGCAAAGCCATTGCCTTAGCCAACAAGGAGACGTTGGTGGTGGCTGGCGAACTGATACTCCTATTGGCGCAGCAGTACCACACCCCTATCCTACCCGTCGACAGCGAGCACTCAGCCATCTTCCAGAGCTTGGTGGGTGAAGACGACAATCCCATCGAAAAGATATTGCTGACAGCCTCTGGCGGTCCGTTCCGCAACTTCACAATGGAACAGTTAGCGACCGTCACCAAGGCCGATGCCCTGCGTCATCCCACATGGGACATGGGTGCCAAGATTACCATCGACTCTGCATCGATGATGAACAAGGGCTTCGAGGTGATTGAGGCCAAGTGGCTCTTTGGCGTTGATGCCCGTCAGATTCAGGTTTTGGTACATCCGCAGAGCATTGTCCACTCGGCTGTGCAGTTCCACGACGGTGCCGTCAAGGCGCAGTTAGGCGTGCCCGACATGCGACTGCCCATCCAGTATGCCTTCTCGTTCCCCCAGCGTCTACCGTTGAGTGGCGACCGTCTGGACTTCTTTGCCCAGAAGTTGGAGTTCTTCGAGCCCGACCTCAAGAAGTTCCGCTGCTTGGCATTGGCTTTCGAGGCCATCGGAAAGGGTGGCAACATGCCGTGTATTGTCAACGCAGCCAACGAGATTGTGAATCGTGGCTTCTTAGAGGACCGCTGCAGCTTCCTGCAGATGAGCGACATCATTGCCGAAACCATGCAGCGCTGCACGTTCAGCAAAAACCCCGACTACGATGTCTATATCCAGACAGATGCAGAAGCACGTCGCATCGCAACAGAACTAATGAAAAAGTAAAAAGGTAAAATAGTAAAAAGTATATTAATGGAAGTTTTTTTAATTAGAGTATTACAATTAGTATTGGCCCTCTCCCTATTGGTTTTTCTCCACGAGGGTGGCCATTTCTTTTTTGCCAAGCTCTTCGGAGTGAGGGTCGAGAAGTTCTATATCTTCTTCGACTGGAAGTTCAGCCTGTTTAAGTTCAAGCCCAAGAAGAGCGATACAGAATATGGTATCGGCTGGATTCCCCTTGGCGGTTACTGTAAGATATCAGGTATGATTGACGAGAGTTTCGATACCGAACAGATGAAACAGCCCGAACAGCCCTGGGAGTTCCGTACCAAGCCCACGTGGCAGCGCCTGCTGATCATGATTGGCGGTGTACTGGTCAACTTCCTCTTAGCGCTGTTCATCTACGCCATGATCCTGTTCCACTGGGGCGACACCTATATCCCTGTGAAGGACATGACCTTAGGTATGAAGTTCAATCAGGAAGCCAAGTCGTACGGCTTTAAGGACGGCGATATTCTGATTGGTACTGAGAAGGGAGAGTTCAAGGAGTTCGGCGCCAACCTCTATCGCGACATCTCCGAGGCTCATCGTGTCGACATCATCCGTGAGGGCAAGCCCATGAGCATCAGTCTGCCAGGCGAAATCAACATGCTGAATATGATCAAAGCCGACCCCGCCTTTGTGCGTCCGCTGATGCCTGCCGTGGTCGACAGCGTCATGCCTGGTACACCTGCTGAAAAGATCGGTCTGCAGAAAGGCGACAAGATTCTCGCCATCAATGGTGCACCCATTGACTCCTACAACGAGTTTGTCGACCAGTTAGGCCGTCGCAACGACCTTCTGCTCACCTCCACGACCTCTGCCGACAGCCTGAAAGCACGTACTGTTACCCTTGTATATGGCAACGATGCCCGCACTGACACTACAGAGGTCGTGCTGACCCCTGAACTCAAGTTGGGCTTTGTCGTGAAAAGTCTGGCTGGTCTCTATCAGCCCAAGACGGTGGAGTACAGTTTCCTGGAAAGCATCCCTGCAGGTATCAAGTACGGTTGGAACGTATTGGCCTCGTACATTGACGATATGAAGTACGTCTTCACCGCTGAGGGTGCCAAGTCGTTAGGTGGCTTTGGTGCCATCGGCAGCCTCTTCCCGCCTATGTGGGACTGGTATATGTTCTGGAAGATGACAGCCTTCCTCAGCATCATCCTCGCCTTCATGAACATCCTGCCCATCCCCGCTCTCGACGGTGGCCATGTGCTGTTCCTGCTCTACGAGATGATTACCCGCCGCAAGCCCTCTGAGAACTTTATGATCAAGGCTGAATATGTGGGCTTTGGCCTGCTCATCCTCTTGATGGTTCTGGCCAACCTCAACGACATCCTGCGCTGGTTAGGATATATGTAACTCAACTTTCGCAAGCTCCTCTTGCTCAGTCTCGAAAGGGGGCAAGGGGCAAGGAGCAAGGTGCAAGAGGTTTAGAGTTTAAGACATTCGAATAATTTTCTACAGCAAAGGCTTTGTAGTTTAAATCTTTATGCGTATCTTTGCAAACGTATGAAGCGTCGACTACAAAGCCTTTGCCTATTGCTACTATGCCTGACGGCTCTCGCTCATGCAGACAACTTAGGCTACACCAAGTTCAAGCCTCTGAAAATCGGATTGGATTTGGATTATGCACCGTTGGAGTATGTCGATGACAAAGGACAGCCTCAGGGACTGGACGTAGAACTCACGCAGTTGTTGATGAAACGCCTCAACATCCCTTACACCTATAGTCCCAATACCTGGGAGAACATCAAGGATGACGTTCTCAACGGAGATGTAGGACTTGGCATGATGGTCTACTCACCCTACCGCAAGCATATCGTCAATTTCTCGCGTGCCGTCTTCCGGTTGTATTATCAGGTGGTCTACCGCAGCAATGAATCCGAGCTGTTCGACATGCGTCATATGGAAGGTAAGGATATTGCCTATATGTCCAGTCGTCCAATTACCGATACGCTCACCAGAGCCGGTGCCGTGCTCCACGTAGTGAACGACCTGCCTCTGGCACTGAAAGACCTCAGCGGCGGCAGGTACGATGCCGTCATCTGCTTCCGCTATCAGGCCAAATACCATATCCACCATCAGGAGTTAAACAACCTCATTGCCGAAGACCTGACACTGACACCACGCGAATACTGCTATGTCAGCGTCCATCCTGAACTGATCCAAGTCATCGACAACGAGCTGAGAAAGATGGAGGAAGAGGGCGTTATCGACGAGGTTTACGGCGATTATATCTCTAAGTTAGACAGTTTCCACATACCACACTGGGTATGGTGGCTGTTGGGTACAGCCCTCATGCTGACCTTCGCTGCCTTGTTCGTACAACAATATATCCACTCGCGCCGCCTTCATCATGAGATGCGCCGTGCCCAGAAGTCCGAACAGCTGAAGACCATCTTCCTGGCCAACGTAAGCCATGCCCTGCGAACGCCCCTCAATGCCATTATCGGCTTCAGCGACATGATGCGCTCCATGCCCGAAGATGCCCTGACGGCAGCCGACCGGCAAGAGATGCTGAACCAGATTCACGGCAATGGCGAACAGTTGCTCTACTTCATCAACGAGCTGTTGCAGTTGTCGAACATCGAGGGTAACGGCATCGAATTCCAGGAGGTAGAGTGCAACATCGGCCAGTTGATGAACGAATATGCCAATATTGTCAGACCAGACTTGAAAGAGGGCGTAATACTTCTGGTCGACGCACCGCAAGAGGAACTGATAGCCATCACCGACCCCAACCACCTGCGCCTGATCACCATGCATCTGCTGAGCAATGCCATCAAACATACCACCCAGGGCAGCATCACCATTAGCTATAAGATGCACAACAATGGTCTTCATGTCGAGGTCAAGGACACTGGCGACGGTCTGCCACAAGACTTGAAGGAGAATATTTTCCAGCTATTGAGCGATAAGCACACCTTCGTACAGGAACAGAATCCAGGATTAGGCCTGTCCATCTGTAAGGCCGTTATCGATACCGTTCATGGTAAGATAGGCGTAGAAAGTACAGAAGGCCACGGAGCGACCTTCTGGTTCTGGATTCCCAGCACGTTCAAGTAAGAAGTTCCTCCCTCTTACCTTTACTTGACATACTCAGCCACCATCTTCAGGCACTGCTCTGCACTGACAGGCTTTGCCATAAAATTGTCGCAACCAGCTTCGAATGCCGCCAGGCGGTCGCTGTCGAACGCGTTGGCTGTAAGAGCAATAATGGGCAGGTCTGGCTTGACAGCCTTAATCTGGCGCGTGGCCTCCAGTCCGTCCATAACAGGCATCTTCAGATCCATGATCACCAAAGCAAACTCACCCGCCTTAACCAGATCAACGGCCTCCTGACCATTACGCGCGCGTACGGGTTCATAATACTTTTTCAATACATAGGTCATCAGCATCCAGTTGCTGTCATTGTCCTCAGCTACTAAAATCCGTTTCATACTATTTACTGTTTAATATTCTTAACTAACTACAAAAGTACGACTTTTTTTTCAATTTCCGAACATTCTTGTTGCTTTTTTAATATTTTTTCGTACCTTTTTCGTAATTCGAAGAAGGTACTAACGTTCGAAAAGAAAGAAAAACAAGTTTTCCTTTTGCTTTTTGCTCACTTTTTCGTACCTTTGTCCGCGTATTGTGTACATACGCGAAGAATGTTCGAACAGGTGATAGGACAACGGGAGGTGCAAGAGCGCCTGATGCAGATGGTCGACGAAGACCGTCTGCCACATGCCATCATGCTGTGCGGGCCACAAGGAGCCGGCAAGTTAGCACTGGCCGTTGGCTTTGCCAAGGTACTGCTGTCTGAGAAGACCACTTCCATGTTCTCCGATACACCAGAATACGTGGAGAGTCCGATGCTGAAGAAACTGGAGCATCCCGACCTGCACTTCACCTACCCCACCATCAAGCTGCCGTCGATGGGTGCAGACCACAAGCCTGTCAGCGACGATTTCGCACACGAATGGCATGAGCTGATCATGGCCAGTCCCTACTTCACCATGAACGAATGGTTAGAGCAGATGGGCGGCGAGAACCAGCAGGCCATCATCACCGCTGGCGAGAGTGACGAGCTGGTCAGGAAGCTCAGTCTGAAGTCGAGCCAAGGGGGCTATAAAGTGAGCATCATCTGGCTGCCCGAGCGCATGAACATCGAGTGTGCCAACAAGATACTGAAGCTGTTGGAGGAGCCGCCCTCGCAGACCGTCTTCATCATGGTATGCCAAGAGCCTGACAAGCTCATAGAGACCATCCGCAGCCGTGTGCAGCGCATCGATGTGAAGAAGATAGCCGACGAGGACGTGAAGCAAGCACTCATCCAGAAGCGCGGCCTGACCGATGATGTGGCACAGCGCGTCAGCCGCATGGCCAACGGCAACTGGCTGAAGGCAATGGAGCTGTTGAGTGCCGACTCGGAGAACGAGCTGTTTCTCGACATGTTTCAGTCGCTGATGCGTCTGGCCTACCAGCGCAAAGTAAAGGATCTGAAGGCATGGTCGGAGCAGATGGGCGCGATGGGGCGCGAGAAACAGAAGCGATTCCTGGAATACTTCCTGCGACTGGTGCGCGAGAACTTCATGTATAATTTCCAGAACGAAGAGCTATGCTATATGACGCAGCGCGAAGAGGACTTTGCCCGCAACTTCGCACGCTTCATCAACGAGGCCAACGTCATAGAGATCAGCGAATTGGCAAACCGCGCCATACGCGATATCGGACAGAATGCCAATGCCAAGATTGTATTCTTCGATTTTACCTTGAAAATGATTGTACTATTAATTCAGAAATAATATATGGAAAAAGACTTAGAAATAAAGACTGGCTGTGACCGCGGACTCTGCAAGGAGGCCGTAGGACGTCAGGACCGACAGCTGAACACCTACGACTGGCTGGCCGACGTGCCTGGCAATCAGGACGATACCGACCTGGTGGAGGTTCAGTTCAAGCACACCCGCAAGGGCTACTACCACAATGTGAACAAACTGCCGCTGAAGAAGGGCGACATTGTGGCAGTAGAGGCCAATCCAGGTCACGACATCGGTGTGGTGACGCTGACGGGCCGACTGGTGAAGCTACAGGTGAAGAAGGCCAACCTGAAGAGTGCCGACGACATTAAGCGCATATATCGCATCGCACGTCCCATAGACATGGATAAATTCCGCGAAGCCAAAAGCCGCGAGCACGACACGATGATTGAGAGCCGCCAGATAGCCAAAGGCTTGGGACTGGACATGAAGATTGGCGACGTGGAGTATCAGGGCGACGGCAACAAGGCCATCTTCTACTATATCGCCGACGAGCGCGTAGACTTCCGCCAGCTCATCAAGGATCTGGCAGCAGCCTTCCACGTACGCATCGAGATGAAGCAGATCGGAGCCCGTCAGGAGGCCGGACGCATAGGCGGCACAGGTCCTTGCGGACGCGAGCTGTGCTGTGCCACATGGATGAAGAACTTCGTCAGCGTGGGCACGTCGTCAGCGCGTTTCCAGGACATCTCGCTCAATCCGCAGAAGCTGGCAGGCATGTGTGCCAAGCTGAAGTGCTGTCTGAACTACGAGGTGGACAACTATGTGGAGGCCAGCCGCAAGCTGCCGTCGAAAGAGACACAGCTGCAGACACAGGATGCCGACTACTACTACTTCAAGGCCGATATCCTGGCAGGACTGGTCACCTACTCTACCGACAAGAACATTGCCGCCAACCTTGAGACCATCACCGCCCAGCGTGCCAAGCAGATTATCGAGATGAACCGCAAGGGCGAGAAACCCGTATCCCTGACTGAGGACGGCAAGAGCAAAGAATCCAAGAAGCCTGTCGACTTGGCTACGCAGGACAACATCAGCCGCTTTGACAGTGCCAAAAAGAAAAAGAAGAAAAAGAAGAAGGTCATGGGCGCCAAGGAAGACCAGCCCAAAGGCAACGCTCAGGAGCCCAAGGCCAATGGTCAGCAGCAGCCTGCAACCGACAAAGAAAAGCCCAAGCAGCAGCCGAAAGCTAACAAAGAAAAGCCAAAAGCCAAATGAGCAGGCACGCCATATTCTATTTCCTGACGGTGGTGTGTGTGCTTATGGCATGCATGTCGTGCCACCAAGGGACGGTATTCAATCAATACGAGTCGACATCCGTCAGAGGCTGGGAGCGCAACGACACCATCTCGTTCCAGACAGAGGCCGTGCCCGAGGCAGGCAGCTATGTGGAGGAAGTGGGCGTGCGCATCAGTGGCGACTATCCGTTCATGGCCGTAAGCCTCATCGTGGAACAGACGGTGCTGCCATCTGGGAAGACCTATACCGACACTCTTGCCTGCGAGCTGATTGACGAGAACGGCAAGGCCACAGGCGGCAACGGCGTCAACCACTATCAGTACCTGTTTCCCCTCAATACGCTCCAGTTACAGAAGGGCGAATCAGTACATGTGTCCATCCGTCACTGCATGAAGCGCGAAATCCTGCCCGGCATCCTCGACATCGGACTGAAGGTGAGCAAAGAGGGTAGTAAATCAAGCCTGTCTGTCTAAATCGGCCAAGTCCTTCATACACTCCTCGAAAATGGCTTCTTGCTGACTTTTCGACATGTCTGACAGTGGCATGAAGGTGGTGAAGAAACTGATGCCAACAGGCGTTTTCCCCTCCTGTCGCTCTCGTCCTGACAACTTGAAACAGAAACCGTCGTTCACCAAATAACCTTCTCCAGCAAACTCACCGTATTTCTCGATGCGTTTGTTGATACGCTCGTCGATGGTCATCGGCCTCAGTTCATAGTTTCGTGAAAGAAACCTGACTGCCACCTCGTTGGCTGTCAAATCAGGCTGTTTCAAGAAGCGTTCCTTATAGCGCTGCAGGAAATGGCTGGTATAGACGTGGATCGCAGGCTTTCGCCAGTCAGTCCACTTGATGACAAACCGCTTGCTTCCGTCGAACAACACGCAGAGATATCCTGACAGAACGGGACCGAATGGATGTTCACGGTAGAAATAAATGATGTACTGATTATTCGACGAAGGTATCTTGTAGTCGTACATCACATAGTTCTGAAAGCGAAACTTCCTGTCCATCTCCTTACGTGCTTTTTGGAAAAGAACATCACGCTTCCAGTCCAGTTTCGGCATCTCACTCATCAGTGTGTCATAGACCTCATGGAGGTTCATGTTTGCTACAATCATGGGTGCAAAGGTACGGAGAACAATGATAATACATAGTTCTCAGCCGTCATTTTTATCGCTGACCACTGATTTTTTTGACTAATGTCAGTAATACTCCGTGCTTCTATTAAATGATGTGACGGATTTACATTTTTCGTGTCGAATCGTGCGGCGTTTCAGGAATTCTTCGCACCTTTGCAGGCGAATTCATCAATATAAGAGAAGAAAATGAAAACAAAGATGACGAAGAGATTGAGTCTTTTAATGTTTGCCACAGTGCTGATGAGCCTGACGGCAAGTGCAATACCCGTAAAGCGTGGAATGTGGTATACGCTGACGCTGGCAGACGGTACGACGGTGAGAGCCGAGGCCCGAGGCAGTGAATTTGGCAGCTGGTGGCAGGACGCTGAAGGCCAGTGCTATGTGTTGCAGGATCCTTCGGCAAGCTCAGAGCAGGCAAGGCGACATTGAGGGCATAGGCGTTCATCTGAGCGGTTACTTCGTAGGCAACGAACTGGTGATGGAAAAACAGGATGAAGGTCCGGATTTAGAGCGACTGGCCGGCATAGGCGTGTTCTGCCACGAGCTGGGTCACTCCTTAGGACTGTCCGACTGGTATTGCACAGACAATGCGGAAAATGAAAGACATCCCAATGACGACGCCTTTGGGGATTGGTCTACGATGGATCACGGCTGCTATGAGGGCGACTTATGGGCTCCTGTGGGCTATACCGCCTACGAACGCAGCTACATGGGATGGTTGTCGCTGGGCACATGCGACAAGAAGGACACCTATCAACTGAACGCTCCCGATGGAGAATGTCCCGCCATTTATTTTCCCAAGAGCGACGACGCTGAAGAGACGGAATACTTCATCGTAGAGACTCGCAGCCCCTCGACGTGGTACCCGGGAGGCCAAGGAACCCTGATCCACGCTAAAGCGTAGAATCATTGTTCCAGTCCCCATGATTCTTTCTTGTTTCGGCAGCTACAGCTTACATAAAAAGAAATCAGCGTGTCAGCGAGAACTTCAGAGAAAGGCCGAAGTCACGGGTTGTGGTGGGATAGCTGCTGGATGAGAGCAAGGGCGTGTTGGTCTGACGGTCGTAGTAGAATGACATGGTGAGCAGACGCGACAGGGTATAGTCGGCCATGAAGGAAATTTTCAATGCCGAGTTGCCACTGCTGGCTGCACTGGTACGGGTGGCGATGTCACGCGTAATGGCAGCCTGCTCGCGCAGCGAAATGTCTAAGCGCAGGTTCAAGTCCTGATTGATGCCGGTCTTCTTGGCATTAGTCGTGCTGGTCTTGGCAGCCTCGTTCGATTTCGATTTGCCGCGCTGCGCCTTCTTGATTTTGCGCGAGGCACCATTGCCAAACAGCTTGAAGTCGCTGATCTTATAACCGAATCCCACCACGATGTCGTTCGAGCGCGACTCATTGATCTGCACACTGGTCATGGAAAGGGTGAGATTACGCGTACGGCGGTATTCGGCCTTCATGGTCAGTCCCGACTCGAAGGTGAAATCCATACCGATGAGCGGTGCGAACGACTCGTTGATGCTCACGGCAGGCACATGCCAGCCTAAGACGGAGGCCGTCTCACTGCTGCTATTATAGCTGCCCACAGCAAACACGGACTTATAGGCGTGGTTGATATTGACAGACTTAAAATGCTCGTTGAACCACTTCAGTTTTGAAAGGCCTGAATAGCGGATGGTCCAGTTTGGCAGCAGTTTCCCTAAGGTGGGCAACAGGTCGAGCGAGCCGCGTCCGCTGCTTGTATAGGAATCGAGGAATGCGGGAATCATGACGGCAGCGCTATAGGCATCCACCTCCTGTCCATAATGTGCACTTGCCATCTGCTGGAACCGGGGCAGTGCGTCGCAGAAGGTCTCGAACACCTTGGAGGGATAGCCCGAATTGGCATCGCCCATTTTCTCGAAGGCACTGGCGATGGAGATGGTGGTCATGTTAAACGTTCCGCTCTGTGTGGAGGGCATACCGCCCAGTGAGTAGCGCACGCTGCGAGCCTTGGTTTCGGTACGCGACGCACTCAGGTCGATCTTCAGGTCGCGGGCCGGCTCCAACGTGGCACGCAGGGCAAGGTCGGTAGTGCTATTGACGGCTGCCGGCGATGCCAAGCTGTCGACCATCATCAGCCAGCCATTATCGTAGGCTTTTTGCAGATACGAGTCGCCAACCAGTCCGAAAGCGAAGTCGAGGCCCGGTGCCATCACGCCGCCCGTGCTTTGTCCGAAGGCATCGCCAACAAAAGGCAGGAAGCCCGGCACGGACATGGCCCTGGTGCTGCGGTAAGTCAAACCAATGGTGCGAACCATCATCAGCAGACGGGCAGCCGACTGCGCAGGCTTGTACCACCACTCGTTCTCCGAAGGCGGCTTAGCCGTCACGGTGAGTTTGATAGTCACGGAATCCCTGTTCTTGACAAGAATCTTGTTCTGGTCTATCACCTTATACTTGACAGGATAGGTCTTGCCATCCTTGGTCTTCGCCGTCACGATGAGGCGCTTCGACTTCTTGTTATGGCTGACAGTCAGCGTGGTGTCAGGCTTTAAGGTCAGCTCCTTCTGGAAGGCGTTTTTGTTCTTGGGAAGCTGCGCATCGGCCTTGTTTTTCGCGCCAGAGGCTGCAGCAGGCACAGCCTTGTCTCGCCCAGCTGGGGCAGTGGCGGGCTTCTTTTTCTTATCGTCCTTCTTGGCAGTATTCTGCTGCTTGGCAATGGCTTTCTTGAAGCGTTCGTTGGTCTTCTTCAGGAAGGGGAAGTGATTGTAGAGCGTCTCCATATTCAGGTTGCCATTGATGGTGAGCTGACGGTTGTTCGTAATCGTGTTGCCCAACGACGAACCATTCTCCAGCACAGTGCCTCTAACCCAGTTGTATGTCGCCGTATAGTTGGCATCGGCTGTCACCCAGTCGAAGATGGGCAGCTTATTGAGCGGCAACTGATAGGAAGCCGTAAAGTTCTGACGATAATCGAGCGGCGTACCAAAGCGCTTGATGCTGTGCCATACCGAGTCTTTCCACTCCGAATAGCGGTCTGGATAGAGATCCTTGTTGATGGGCAGGCCATTGCCGTATGGTTCTTCGATCTCAGCACGCGTACCCGACTGGAAATTCATGTGCAGGTTCTTGGTGAGATCCCAGCGCAGGGAGAAGTCGCGGTTCCAGAGGAACGACGAGTTCCACTGCACAGGAATCGATGCTCCCGACAGGTTGTCCATGTCGCGCTCCTGCAATTCGTTGTAGGTGCGTTGCATCTCCGTATTGAACGTCACATTCTGAGGCAGCCAGTTCAGTCCGAAAGCCTTGGGGAACTGCATCCACTTCGATTTCGACTTCGAGTTCTTGAACGGTTCCCAAGTCTTATACACGGGTGTATATGTGTAGTTGAAAGCTCCGCGCCACTCGTCATCATGCTCATAGACGGTAGTCTCGCCCGACCTGCGGCTATGGCGATGACTATACGAGAACGAGAAGTTGGCAGGATCGTAAGGCATGGGGTGACGCTTGGTCTTGATGCCCACGCGGACATTGGAGAGCGAGAAGTTGGTGGTAGTGGCCTTGGTGACGGCAATAGACTCGATGCTGTCGCGCTCATGTTCAGGCATTGCATCCAAAGCGTCATCCAGTTCCAGATCCGTATCTAACGGATTATACTTGGGACGTGTCTCCTCCTTGGTCATGCTATAATAGAGCGGTGCCGTCACCTTGGCCTTGTCAGGGAAGAACTTGCCCAACTCGACATTGGCAGTGATGGAATAAGTCCTGTAATTATCCATCGTACGTTGCATGACACCTTCCTCTAAGCCGCCGAATCCCTCGGTGATAATCTTACCCGTCAGATTGAGCGAACCCACATCCGACAGCTGCATGTTCAGGGCACCGGATG
>JAEEGL012683514.1_pt1 | contig 15813 bp, 15 predicted proteins | sample 9134231 | NCBI WGS metagenome assembly JAEEGL01 (sample SAMN16246548, study PRJNA631951) | gut metagenome | biome: gut microbiome; feature: rumen; material: fiber-attached | host: Bos | place: Iran: Karaj | collected 2018-10
AAAATGGCAGAAGTCAGAGTAAAAGAGAATGAATCGCTTGACAGCGCGCTCAAGAAATTCAAGAGAGCCTGCGCAAGATCCGGCATAATGACAGAGCTTCGCAAAAGAGAGTGCTATGAAAAGCCCAGCGTAAGACGCAAAAAGAAGTCGGAAGCTGCAAGAAAGCGCAAATACAAATAATAGGATCCCACCCCGGGTTCTCCCGGGGTGATTCTGCGGAATTAGCTCATCCGGTAGAGCGTCGCCTTCCCAAGGCGAATGTGGCGGGTTCGAGTCCCGTATTCCGCTTAAACGAAAAAACAGCCTTTACGGCTGTTTTTTCGTTTAACCGTACTACACATACGGGACTCGAAGCAGCGTTAAGAAAACAGTCCGGTGGACTGTTTTTAGCGGTGACCGAAGGTTTTTGCAAGGCACCCACTTTAAAATCTGCACTTATGCCTTGCAAAAACCAAGAAGAGTCCCGTACTAAAGGTATATCTTACGGGACTCGAAGCAGTGAAAAAAATGATCCGGTGGATCATTTTTGAACGGTGACCGAAGAATTTTGCGAAGCACACAGAATGAAGTTTGCACTTATGCTTCGCAAAATTCAAGAAGAGTCCCGTAATCCTTATATATCATACGGGACTCGAAGCAGTGAAAAAAATGATCCGGTGGATCATTTTTGAACGGTGACTGTTGACGAGCCTTGCGCTTCCGGTGGAAGATGAAGCAAGGCGAGGAAAGCGCAGCGGTCGATAAAAATCAAGCACAGCCGCGGCAGCGGCGCGCAGATTTTTTCGGGCACCGCAAGCGGTTTTGCAAGGCACATACGGTGAAGTCTGTACAAATTGCTTCGCAAATTCAAGAAGAGTCGTATCCCGCAAATATAAAAATCCTGTACTTTTCTCAAAGCAAACCGCCTTAACTTAGAAGTTAGGGGTAATTTTCCCTAACTTCTAAGTTAGTGCGAGCCTTGTTATTACGGCAAAAAAGAATAATATCGGTTTTATAATCTATTTTTTTATCCGATAACATATATAAAACCTTAATTTTTCTATTTATTTTCCCGTTTTCTCTTGACAAACAGGCTTCGGTATTATAAAATTGTATATAATAAAACCGCATTGTTATGCGTTAAAAGTAAAGGAGATAAAAATATGCCTAAATTCAAATGCACCATCTGCGGCGAGGTGTTTGAGGCGCCGTCGCTTGCCGAGGCGATCTGCCCGCTCTGCGGAGCGATGGGAGACGCGCTCGAGCCCGTTTCAGATGAAGAGAAGAAAGAAGAAAAGAAAAATCCGTATTCCGGCACCAAAACGGAACAGAATTTACTTGCGGCGTTCGCCGGCGAATCCCAGGCGAGAAACAAATACACTTATTTTGCGTCAAAAGCGAAAAAAGAAGGCTACGAGCAGATAGCCGCGCTGTTTCTTAAGACCGCCGACAACGAGAAGGAGCACGCAAAGCTCTGGTTCAAGGAGCTGAACGGAATAGGCGATACGGCGGAAAACCTTGAAGCCGCCGCCGACGGAGAGAATTACGAATGGACGGATATGTATGAGGATTTCGCAAAAACGGCGGAAGCCGAAGGCTTTGTTGAGCTCGCCGCGAAATTCAGAGGCGTCGCCGCGATCGAAAAACATCACGAGGAGCGCTACCGCGCGCTTCTGAAGAACGTGGAGACGAAAAAGGTGTTTGAAAAATCCGAGGTCAAGATATGGGAATGCCGCAACTGCGGTCATATCGTAGTCGGAACGAAAGCGCCCGAGGTCTGCCCCGTATGCGCGCATCCGCAGAGTTATTTTGAGGTAAACGCGGAAAATTATTGATCTTGTCCGAAAACAGGCCGGCGGCGGAATACCGCCGGCTTTTATATTCGGCTTTGTCTTCCTGAAACGGCGTTTAATTCAAATCGCCGTTATCTTCGCCGCGACCGAAAAGAAAAAAAGCGGTCTTGACAAAACAAAAAGAATAGTGTATAATCATAAGGCTGTGTCAGACGGCCGCGCGGTATGGCGCCGAAAGGTATTACCGTGAGGAAAGTCCGGGCATCACAGGGCAGGATAACGGATAACGTCCGCCGAGGGTGACCTCCGGGAAAGTGCAACAGAAATAAACCGCCTCAGGTTCCGGATTATCGCAAAGCGGTAGTCGGAGTGAACCGAGGGGTCCTCAAATTACGCGCAGCGTGATTTGGGGTTCACGAGGCAAGGATGGAAAGGCGAGGTAAGAGCTCACCGGCATTGTGGCAACACCGTGCAAATGTAAACCCTATCCGATGCAACACCGTGTGAAAGAAGGGCTGCCCGCCCGTCCCGTACAGGGAATTTCCGAGGTGGCAAGGAGCTGCGCGGCGACGCGCACGCCAAGACAGATGACCGTCTATAACAGAACCCGGCTTACGATACAGCCAAAAGCCCCCTTTTCGGGGGCTTTTGCTTTTGCAAGGGGGACAAATATCAAACCCGCGGGGAAGCGGGAGCGGAGACCCCTCCCCTGCAAACGTCTTAATTCTGAATCTGAATTCGGGAGCGGAGACCGCTCCCCTACACGGAAAGGCGGGTATTTCTTAAAGGGAGATAACGGTTATGGTCGTCTGCGTGTAATTGTTCACAAATACACGTTGAAAACTCATATATGATAATGTATAATTATTTAGATAAAATTACGGGAGAGTTGTTTTATGCTGACTGAATTACGACTGCTTATGCTTGAGGACGCTGACGCCGGCGAGATAAAAAGGCGGCTCCCCGCCGATGAATACGACGCGCTCTGCGCGTGGCACGGCGGCGAGGAAGGGGCGATAGACGCGTTCCTACGCCTGAAATCATTTGACGAAGCCGCCTCCGCTCTGCTTTACAAGCCGAACAAAAACATCAAACCCGTCGGACGGCGCGGCAGATTTATAGTTCTCGAGGGGCTTGACGGCGCGGGAAAGACCACGCATATGGAGCTTTTGAAGCGGAGGCTTTACGACGACGGCAGATCCGTTTATGCGACCGCCGAGCCGACGATATCCGCGACGGGCGGGCTTATCCGCGACGCGCTTGCTGGGCTTCACACGCGCTCCGCGGCGGAGCTTGCGGCGCTGTTCTTATGCGACCGCATACAGCATAACGTCAACCCGAAAAACGGTATAATCGGCTTTCTGCAGTCCGGCACGGACGTTATCTGCGACAGATATTATTATTCCTCTCTTGCGTATCAGGGTATCGACAGCGATATCGGCTGGGTGGCGCACATGAACCTCGACTGCCCCGATATAACGACGCCGGATATCTGCATTTTCCTCGATCTTCCGGTCAAAAAGTGTATCGAGCGCATGGAGAGCACGCGGCTCACCGCGGAGATATACGAGACGGAGGAGATAATAAAGCGCGTGAAACGCCGCTTTGCCGACACGTTCCGTATCTGCAACGACAGAGAAAACATATATATAGTCAACGCGGACAGAGATATAAAAGAAATTTCAGATGAAATATACGACATAGTGAAAGGGATCAAATGATATGAAAAAGGTTTTGCTTATAGTAATGGACGGCGTGGGATTTTCCAGAACGGGTATAGGCGACGCGGTAACCGCGGCGAATACGCCGACGCTCGACAAGCTCCTGAAGGAGTGCCCGAACACGAGACTGAAGGCGCACGGCACCGCCGTCGGACTTCCGTCAGACGACGATATGGGAAACAGCGAGGTCGGACATAATGCGCTCGGCTGCGGTCAGGTCTACTCGCAGGGCGCAAAGCTCGTGAACGAGAGCATAGACAGCGGAAAGATATACACGTCCGATACGTGGAAAAAGATAACGGACAGAGCCAAAAACGGCGGAACGCTGCATTTTCTGGGGCTTCTGTCCGACGGAAACGTACACTCAAACATAAACCACCTTTTCAAAATGCTTGAGGAGGCGAAAAACGAGGGCGCGGGCGAGGTAAGGATCCATATCCTGCTCGACGGACGCGACGTCCCGGCTACCTCGGCGCTCACCTACGTGGACGCGCTTGAAAACAAAATTGCAGAGCTTAACGGCGGCGGATTCCACGCCTGCATAGCTTCCGGCGGCGGCAGAATGAAGATAACGATGGACAGATACAAAGCCGACTGGTCTATGGTCGCCCGCGGATGGGAAACGCACGTTCACGGCGCCGGCCGTCAGTTCGGCACGGCTGAGGATGCGATTGAGACGTTAAGAGAAGAGAACCCCGGCGTGATAGACCAGGATCTTCCCGCGTTCGTAATAGCTGAGGACGGAGCGCCCGTAGGCGCGGTAAAAGACGGCGACGCGGTGATACTCTACAATTTCAGAGGCGACCGCGCCATAGAGATCTCAATGGCGTTCGACGACGATGATTTTCCGTACTTCGACCGCGGACACCGTCCCGACGTATTCTACGCCGGTATGCTCGAGTACGACGGAGACCTGAAGATACCGCACAACTATCTCGTAAATCCGCCCGAGATAAAGCACACGTTATCCGAATATCTTGTAAACGCAAACGTAAATCAGTACGCCATATCCGAAACTCAGAAATACGGTCACGTGACGTATTTCTGGAACGGCAACCGCTCCGGCAAATTCAGCGACGAGCTTGAAACCTTCGTCGAGATACCGTCCGATAAAGTCAGCTTTGACGAGCGTCCGTGGATGAAATGCGCCGAGATAACCGACGAGCTTATAAAGGTCATAAAAGAGGGCAAATTCGATTTCATGCGCTGCAATTTCCCGAACGGCGATATGGTCGGTCACACCGGTAATTTTGACGCCGTCGTCTGCGGCATGGAGGCGCTCGACCTCTGCCTTACGAGGCTCAAATCCGTCTGCGAGGAGTGCGGCGTCATAATGTGCGTTACCGCCGACCACGGCAACGCCGACGAAATGCTCGAGATGAACAAAAAGGGTAAATTGCAGGTCAGAACGGCTCATTCGCTCAACCCCGTACCGTTTATAATTTACGACAAAAACGCGGTGCACGAGATAGAGCCGGCGGACGATTACGGTCTGTCAAACGTCGCCGCAACCGTCACACAGCTGCTGGGGCTAACACCCGACCCCGTGTGGCAGAGAAGTATGCTTAAATAAACCCGACGGGGAGCGACTTAGCTCCCCGTTTTCGGCAAAAAGGAGAAACAAAATGAAAATCAAAAAAATCATCTCGGTCACGCTCTCATTTTTTACACTTTTATCTTTGATTCCCTCTTTTTCCGTACAAGCGGAATCTGATGAATATGAATCCGATATGGAGCTGATACAGAAAGCTTATGATTTATACGCAATGATGTACGAGGCGTACGAAATCCCGGAGTTCACCGATCCCGATGAACATCCGATAACAGACGAGTACACAGAAAAAGCGAGTGAGACGTACGGTATATATTTCAAAAGATTTTCAAACGGCGTTTTGACAAAAGAAGACTTTGTGGAATATGTCAGCAGTTATTTTACACCGGATATTGCAAACCGCATAGCAAAGGAAACGAGATGGTTTAAGATAATCGACGGAAACGTTGTAATGCATTTTGACGGAACGATGGGATGGCTGTTTACACGCTGCAGAACGGAAAAAGAACGTATAATTGAAAGGACAGCCGATACGGTAACGTATGAAGTGTTCTTTTACGTCCATAACACTTCCGGTAACGGTCCGGAGGAATCGAGGACGTTTATAATAAAACACGGCGAAAACGGATCACGTATCATAGGCGGTACGTTTATAGAGGAGGCTTTTCAAATAGAAATTGAGAACCCCCAAACCTCAGACGCGCCGATCATCGCGGTCTGCGTCCTCGTGGCGTCCGCGGCGGCGGCTGCCGTTGTAATTTTGAAAAAGAAAAAAGTGATGTGACTTTAAACAATCGAAAGGGGAATAAACATGAAAAGATTTATCTGTATATGTGTTGTAATGATAGCACTGTTTTCACTATATATCAATGTTGACGCCGTTGAAAACGGCAGTACAGATGAAGATATAGATACCGTTTACACGCTTTTGAATCAGACATTCGAATTGTATAAACTAATGTACAGCGGTTTTTCCGAAAGTTCGAAATACGTCAGCCTACCACCTGACGAATATCTTGAAAACGAATTAAGTGCAAAACTGACGTCGTATAACGTATCACAGTTTTACGCTCTTAACGAGGATTTCAATACAAGGCAAAAGCTTGTTTTGAATACTTCCCGCTTTTTAAGCTCAAAGTTAGCTGAGTCTGTAATACGACCGTCAACATTCTTATATATCGAAGGCGAAACTTTAGCATATAGATATGATGCTACTAATAAGTATAAATATGTTATGCCATCTGATAACGATAGTATTAACATTCGCATAATATCGCGAGATAGTGAGAAAGTAACGTATTCTTTCACTATCGATTGCAACGATCAGATTCAGTTTAAAGAAGAAAAGACAGTAATAATCGAAGGAAAAGGGAATAATGCAAGAATTACGGGAGGGACGTTTATTGACGATGCCTTTAAATTGAACGGCAACCCCCAAACCTCAGACGCGCCGATCATCGCGGTTTGTGTTCTTGCGGCGTCCGCGGCGGCGGCTGCCGTTATTCTGAAAAAGAAAAGAGTGTTATAAGAGCTCCTTCAGTCAGCTGCGCTGACAGCTCCCTCAAAGAGGGAGCCCTGTTAAAGCCTCCACCTTCGGGGGAGGCGTCACGGCAAAGCCGTGACGGAAGGAGTAATTAAACAAACCTTTTTTACCGTCGGGTCTCACCCGTCGGTTTTTTGTTTACGCCGAATTAACAGTTTGAGGTTGACTGTAACGGTCAAAAATGATATTATCTATAAAAAACAATGTAAGGGATAATATAAAATGCCTATTAAAATACCCGACGGGCTTCCCGCCGCCGGAATACTGCGAAATGAAAACATATTCGTTATGCATGAGCTCCGCGCTCTGCATCAGGACATAAGACCGCTTAAAATAGCCGTTCTGAATTTAATGCCGACGAAGATCGCAACGGAAACTCAGCTTGTAAGACTTTTGTCAAACTCCTCGCTTCAAATAGATCTGACGCTTTTGCGCGTGGAAAAACACGTAAGCAAAAACACCTCCGAGGAGCATATGGAGGCGTTTTACAAGGATTTTTCAACCGTAAAGAATGAGAAATTCGACGGGCTCATTGTGACCGGCGCGCCTGTTGAAAACCTCGATTTTGACGAGGTGGATTACTGGGACGAGCTCTGCGGAATATTCGACTGGGCGAAGAAAAACGTGTTTTCCACGATATTCATCTGCTGGGCGGCGCAGGCGGCGCTGTACTATTATTACGGCGTAAACAAGCATAAAATGGATAAAAAGATGTTCGGCGTGTTTGAACACAGGGTCCTTTTGCCGTCTCACCCGATAGTCCGCGGCTTTGACGAGACTTTCCTCGCGCCTCATTCGCGTCATACGGAGGTGTACGAGGACGAGGTATCAGCCGCTTTCGGTCTGCGCATAGTCGCACAGTCTGACAAAGCGGGAGTATATCTTATATCGGACGACGTCAACAGCAGATTTTTCATCACGGGACACTGCGAGTATGATTACGACACACTCGCAAAGGAGTATTTCAGGGATAAGGACAAAGGGCTTCCGATAGACATACCGTATAACTATTTTCCGAACGACGACCCGACAAAGCGCCCGAAAAACGTCTGGCGCAGTCACGCGCACCTGCTTTTCTCCAACTGGCTCAACTACTTCGTATATCAGGCGACGCCGTACGATCTGAATAAAATTTGAGGGGGTAAAACTCACCCCGTCACGCTTCGCGCGCCGCCTCCCTCGGGGAGGAAGGCTATGAAGAAAGAGAATTTTTCAAACAAAAACGGACGAGCAACACTCGCCCGTTTTTGATTGTTACAAACCCTATTTCAGCGGCTCGAAATCCGCGGCTCCGTGCTTGCAGAGCGGGCAGATGAAGTCCTCGGGCAGCTCGTCGCCCTCGTAAACATATCCGCATACCTTGCAGACAAAGCCCTTTTTGCCCTGCGCTTCGGGCTTCGGCTTTACGTTGTTCTGATAATACGTGTAGGTCATCGTTTCAACGTTCGATATGACTCTCGCTTCCGTAACGCTGCAGATGAACATTCCGTGCGTGTCAAGGTCTATATACTGCTCGACCTTGAGCGACATGAAGCTGTTTATGTACTGCGGCAGGAAAGCAAGTCCGTTGTCGGAGTAGAGAGGCGTCATCGTGTCGAATTTATCGACGTTTCTGCCGGAACGGAAGCCGAAGCACTCGAATACCGAGAACGGAGCTTCTATCGACAGACAGTTGACGTTCATTATCCCCGTCTGTTTTATAACGTGGTGGGAATAATTCTGCTTGTTTATCGTCACCGCTATTCTGTTTGGCGTATTCGTTACCTGGGAAACCGTGTTTACTATAAGACCGTTGTCCCTCTTGCCGTCGTTGCTTGTAACGACGTACAGACCGTAGCCGATGTTGAACAGGGCGGTCAGATCCTGCTTTGTCACGGGCTTGTCGCTCTTCGCTATGTATTCGCGGCAGAGCTCGTCCGCCAAAGCCTCTATCTGCTGCTTGTTTTCTTCGTTCATCGCAGACTTTATCTTTACGACGGGCTCGGCGAATTTGATGTTTACTGAGCCCTCGAGCATCTTCATCATCGTCTTAGCGGCAAGCGGCGCCCACGAGCCGTTTTCTATAAGTCCGACCGTGCGGTTCTTATATCCGCGCTCCGTCAGATGCTGTATGAATTCGCGCATGAACGGGAAAATATCGGCGTTGTAGGTCGTCGTCGCAAGAACTATCTTGCCGTACTTGAACGCGTCCTCCACCGCCTCCGCCATATCCTCTCTTGCAAGATCGGATACCGCGACCTTGGGACAGCCCTTTTCCCTCAGCTTGTCCGCCAGAAGGAGAGCGGCTTTTTTCGTGTTGCCGTAAACGGAGGTGTAGGCTATGAAAACGCCGTCGACCTCGGGCGTATACGTGGTCCAGAGGTTGTAAAGCTTCAAAACCTCGGGTATCGTGTCGGTAAGCACGGGACCGTGGAGCGGGCAGATGCGCTTTATGTCAAGCGCGGCTGCTTTTTTGAGCACTGCCTGGACCTGAGCGCCGTATTTTCCGACTATGCCGAAATAATAGCGTCTCGCCTCGCACGCCCATTCCTCCTCGACGTCGAGCGCTCCGAATTTGCCGAAGCCGTCAGCCGAAAACAGCGTTTTGGTCTTTTCATCGTAAGTCATAACGACCTCGGGCCAGTGCACCATGGGCGCGGTCACGAAAACGAGACTGCGGGAGCCGAGATCGAGTGTGCTTCCTTCGCCGACTTCTATCCTTCTGCCCTCAAAATCTTCGCCGAAGAAGTTTTTCATCATCGGAAACGATTTGGAGTTTGATACTATAACCGCTTCGGGATAAGCTTTTGCAAACTGCACGATGTTTGAGGAATGGTCCGGCTCCATGTGCTGAACTATAAGGTAATCCGGATTTCTTCCGTTCAGCGCCGTCTGAACGTTATCGAGCCACTCGTGCGAAAAACGCGCGTCCACCGTGTCGAACACGGCGATCTTTTCGTCTATGATAACGTATGAGTTGTACGCCATACCGTTCGGAACGACGTACTGACCTTCAAAAAGGTCTATCTGATGATCGTTTACGCCTACGTAATAAAGTCCGTCTGTCAGTTTCATACTCATATCTCCAGCATTTTGATTATTTCGTCTTTTCTCTTCATACCGTTCGATTTCGCAACGGCTTTGCCGCCCTTGAAAACAATGAGAGTGGGAATATACATTATTTCAAATTCCTCCGCAAGATCGCGCGCGTCGTCGACGTTGACCTTGCAGACCTTGACCTTGCCCGCATATTCGTCGGCTATCTGCTTGACCGTCGGCGCAAGCATTTTGCACGGTCCGCACCAGTCGGCGTAAAAGTCGACGAGAACGGGAATACCGCATTCCAGCACCTCTTCCTTGAAATTCTGCTCCGTTAATATGACTTCCATATCTTTTCTCCTTGTGTTTTTTATTCCATTATACCCGCAAAGTTGAAATAAAACAACAACCTTTTATATCTGTTCTGAAAATTCACGGAGAAAAATAATAATATGAACACAATATAACAATAATTTACATTTTGTTATTAAAAAACAAGTGATAATGTCGTGTCTCTTGTGTATAATAAAACACGATACCCTTATTATATATATTTTTATAGGAAGGCAGCTTATGAACGAACAGGAAGGAAGACAGGAGATAACTATATCCATAATTCAGATATTACGGATACTTAAGAAATTTATCGTTCCGATTTTGATCATAACGGTAGTCGCGGCAGGTATCGTATACCTCATAGAAAGCATTTTCGTAAAACCGAAATATGAAGCGTCGGCCATGATATACGTCCAGGCGAAAAAGATGACCGACGATTCGCAGGTCTACAGTACGAGCGACCTTTCGGTCGCAAAACAGCTTGTCGACACGTATTCCATTATACTTAAGACGGATGAGGTGCTTGATGACGTTGCCACGATGCTCAATCATCAGGTGACGGTGGAGCAGCTTTATAAATCCATAACGGCAAAATCAGTAAACAACACGGAAATATTCTCGATCAACTATCAGGACACCAACCCCGAAAGGGCGAGAGACGTTATAAACGCCCTGGCGGAGATAGCGCCCGAAAGGATCAAGGACGTCGTCAAAGCAGGTGAGGCGTCGGTCGTTCAGAAGGCTTCCACTCCCAAGGATCCCGTTTCTCCGAGAAAGATGCGCGACGCGGCGATCGCCGCCGTTGCCGGACTTGTGGGCTCAAGCTTCATATTCGTTCTGATAGCCATTCTCGATACGCGTATAAGATCCGTTGAAGACCTTACGGAAAACTTCAATTTCCCCGTGCTCGGCTCGATACCCACGATATCAGCCGATATGACCGCCGCCGAAAAGGAGGAAAAAGAGGATGAGTAACAACGCAAAAAACAAGAAGAACACAAGCTTAAAAGAGTATAAGATATTAAGCGCGCATTCCTCGTTTTCCGTCAGAGAGGCGTACAGCACCATAAGAACGAATCTGCTTTTTGCGGAGCATTCCGAAAAATGCGCGATATTTGCGGTCTGCGGCGCGAGCGAGAACGCGGGTAAATCGCTTTCCTGCGTTAACATAGCGATAACGTTTGCAAAGATAGGCAAAAACGTTCTTATAATAGACAGCGATATGCGCCATCCGTCAATAAACAAAGCCCTCCGTATAAAGAAAAACACGGGCTTGTCGGACGTGCTTGCAAAGCTGACCAAGGATATACCGATAATCACGACAGATATAAAGAACCTCTGCATACTGCCCGCCGGCAGCATACCGCCCAACCCCGCGGAACTGTTGTACTCCAACAGATTTGACAAGGTGCTTGAGGCATGCTCCGAGAGATTTGATTATATCTTCATAGACACGCCGCCGCTCAACCTCGTGTCTGACGCGGCGATGCTCGCCGAAAAGGTCGACGGATATATATTCATCGTACGCGCCGGCTCCGATACGAGAAACGGCGTACAGTACGCGGTCGAGACGATAACGAAGGTCAACGGCAAGATAGCCGGCTTTGTGCTCAACGACGTAAACGAGAAGAACGCGGGCTACAAGAGCACGTATTCGGGTTACGGAAGATACGGAAAGTACGGTTACGGCAGATACGGCCGCTACGGCAGATACGGAAAGTACGGCAGCAGCTATTCAAGCAAATATGACAGCATAGAATTTGCGGACAAGAAGTTTACCGAAAAGGAAGAAGCCAAAGAGGTAAAGGAGCCCAAGCCGGAACAAGAACCCGTAACGGAAGCGCCCGAAAAAGAACAGCCGAAAGAAAATTGAATATAAGAAGGGGCTGTCGCGTTAAGCAAGAGCCCCTTTAACGTCCCGTAAGGGACAATTCATGTCCGATAGGACAACTCATGCCGACAGGCAATTCATGTGTCGAAAGACACAATTCATGCGCCGCTTTGCGGCGCAATTCACAAACTGTGCAGATTTTACATTCAAATGAATTGGCTTCGCCGTGAATTGATGCTTACGCATCATGAATTGACGGCAAGCCGTCATGAATTGAATTGCGCCGCGGCGCAATTCATTAAGGCTGCCGCAAATGCGACAGCCCCTTTTGAAACTTATGTTTAAATAATAAAGAAGAAAGCGGGTCTCCGCTCTTTGAGCGATCGAATATTTCAAATATTAATTATCATCTTGATTTTTCACTTTATTTATGGTATTATATATAAAAAAGACAAGGACGGGGAATATGAACGGGAAGGACTATATAAAAATCGTCACGGAAACCGTTGACAGAGCGTACAACGGGCAGAGCGGCGCTGTAAGAGAGGCGGCGGAGGCGCTTGCAGAAACGGTCGGGGCAAAACGCAACGTTTTCGTTTTCGGCTGTTCGCACGCCGGCATAATCGCCGAGGAGGTGTTTTACCGTACGGGCGGACTCGCCGTCATAAATCCGATATTTTTTCCCGCAATGATGCTCAACACACGCCCGATAACGATGACGAGCGCGCTCGAACGCGTACCGGGCATAGGCGAGAACATTATAAAACAGAACAACGTGAAAAAAGGCGATCTTCTGATACTCCACTCCGTATCGGGCAGAAACACCGTTCCGGTGGAAATGGCGCTTTACGCGCACGGGCTCGGGGTAAAGACGGTCTGTATCACAAATCTCAATTATTCAAAAGCCGTCCTCTCACGTCATCCGTCCGGCAAGAGGCTGTTTGAGGTCTGCGACACGGTCATAGACAATATGGGTGAGACGGGAGACGCCGCGGTGACGGTGGACGGCCTGCCGGAGAAGATAGGACCGACCTCAACGGTCGTCGGCACGGCGCTCATCAACGCGATAGTAATAGACGCCGTAAATATAATGATATCGAGGGGCGTTATCCCTCCCGTCCTGATGAGTGCGAATCTCGACGGCGGCGACGAGCATAACGCGGCTATATTCAAGGAATATAAAGACAATATATTTTATATGTGAAAATGAAATACTATCTGTGTCTTGACAGCGGCGGCACAAAGCTCGCCGCGGTACTGTACGATGAAAATTTCAGACGGCGCGGAGTTTGTGTCGTCGGCAGCGTGCGCCCGAACACGACGGGCGCGGAGCTTGCAGAGAAAAATATCGCCCGGTTGATCGAAGAGCTCGGCATATCGGGCAAGACGCTGGAAGAATACGCGGGAACGTGCGAGGACAGCGTGATAAACGCGATAAAAAGCGTCTGCACGGTAAAGGGAAGAGGTATTTTCGGCGAGCTTGATATGGGCTTGTCCGCGGCGGGGATATTCGGCGACGGTATGCTTGCGCTCTGCGGTACGGGCGCGACGGTTTTTGCGCGCACGGGAGATAAAAAAATCGCCGCGGGCGGTTACGGCGCGGCGGTATCCGACGAGGGCTCGGGCTATTACATAGGCAGATCCGCCCTCATCGCAGCGATACGCGACACGGAGGGGCGCGGAGAACATACGGCGCTGTCCGACCTGATCGCCGAAGAACTCGGATTTGACGGAAGAGAACGGTTGAGAGAGGCGATATTCTCAATATACGGCAAAAAAGACGTATCACCCGTCGCGTCGGTCGCAAGACTCGTGCCGACCGTGATAAAAGCGGCGGAGCAGAACGACGCCGTCGCCGTCTCCATACTTGAAGATGCGGGCGAGCTTTTGGGCAGACAGCTTATATATCTTATAAGCGCAAACGGTCTGCCGACGGATCTGCCGGTTACGGTTTCCGGCAGCGTCTGGCGCGGAAATCCCGTTCTTTTTGATAAATTCAGGCGGACCTGCCGGGAAAAATACGATAAAATCAGCGTAACCGTACCGCGCCTGGAGCCGGTGCTCGGCGCCGCGGCGTACAATATACACAAAATCAAAAACGAGCTTACGGACAGTGATATAACGCGTCTGATTAAGGAATTTCCCGAATTTGAATACGATATAAAAGAATAAAGCGCTTTCAAGGAGATAAAAAAATGTTGCTTGACAGATACAGAGATGCGATAGACGACCTCTTCAAAAAGGTGAGAGACACGCAGACGGAAAACATAATAAAAGCCGGCGAGACGGTCGCGGAGAGCGTTGCAAACGGCGGGTGCATATTCTTATCGAGCATATGCCACAGTATGGAAATGGATTCCATTTACCGCGGCGGCGGTCCGATATTCTATAAGCATTTCAGCTATAACCTCTCAATAGAAAACGGAGCGAGACCGCGCGACAACTCCGATCTCGGCTATGACGCACAGGGAGCGGAGGCGAGATACGCGCTCACAAATTCAAATTTCCGTCCGGGCGACGTTCTGTTTCTCGCGTCCGTATCGGGCAGGACCAAAAGAGTCGTCGACCTTGCGTATGAGGCGGTAAAGCTCGGGATAAAGGTAATAGCTTTCACTTCCATGGAGTACGCGAGACAGGTGGAGCCGGTCCATCCGTCGGGCAAAAAGCTTTACGAGATAGCGACCATAACGATAGACAACTGCGCGCCCGCCGCCGAGGCGATGCTCGACGTGGACGGCATTGAAGCGAAATTCGGCGCCGCCTCCGGCATAGCGTCCGACTACATAATGTGGAGCATAACGAGCGTTGCGGTCGAAAAACTGCTTGAGCGCGGCATAACCCCGGGCATACTGAAAAGCGCGAACTTCCCGGGCGGCAACGATTACAACAAAACGGTCATAGAGCCGAATTATGAAAAATACGGATGGTGAGGTGTAATTATGTTAAAGGTCGGAGATAAAGCCCCCGCGTTCACGTTAAAGGACAAGGATAATAACGACGTTTCGCTGTCGAATTTCGCGGGCAAAAAGGTGGTTTTGTATTTTTATCCGAAGGACAACACGTCCGGCTGCACAAAGCAGGCGTGCGCGTTCGCCGCTTCGTACGGGTTATTCAAGAAAAAAGGCGCGGTCGTCATCGGCGTCAGCCGCGACAGCGTCAGCTCTCACGTGAAATTCGCGGAGAAATATGAGCTTCCGTTCATTCTTTTGTCAGACCCCGGGCTTGAGGTGATAAACGCCTACGGCGTATGGCAGGAGAAGAAGAATTACGGCAAGACGACGATGGGCGTAGTCCGCACGACGTTCATAATAGACGAAAACGGAGTGATAACGCACGTTATGCCGAAGGTAAAGCCCGATACGAACGCCGCGGAGGTACTGCAGCTGCTTTGAAAACGAAGATTGTTTTAAGGGTGATATGCCTTGCTCTCACCGCGTTCGTGCTTTTCTGGATGTTCGTAATGTCGGGGCAGGACGCGGACGATTCTACGGGTACGAGCAACTGGGTCGGGTATATCGTGGCGAGCGTTATAAAACCGGGTTTCGGTAACATGACGCAGGAAGAGCAGGCGGAATATATAGCGAGCATAGATCATTACGTAAGAAAAGCCGCGCACTTTACGGAATTCGCCGCGCTCGGAGCCCTGCTTCTGTTCGATCTGCATTTGTTTGACGTCAAACGGTTCCTTACCGTTTATATCGCGTTTCTTTCCGGCTTTGTGGTCGCCTGCCTTGACGAGCTGCACCAGCTTTTCATTCCCGGACGGGCGTGTATGTTCACGGACGTGCTGATCGACACGGGCGGCGTCGCCGTCGGCTGCGTTTTCGCGATACTCGTTATCTTTGCCGTGAACGCGATAAGAAAAAGGAAAAGCAAAAAAGCGTAAAAAAAACCGGGTCTTAGCCGACTGTCCCAAAGGACAGTCGGCAACGAAATCCACCCCTGCGGGGTGGGTGAAATCGCCTGCGGCGGTGAAATTGCCCTTCGGGCAGTGAAATCGCCTCGACGGCGGTGGGTGGATTTCATTTCACCGAACGCGT
>JAEEGL014016670.1_pt1 | contig 15813 bp, 10 predicted proteins | sample 9134231 | NCBI WGS metagenome assembly JAEEGL01 (sample SAMN16246548, study PRJNA631951) | gut metagenome | biome: gut microbiome; feature: rumen; material: fiber-attached | host: Bos | place: Iran: Karaj | collected 2018-10
AGGATTAGGGATTAGAGGATTAGGGATTAGAGGATTAGGGATTAGAGGATTAGGGATTAGAGGATTAGAGGATTAGTAGGGATTAGGGATTAGAGGATTAGGGTTGTAGTCGCCATTGGAGAGAATGGAACGATGGCGTACTGCAAGTTGCCTTTTTACAGAAAGAATAAGGGATTCCATGTTTGTGAGTTGTTCTTGGGTTATGTAGCCCTCGTCTAATGACAATTCCAGTTCGCACATAACCTCGTTGAGCGAGCCAAATGCAATCTGGATGAAGTGAGCTTTTTCTTTTGAGGAAAAAACGACCAAAGCCTTCCGCGATGTTGATAGAGATAGACATTGCAGCCCTGCGAAGTTGGTCGCACAAGGCAAACCGCTCATCCACAGGATAGGTCTTTACGAGTTTACATACCTCATGAGACAGCATTTTGGCGTTTTTGTAAACCTCCAATCTCCTATAATAGAAATCTTCCATCTCTAATAGTATCAAACTCTAATCCCTAATCCTTCTAATCTCTAATCCGATTCAATGCTACACGTTGAATCTAAAATGCATGATGTCGCCGTCCTGCACTTCGTATTCCTTGCCCTCGACACCCATTTTGCCGGCCTCGCGGACGGCAGCCTCGGAGCCATACTTGATGTAGTCGTCGTACTTGATGACCTCGGCACGGATGAAGCCCTTCTCGAAATCGGTGTGGATGACGCCTGCACACTGTGGAGCTTTCCATCCGCGACGGAAGGTCCAGGCCTTCACCTCCATCTCGCCGGCGGTGATGAACGTCTGCAGGTTCAGCAGGGAGTATATGGCCTTGATGAGGCGGTTGCAACCGCTTTCCGTGAGGCCCATGTCCTCGAGGAACATCTGTTTTTCCTCGTAAGTCTCCAGTTCGGCAATGTCGGCCTCCGTCTGTGCAGAGATGATGAGCATCTGTGCATCCTCGTCCTTGATGGCTTCCGCCACACGGCGGGTGTATTCGTTGCCGTCCTTGGCACTTTGGTCATCGACGTTGCAGACGTAGAGCACAGGCTTTGTGGTCAGAAGGAAGAGGTTCTTGGCGGCCGCCACTTCATCCTCCGTCTCGAACGACACCGTACGGGCACTCTTGCCTTGCTGCAGGGCGGCTTTGTAAGCCTCCAGCACCGAGAGCTCGATCTTTGCCTGCTTGTCGCCGCCCACGCGAGCCTGCTTCTCCACCTTCTGCATGCGGCTCTCGATGGTTTCCAGGTCCTTCAGCTGCAGTTCCATGTCGATGATTTCCTTGTCGCGCACTGGATCCACACTGCCATCGACATGCACGATGTTGGCATCGTCGAAGCAGCGCAGGACGTGGATGATGGCATCGCACTCGCGGATGTTCGCCAGGAACTGGTTGCCCAAGCCCTCGCCCTTCGAGGCACCCTTCACCAGTCCGGCAATATCCACGATGTCGCACACCGCAGGAACGATGCGTCCGGGGTGCACGAGTTCCGCCAGTTTGGTCAGGCGTTCGTCGGGAACGCTGACCTGCCCCATCTGGGCATCTATAGTACAAAAGGGAAAATTGGCTGCCTGTGCCTTTGCGCTCGACAGACAGTTAAAGAGTGTAGATTTGCCCACGTTGGGCAGTCCCACGATACCGGCTTTCAGTGACATTTTATTTATTTAATGATTTAATGATTTAACGATTTGTTGGTGCAAAGATACGATTAAGCGAGCAAAATACCAAACTTGTTTGAGTATTTTCGAGCGTGAGTATCTTCGACCACAGGTCAAAGGTACGAATAAGCGAGCAAAATGCCAAATAAATTTGAGCATTCCCGAACGTGACTGCCTATAAAAAATAAGCCAGACAGCGAAGCCTGGCTTATTTTTCTACTATAATTTGCTTATTTCACCACAACCTTGTGGTTTCGGCTTACGTAAATGCCTTTCGGCTGTCGGCTATCGGAGATACGGCGGCCGTCGATGGTATAACGTTTATTGTCAGCCTTGACATCGTCTTTTGCAGAGCGGATGGCTGTGTCGTCGCCGTCCTCGCAGATGCGCAGGTTGTCGATGACCAGTATGTCGCCCGTTGTGACGAGTTCGCCCGACCAGAAGTCGAACTCCGATGGTGTGGTGAAGTATGCCATGATGGCAAAACGAACGTAGCGGCTGGCCTTGAACGAGGAAAGGGGAACCCGAATGGTGGTGTACTCCTCCGTAATCTCGGCATTGGCCTGTACGGTCTCCGGTTCATGTCCGTCGGCATCGGCAGTGACGGTCAATTGGCTGATGCCCTGTGCCTTCACGTCGAAGAGTAGGACGGGATTGGTCATGGTGTGGATGTCTATCTTGCCCGAGCTGAAATACTTCTCGCCCTCCTCTCTGCTGAGCAGGGCCATGGCGGAATTATCGTTGTCACTGGCCATCGTGAAGTTCATGGGTTCGGTATCGGTGTCCCAGAAGTAGTGCAGTTGTTCGTCCGTAAAACTCTCGGTAAAGGGCACTGTGTAGGGAGCGCCAACTACGAGTCCCGTCACGGTGTTCATGCCCACACCGGCCTCGTTGCTTGGTTCGATGACCCAATATTCGTACTTTTGTTCGCCTTCGTTGGTGGCGTAGGGAAGGTCGTAACTGTCTGCATCGCGCAGGGTGACGATGGTCAGCGAGTCGTCGTAAACCAGTTCGGGGCCGAACCATCCCTCTGTCCACATGGTGCGGTAGATAGTGTAGTCCACACGGGCGGGATTGACATAGAGTCCATTGCTGCCTTCGTTGCCTACTTTGTCCCAAGTCAGTCCGACTTCTGTCTGCTTGTCTTGGGCCACGAAGTTTTCAATCTCCGTGGGTGTGTCCACGCCGACGTAAACGGTCACCTTCTCGCTCTTCTGCCCCTTTCCGTCTGAGTTGTAGGGGATGGCCTGATAGGTATGATAGCCAGGCTCGTCGGGTTCGTCGGTGTAGGTCTGTATGGAACCGGGGGTCACGTCCTCGATGCTGCCTACCGTTTCACCGTCGCGCAGGATGTCTATCCGTGTCAGGTTGCTGCTGAGTGCCGAACCGTCGTAGGTTGTGGTGGGAGCCTTCAACTGTATGGTGACCTGCAGGTCGCCCTCGGAGTTGGGTGTGGCCACGATGTTGAGTGGTCCAGGCGCAGTGCTGACGGGGCCATCCTCCACTGTGATGCTGTTCACGGTCAGGCGATCCAAGTCGGCATCGCTGATGGCGTGTATGCCGATGTAGTAGATGCCATCCTCGGCTACGGAGAATGTGCTTTCGAAGTCCTCGCCGGCATCGTCCCATATCGTTACATTGACGGGATTCATGACTGCCATACTCATGCCCTCGGCTGTCTTCTCGCGTCCGATTTTTACTTCGAAGCATTCGGTGTAGCCCGATGTCAGGGCATTGACGATGAGGCTGTAGTTCTTGCCACCCTGCAATTGCAGACGTGGCGAGATGAGCCAGTCGTCGCCGGCGTTTTCGCTGTTGTAGATATAGTTTGTGTAGTAGCCATCTTCCCAATTCCAGGTACTTTCGTCCTGATTGGCATCGATGACGGTGAAACCGTTGAAGACGGCTTCTTGTCTGAGGTCGACCACGAAGGGTATGGTCATCACGGCATCGAGGAATACGCTTATGATAGGGCTTTCCTCGCCCCGACCCTCTTCGTTGTAGGGGATAGCCTGATAGGTGTGGTTGCCCAGTGTGAGTTCTTCGTTGTTGTCCACGTAGGTCTGTGTGGAGCCGGGTGCCACGTCTTCGAATGTAGTCATGAGATTGCCGTCGCGCAGCAGGTCGATGCTGATCAATCCCTGCAGAGGCTCACCGTTAATCTTCTTGGTGGGAGCCGTCAGCGTGATGGTTGCTTCCAGTTTCTCGGGCGTAGCCACGGCGTTGAAGTCGCTCACGGCAGCAGGAGCATCCATTGGGATGGCTTCGACGAGGAAGTTATCGGCATAGAGACGGTAGGTGTCTTCGATTTGCTCATAGTTTTATTATGTTATTGTTTGTAGATATAAGATGCCGGATTTCATTTATTTATGTGAGTTATGAATTATGAGTTGATGTCCTTGGTTATTCGTCGTAAATCTCTAAGTTGTTGTAGATATAGTTCGCTCGTTTCCTGAGCCACGACTTGGCATTGTTGGTATGGGTTTGGTAGTTGTTGCCGTCGCCCCATTGGCTGTTGTTGTGCTCAAGCGAGGGACGGGCGTATTCGAAATAGTCGTCGCAATATTCGATGAGCTCGTCCAATTTACCGCTTTCCATGAACTCTTTCCACAACAGGTAATAGGCACGCTTGACGGTGTCTGAAGAGCGCAGCAGGTCGCGGAAGAAGGGGTAGCCGGTGTTGCTGCTGCCCATGCGACTGAAGAGGTCTTCTTCAGCAACACTGATGAAATAGTTGCTGCCTCTTTCGTAGCCGAACGACCAGTCGAAGTCCCATACGGGGCCGAAGGTCCATAACGAATCGGGGTTGCTGATGTCGGGGTTGTAGAGTTTCCAACTCTTGGGATGCATGCACTCTTCGTTGCGCACCAGGTCGTTGACCAGCATGGCACGGACGAAGGCATCTACGTCGAGGTGTGATGTGCCACCATACTTTGTGTCCTGTGTAAAGGCATTGAAATTCTGCTTTATCAGGTTGAAACGTTGGTTGGCTTCTTCGTAGGTTAGCAGTCCGTCGTTGATGTCGTCTTCGAAGTCTGGCTCCTTGAGGTTGACGGGCAGGCTGTAACTGCTATCATAGAACTTGTAGGTCTCGTCATAGTATGAATCGAGTTCCAGCATGGCCGCATTGGTCTCGTCCTCGAGTTCGATGCTGTTGTTCGAGAATCCAGGATTCTCCGTGAAGTTGTACGAGCCCCGATAATTTCCGTTGATGTAAAGTTCGACAGGGATGATGTGGTTGCAGCCGCGGCTCTCCACCATGTCGGCCACCTTCATGGCCAGTGCGTTGGTGGTCATGGAGCCACCTATCTTGTTGGCCAGCAATACCCACGACTTGCCTTTGGTCATGCCGAAAGGCTTTACCTTCGTTTCGAACTTCAGACGGTAAGGATTCTTTTCATAGGGGCTACTACCGTTCCAGCTTGAGTTTCCTCTTCCTCTTATCTGCATGGCCGTTTCTTCCATATCCGGGAACACGCCCGCACCGTCTATCTCGATGGTGGCATCCACGTAATATTCCTTACTGCTGATATATTGGCTCCAGCCCCATGTCTGTCCGTCGCCGAACTGGATGTCGATGCGCGGAACTTTATAGGTCGATGTGGGGTGGTCGGTCAGGAAATCGACCTCCACCTCGTAGTCCTTACCGTAGGGTTGGAAGCCGCCTTGCTGGACTACGCCCAGGTGATATAGACTGAGGTCGCTCAGGGTGAAATAGCCGTCATAGTCCGATGCCCAGTTCTGCCGGAAGCGAAGGTATTTGTACTCCTTGTTCATGTTTACTACGGGACTGGTGTAGGTAGTGTTGGCCTCAGTGGGCAAGTCATCGAACTGTTTTATGGGCGACCAGGTCGTGCCGTCGTCACTGCCCATTAAGACTAAGCGTCGGGGGGCACATACGGTTTGTGAATTGTTATTTATCGCATTGGTCAGCGCGGTAATGTCGGCCAGACTGAGGATTCCGTCGCGGTTGATGTCGTCAATAGTTATATCGCGTCCTCCAGTCTTGTCAAGCAGGATATTGGTCAGTTTGTACAGGTCGTTTCGGTTGACGGAACCGTCCTTGTTCACGTCGCCAAGGTATCGCGTGGTGTAGCAGAACTGTAGGGTGGCTATCTTATTGGGCAGTTCCATGTCAAAGCACGGGTAGTGGTTGTCTATTACCCTTGTGGCTTTCAATGGGGCGATGGGTATGGTAGTCTGGTCCTCTCCCATGTATGTGGTCACGGGGTCAACGGCCTTGTAAAGCCTGAAATCGCTGATGGCAAGGTAGTTCTTGTATTGTGCCTTGGTCAGTTGCAGTCGCAGCTTGCTATAGCTCTGTGTACAACTAATGATGGGGCTGGTGTAGGTTCCAGCCTTACCGGTTGGCAGATTGTCATCATCTAGCGTGAAGGTGCGGAGGTCAGTCCATGTCTCTCCGTTGTTGCTGCCTTGCAGGATGAGTCCAAGCGGTCCGCGCTGGTCGGTGTCGGCTCGGGTTGTGTAGCTGAATTGCAGGTCCTGGATAGGTTCAGGCAGATCGATTTGCAGGTAAGGCCAGTTTTCTGGAAAGTCCTCGTATGTCATTCCATCGAAGTAATATAAGGGGGTGTGAGTCCCTGACCCCCAGGTAGAGTGAAAGAAAGTATTAACACTATTGTCAATAAGGTTCACAAGCTCTTCGTCGTCGTGGTTGTTGGGAGCATTGGTCGATAGCATGCTTTCCGTCAGTATTACCGGCATAATCGTCCATGAGGTGCTGCTGCTGTTGATGGCCTCCCTGCTCGTAACCGTATAGACCTGCTGGTTGGGGTAGGCCACGGTGTAAGTCACTGTTTCTTCGAAGCGAGGACGCGACTTCTTGCTCTCTTGGAGCACGCCGTCGATGTAGGCACAGGCTCCTTCGGGCAACTTGAACGAGGGCGTGAGTCGCTTGCCGATGCAGCCCACGCTCGCCGTAATCTTGCCGTTTGCTTCGTCGATTTCACCGATGGCATCGGTATAGAGTTGGTCGTTGAACTTGTTGTTGAACTTGAAGCTCTCGAACTGTGGACGCGTGTAGGGGTACTTGTGGTACTCACCCTTGATGTCCGAATAAAAGTAGGAAACGGTAGTACCTCCTGTCAGGACGAAATTCATGGAGGAGCCGTTTGACCAAGCTGTTTCGATGTAGTTTTCGGGAATGATGAGCATCGAGCCGTCGGTCTTTTCAATGAACAACGTGTCGCTCTGTACTTGGGCCGTTGCGAACGAAGCAAAAACGGTAGCAACGAAGCACAAAAATAACTTTTTCATAGTGTCGTTAGGTTAAGTTTTAATCCATAAATTTCCTTTCACACGAACACGCGTGCGCTCGCTGGACGAGTGCAAAGTTACAAAATAAAAATAAAATAAAGGCTATTTATTCCTGATTATTCTTCTTCAAGGCGATGTTCACCACCTTGGTGATGTCGGCCACATTCACCTCTCCGTCCTCGTTCAGATCGCCCTCTGGGAACTCGCTCTTGCCGTAGTACGTCAGTCGGAAGTTGTCGCCGGCCAGCCAGTTAGAATCGGTGTTCCTGGCTCTTAGCCCCAGCGTCAGCGCACCACCGCGCAAGGTGAAATCGACGGCGAACCGACGTGGTGAGTTGTTGGCTGTAGCCACGTCCGTGCCCTGGTCTAAGGCAAAGCCGCTCACGAACAGTTGGCAGCCCGATGTGTCGTCGGTGGCTGGCTTCGTCTGACATGTGGCCACCACGTCGGCCTCCAGTCGGTACCGTCCAGCTGGCAGCAGGTTGATGGTCGTGGTGAGGGAGCCGTTTTCAAGGGCATTGCTTAGATGCCAGGCCTGTATGAATCCCGTCAGGTTTGCTTCGCCGTGGGTATAATCGCTATTGTTCTGATACCCTAAGTCGGTAGCATTGGGCATGTTTAATACCCATCCGTTGGTGTTGCCCGTCGTGAAGTCGGGGTTCACCATCAGTGCCGTCACATCCTGCGGATTGTCCAATGTAGCCGTGTTGATTCGGTTCTCCAGTATGGCCTGTGTGTTGCTTGCGGCCTCCAACTCTTCGCTGGCGGCATCGAGCTGGTCTTTCCTGCCATACTCGTAAATCTCGGTATAGGCCGTGTAATCTACGCCGGCGGCTTCAGCAACCACAGCTGCACGGTACAAGCGCTTTTGCGATAGGTAAAGTTGGTAGTTGTCCTCGGAAACTACATCCCAATTGCTTTCGCAAACCCTGTCGTTCGGGTTAACTAAGTAAAGCGTTTGGTTCGTTCCCGTTGGGTTGCCGTCAATGTCAGTATCCTCGGCATCGGGGTCCCATCCCAGCACAAGCGACCAAGAGGTAACGTCTCCTGCACCCATTTCTGGAAACGCCCAATCAATACCGCTAACTCCAGTGAAGCTATCTGTAGTGAAGAACACATTATTACCAGAATATCCCAAATAATAATTATTGTCACTGGTTCTCACCACGTAACTTTCATCTCGCGAACCGATCGTAATGGGAACTGCGGCAACATCTGTACTGTCAAGTATAGCCCGCCATCTCCACAAGGTAGCATCTTTTTCGCCCATGGCCAGGAATTGTTTTTTTCCCACATTGAATAAGTAAACTCCTTTTGGACCGGAATAGTAAGCACCAAATACGGGAACGGGTCCCTGCCAAGTAATTGCACTGGCCGTAAGCGTGACGGCGGATAGAATAAAGGTTAAGATTTGCTTTTTCATAGTTTTTTGTTGTTTGGTTGGCGCAAAGGAACGCAAAAAATCCCGTTCTTTTTATGGCATTTCTATGGCATTTGCCCAAATAAGCCCTATTTCGGCCGTTTTGGAGCCTAATGGGATTGGAAAGAATGGAATTATTTCGTAATTTTGCGACCATATAAACAAAAAAACCATGAAGTACGAAAAACTATGTGAGGAGTTGGAACGGAAGGTGATGCGTACCATGCAGACACCTTACGATTTTAGTTATCTGTCCGAAAAAATCATGGAACAGACGGGAGAACCAGTCAGTGCCGATACGCTTATGCGCCTGTGGGGCTACAAGCCTTCGGTGACGGCGCGATGCTCTACCCTCGACATCCTCGCACGGTTCTTGGGCTATGCCGACTATACCGCCTTTGAATACCAATTTCCTCCTGTTGCAGAAGAGCCTACCGCTCCGTCGGACCTCGAATCGTTGTCCGAGGAGTCCGAACCCAAGTCCCTCAGCCATCAATCTTCGTGTCGTTGGAACTGGTTGGCCACGGTCATGCTTCTTGTGTTGTTGGCCGTCGCAGGTGTTTTCTACTTCCAAGTGTGGAAGGAAAACGACAAATATAGCCCATTTCATCGACAAAAGTCGCCCATCATGGTGACCAGTATAGCCGAACTGAGCAATACCAAGCAATATTATATTCACACCCTCAACAAAGCACGAGGCACGCTGGGGGTCTATCAGCGGCAACTGGCCACCACCTTTTCCCGTGCCCAAAGGCATAGGTGCGACTCGGCCTCCACGTTTGCCCTTCTGCAATACGAAGGAGATTACTATCTCTACAGCGTTGCCGACCAGCGTTTCTTCAACTTCGGCATTCACGAAACCGATGCACCGATGAGTGGCACGATGTGTGCCCTCGTCCTTCACGAACGGGATAGTTGTCTGGTCATCGACTTCAAGAACACCTCCACACCATGTACGGTGAACGTCAACGAAGGATGGGGCATAATCGTCACCGACTACGGCACCATCAACGGCATGTACGACGAAGGGAACCTCTTGCAGTTGGAGGAGGCAGGCGACTTCGACCCAACCGAGGCACTTGCGATGCTGAAGGAACCTAACGAGGAATTTGTGGCAGCCACCAAGAGCATTACGCCCGAAGGGAACTATGCCATATATACATGTTTCGACGGTAGTGGCAAGGAAGGCTCCACGCGCTATTACCTCACGGCCAGTGGGCATCTGACAGAAACGCTGACAGACTCGTGCATTTTCACCTTCCACCGCATCGAAGGCGATAGCCTGTACCGTTCTCCGGCATGGCTGATTGCCTATCACGCAACGTCGGCGAAGGATGAAGCGTCCAAGAGGATTTGTTTTTCCAACCGCATAGATCTTGATAGTAAACAGGCAAGTCCGATAGGTTACCTGCGTTCGGAACCGTTCTTCCGCAACGACTGGCAAGGCAAGGTGCTCTATCGCAACCGGCAAGGATATTATGCCATACGTGCTACGGCCATGCCCATAGAATGGTGGGCGGCTGGCAGTTATTGGACGGTCTATGACCTTGACGGCGATGGTTGCCCGGAGGCCGACTACAGTGAGCAGCGGTCATACGTGTGGCAGTTGGATTCGCGAGAGGGCCATTGACCTATTCCCTTCTCTTTTGTCCCTCAAAGCAATGGGCATTGCCTCGTGGTTCCGTGTTGTTTGAACCTGCGTGCTCAGATGCTAATCCCGTAGGTCTGCTTCACTTCGCTCATGACGAAGGTGCTCTCGACTGAGGCAAGGTTTTCAAGGGTACCCAGTTTGTTCAGTACGAGTTGCTGGTATTCGTGCATATCCGCAACTCGAATCTTCAGCAGATAGTCGTAGGTGCCCGAGGTGTTGTAGCACTCCTCGACCTCGGCAATGTGCTGGATGCGGCGTGCGAAGTCGTCGGCTATCTCTCGGTTGATTTGCTTCATCTTCACCTTGCAGAACACGAGCAGGCTGCGGTTCAGGCGGTCGGGGTCGAGCACAGCCACGTACTTCTTGATGTAGCCCTGCCGTTCGAGGCGCTTCTGCCTTTCGAACACGGGCGTTGGCGTCAGGTGAACGGCATCGGCGAGCTCCTTTGTTGTCAGCTTTGCGTTATTCTGCAAGGTGCGAAGTATCTGGTAATCAGTCTTGTCGAGTGTGTCCATAGAATATTGTTCTTTTTGGTGTGCGATTTTAGGCTCCGTATAGAATAAATGCAAAGAATATGGTGCAAAATTAGTTATATCTTTCGAAAAACGCAAATGATTTGGAGGATATTTCTAAAAGTCCGTAACTTTGCAGCGTGAAAACGTTAATTAATGCATAATTCATAATTCATAATGTATAATTGGAGAGAGATAAATCGTAAATAATAAATCGTAAATTTCAAAATTATGAGTACCAAGAACTATCGTTTTGAGACTTTGCAGCTGCATGTAGGACAAGAGCAGCCCGACCCAGCAACAGACGCACGCGCAGTGCCTATTTATCAAACCACCTCGTATGTGTTCCGTAACTCCCAGCATGCTGCCGACCGCTTCGGCCTTCGTGATGCAGGTAACATCTATGGCCGACTGACCAACTCCACGCAGGGCGTGTTCGAAGACCGCGTGGCGGCTTTGGAAGGTGGCGTGGCAGGACTGGCCGTTGCCTCTGGTGCAGCTGCCATCACGTATGCCTTGCAAAACATTGCCCAGGCTGGCGACCACATCGTGGCTGCCGACAACCTTTATGGCGGTTCGTACAACCTGATTACCCACACGCTGCGGACGCAGGGCATTGAGAGTACCATCGTCAATGTCAACGACCTCGATGCCCTGGAGGCAGCCATACAGCCCAACACGAAGGTCGTCTATGCCGAGACGTTTGGCAACCCCAACAGCGATGTCCTCGACATCGAGAGCGTGGCAGAAGTGGCTCATCGTCACGGATTGCCCTTGATAGTGGATAACACTTTCGGCACGCCGTATCTGATTCGTCCACTTGAGCACGGGGCAGACATCGTGGTACACTCTGCCACGAAGTTCCTGGGCGGACACGGTTCGTCGCTCGGCGGTGTGATAGTCGATGGCGGACGGTTCGACTGGAAGGTCAACCCCGACCGCTACCCTACCCTGGCCAAGCCCGACCCCTCGTACCACGGGGCTGTGTTTGCCGACGTGGCTGGAGCAGCGGCTTTCGTGACGCGCATCCGTGCCGTCATCCTGCGCGATACGGGTGCTGCCATTTCGCCCTTCAACGCGTGGATCCTCTTGCAGGGTTTGGAAACGTTGAGCCTGCGCGTGGAGCGGCACGTTGAGAACGCCCTGAAGGTTGTGGAGTTCCTGAGCCACCATCCCCGCGTGGCGAAGGTCAACCACCCTGCCCTCCCCGACCATCCCGACCATGCGCTGTACCAGAAGTACTTCCCGAAGGGCGCCGGCAGCATATTCACCTTCGAGATTCAAGGCGGACAGGAAGAGGCATGGCAGTTTATCGACCGCCTGCAAATCTTCTCGCTCCTGGCCAACGTGGCCGACGTGAAGTCGCTCGTCATCCACCCCTACACCACCACTCACTCGCAGCTTTCGCCCGAGGAACTGGCGGAACAGCACATCACACCCGCCACCATCCGCCTCTCCATCGGTACGGAGCACATCGACGACATCCTGGAAGATTTGGCACAGGCACTTAACTTTAATTCATAATTCCTAATGCATAATGCATAATTATTCGTACCTTTGCATCGAATTGGCAAGCAGAAAAGTGATAACTGACAATAATGAACGTGAACTAAACATGAATTAATAATCGTCCTTGTTCCCTAATTACACCCCTCCTTCGGGAGGGGAAAGGGGGCGGGGTGTCTAAACTTACAACAATATGAGCAAGATTGCAAAACAACTGACCGACCTCATCGGTAACACTCCCCTGTTGGAGCTAAACAAATATTCCGAGGCTAAGGGGCTCGAAACGCCCGTCATTGCCAAGGTAGAGTATTTCAACCCCGGCGGCAGCGTCAAGGACCGTATCGCGCTGGCCATGATTGAGGATGCCGAACAGCGTGGCATCCTGAAGCCCGGAGCCACCATCATCGAACCTACGAGTGGCAACACGGGCCTGGGACTGGCTCTCGTCAGCGCCGTGCGCGGCTACCACCTCATCCTGACGATGCCCGACACGATGAGCATCGAGCGCAGGAACCTGGTGAAGGCATACGGAGCCGAAGTGCGCCTGACACCAGGTAAGGAAGGCATGCCCGGAGCCATCCGTGAGGCCGAAGCCCTGCGCGACAGCATCCCCGGCGCAGTCATCCTGGGACAGTTCACGAATCCCGCCAACCCCGACCGCCACTATGCCACGACGGGTCCCGAGATTTGGCAGCAAACGGACGGACAGGTAGATATCTTCGTGGCAGGAGTCGGTACGGGCGGCACCGTGTCTGGCGTGGCTCGCTACCTGAAGGAGCAGAACCCCGCTGTCCGCATCGTAGCCGTTGAACCCAAGTCGTCGCCCGTCTTGAACGGCGGACAGTCAGGCCCGCACAAGATACAGGGCATCGGTGCCGGCTTTGTGCCCGATACCTACGCTCCACAGTTTATCGACGAAGTGTTTGACGTAGAGAACGACGATGCCATCCGTACAGGTCGCGAACTCGCCCGGCAGGAAGGTCTGCTTGTAGGCATCTCCGCCGGTGCTGCCGCATACGCCGCTGCCGAGGTTGCCCGTCGTCCGGAGAACAAGGGCAAGCGCGTCGTGGTGCTGCTCCCCGACACAGGCGAGCGCTACCTCAGCACCGTCCTTTACGACTTCGACGGTTACCCATTATAATCAATTATCCCCCATTTCATCGAAAAAAGCGGCTTCGGGTTTCATCATGTCCGAGGCCGCTTTTTCTCTCACCTTATTTATATGAAGGCAAAACCTTTATCTGACGACCACCTTGCCGTTCTTGATGTAGAGGCCACGGGCAGGAGCCTTGCCAAGTCGCTGGCCTGACAGACTATAGGACTCGGTTGCTGGCTTCGGCTGTGTCTTTGTGGCAACAATGTCGCTTGTCAGATCGGTAGTGACGCCTCCGGTGTATTGACCAATGAAGAAGATGGCCCCTGTGGATTGCTCGCTGATGACATAAAGGAAAGGCCGCGTAGCGTGGAATGTGGCGGTTTTCGGCATGCCTGTGGGTGCCTCGATGACGGTAACAGCCGCAGCCTCTGTGCCTTGCTCGTCGAGTTTAATCTTGGCAACTTGGAACATATTGCCAATATAGACGTCCTCATTGCAAAAATAGGGGAACTCGGCAGTTTCTGTAAAGGCGGTTGGCATACCCATGTCGGACATCACTTTGACAAGATTGATGTTGTTTTCTGTCTCGAAGCGCGGCAGCTTCAGGTCAACTTCATAATAATAGCCCTTGACCTTCCAGTTGTTGCCGTCGAGGGCATCGAGCACGTTGCCGATGGTTTTGTCTTCACGTGGCAGAAAGACCGTCATCTGATAGGCCCCATTACTATATGGCAGGACGATGGCCTGATAGAGGTCGTTCTCGGCATACACGAACTCCGTATTTTCCTTATGCATCATGGGCACGGCAGAGCCGCCTCCGAAGGCTTCTTCCTTCGTTTCGGCAACATCGAATGGATTGCTCCATACGCCCTTGAAATAGAGAGCATTCAACAAATAGCTTACAGCCCAGGGATTGAAGGACTCTTCTTCGAACACCGTGGGTATCATTCCCTCGGTATGGTCGTTTGCCCATTGGTTGATGACATCCATCGTCTCCCCGTCGAAGAAGTTGCGGCTCTGTGGCTGAGCATGGTAGAACTCGTTGGCTTTCGATATGAAGCCATCTTGCAAACGGTAGTCCTTGCCTTCGTTCACGAAGATGGTGTTGGAGATGAGCGCCTTGGTATTCTCATCGAGCGTACCAGCCTCAGCGAGCATCTTCTGGCAGAAGGCATTGATGCCGTCGGCACCAGCCTCCCCGAAGCCCAGTGTCTCATTGATTTCCTGTTGGGTCTGTCCGGCGGCTCCATTGTTCATCATGCCCAAGGCATAGGTTATGCTTAACGGCGACAGAATGCTACTTCTATCTCCGCGAGCCTGACGGAACAGACGGAGGGCAAAGTCGTTGTTGCTTGCTATCAACTGATGTTCGACATCTGTCAGCTCTATTTCCTTCGGTGCATTGAAGGCAAAGGCAGGGAAGCCAAAATCGTTCGCATAGACGTATGACAGTTCTTCGTAGTCCTCGTCCATAAGCGGCTGGAAGTACATTCCTCGTTTTAGAACACCGACGCCTTCGACGGCAATACCTTCCCTATACTTGTTGCCATTGATGCTATAGCGATATCGGCGGAACAACTTGCCATTCACCTTGATGGTCTCGGCAGTACGGGTGACATCGGTGTTTTCGCCGTCGTATTGCATCGTGAAGTCGAGCACCTTATAGTCCAGCTTGTCGAAATTGAAGTTGTACATGTACACCCTACCCTCTTCGTCCTCGCGGAAGGCTCCGAAGTACTGTTTCTTGTAGTCCCTGTTGTCCCACCTGTACATCTTCATGTATTGTCGTCCGTCGATGATGGTATCGCCATTCAGTTGGTAGTACGACATCCACGTCTTTTCCTCGTAGTACTCGCCATCGTTGCCTGGTGTGTCCTTATACTCGATGTGGTGATAAACATAGGCCCACATCTTGCCATTTTCCAGCATCTTACGCACTGGAACTTCGGCATTTGCCGTCATGCAGCATATCGTTGCAATCAGGAATAATACAGACTTCTTCATACACAAATTACTTTTTGTTGGTAGTAAAGTTATACAATAAATATGAGTAAACCTAATCTTTGAGGGATAAAATCATAGAATCCTTTTCACTTATTCTGTATTTGATGTACTATTATAAGAATATAGTACGTCGTTTCTTGCATGGGATTATGTTAAATTACATAAAATATCTGCTTTGATTCCCCCTTGATTCTCACAACACACAAAGTCCCGAGGCATCATGCACGATGTTTCGGGATTTTTTTGTATCTTTGCCCCAACATAGACGATGCATGGCAGAACAAGTAACCTCAAAACAATAACGACTATGGCTCATCAATGTGAAAATTGCAAGTTCCGTGCCTATTATGACCGTAAGCCCAACTCTTTACTGGGTCGTTTCTGGCGTTGGCACATCAACTTTTGTCCAGGTTGGAAGGGCTATTTTACCTCCCTCCCAGCTGAAAAGCAAGCCGAACTTAGAGACAAGTATAAGTTTACAAAATATCAAGACTAATGTCATCTCTGGCTATCGGCCTACTTATTCCCCTGCTGGGCACAACGCTTGGTTCGGCATTCGTCTTTTTCATGAAGGACGAGATGTCGCCCCGCCTGCAAAAGACGCTCTTGGGCTTTGCCTCTGGCGTGATGGTGGCTGCCTCGGTGTGGTCGCTGCTCATTCCCGCTATGGAGATGGAGGAAGGACGAGGCGCATGGAGTGTCGTGCCT
>JAEEGL010420509.1_pt1 | contig 15812 bp, 19 predicted proteins | sample 9134231 | NCBI WGS metagenome assembly JAEEGL01 (sample SAMN16246548, study PRJNA631951) | gut metagenome | biome: gut microbiome; feature: rumen; material: fiber-attached | host: Bos | place: Iran: Karaj | collected 2018-10
TCCTGCCAAGCAGGAGATCGCCGAGCTGACCAATCCGAAGCTGCGCAAGGGATCTCTGGCAGAAGTGATCCGCAGCGCGGACGTGTTCATCGGCGTTTCGGCTCCCGGCGTACTGACCACCGAGATGGTGGCCACGATGGAAAAGGACGCGATCGTATTTGCCTGCGCGAATCCGACGCCGGAGATCCTGCCCGAGGACGCGAAAGCCGGCGGCGCGGCGGTGGTATCCACCGGGCGCAGCGACTACCCCAACCAGGTGAACAACGTGCTGTGCTTCCCCGGCATATTCCGCGGAGCGCTGGACGTCCGGGCCAGCGACATCAACGACGCGATGAAGCTGGCTGCCGCGCACGCGCTGGCTGACCTTGTCTCCGATGAGGAGCTCAACGCCGACTATATCCTTCCCGCCGCCTTCGATCCGCGGGTAAAGGATGCCGTGGCGTCGGCAGTGGCCAAAGCCGCCAAAGACAGCGGCGTGGCGAGGATCTGATCCCCCGTTGACAAAAGCCGGGCCTTGTCAAAAGGCCCGGCTTTCTCTATAATATCGCCATCATTATCCGGGGAGGCAGGATATGGACTACAGGATCGAACACGACTCCATGGGCGAGGTGCGGGTGCCTGCCGACAGGTATTGGGGGGCCCAGACCCAGCGGAGCCGGGAGAATTTTCCCATCGGCGTCGGTATCGAGACCATGCCGGAGGAGATCGTGCGCGCCTTCGGGATACTAAAAGCCGCGGCGGCGCGGGCTAACCGCGCGCTCATTCCCGAGCGGATGTCCGACGGGAAATGCGGCGCCATTGAGAGCGCGGCCGGGGAGGTTGCCGGGGGCCTGCTCACGGACCACTTCCCTCTTGTTGTCTGGCAGACCGGCAGCGGAACCCAGACGAACATGAACGCCAACGAGGTCATCGCCTCCCGCGCCAACGAGCTGCTGGGGCAGCCTCTCTGTCACCCCAACGACGATGTGAACATGTCCCAGTCGTCCAACGACACCTTTCCCGCGGCCATGCACATCGCGGCCGTCCTCGCTCTGGAGGACCGGCTGCTGCCCGCGGCGGAGGCGCTGATCGGCGTACTGAAAAAGCTGGAGGCCGACAACGACGGCGTCGTCAAGATCGGGCGCACCCATCTGCAGGACGCGGTGCCCATCGCGTTCTCCCAGGAGATCAGCGGCTGGCGCGCATCTCTCGAACGGGACTGTGAGCAGCTCCGCCTCGCCCTGCCCGCGCTGTGTGAGCTGGCGCTGGGCGGCACGGCTGTCGGCACCGGGCTCAACGCCCCGAAGGGCTTCGCGGAAAAAGCGGCGGAGGAGATCTCCGCACTGACCGGCAGGTCTTTTGTCACCGCTCCCAACAAATTCCACGCTCTCTCGAGCCCGGATGAGCTCGTCTTCGCTCACGGAGCGGTGAAAGCGCTCGCCGGCGATATGATGAAGCTCGCCAACGACGTCCGCTGGCTGTCCTCCGGGCCCCGCTGCGGGCTTGGTGAGATCCGCATCCCCGAAAATGAGCCCGGCAGCTCCATTATGCCCGGAAAGGTCAATCCGACCCAGTGCGAGCAGGTGACCATGGTCGCCGTTCAGGTCATGGGCAACGATGCCGCCATCGGCTTCGCGGCGAGCCAGGGCAACTTTGAGCTGAACGTGTTTCTGCCGGTCATCGCCTACAATTTCCTGCAGTCGGTCCGGCTGCTGAGCGAGTCCATCGTGTCGTTCACGAAAAACTGCGCCGCCGGGATCACCGCGAACCGGGAGAAAATGCGTGCGAACCTGCACAGCTCGCTGATGCTCGTCACGGCGCTCAACCCGTATATCGGCTATGAAAACGCCGCCAAAACGGCCGCATTGGCCGCCCGTGAAAACATTACGCTCAGGGAGGCCTGCCTCAGGCTCGGCTTCCTGACGGCCGAACGCTTCGACGAGGTGTTCCGTCCGGAAGAGATGATATAAGCCCGCGTATAACACCCGACGCGCTGCCCGCGGGCAGCGCGTCGGGTGTTTTTTCCGGATATCCGGATATGTAGTATTACTCGGTGATGGCCCAGCAGCGGACGGGCAGGCCCACCGCGCCTTCGAAGCGGGGCCAGGCGGCGATCAGGATCGCGCCGGCAGGGGCTACCTGGTCCAGGTTGTCGAGCACCTCGATCTGAAGCTTTCCCTTTTCGAGCACGTAGCGCTCGCAGGCCAGATCCCCGGCCTTGGCAGCCTCGGCGGAGGCGTCGGTGTCCAGGGCCTCGTGACCGTTGGCGGCGGCATTGCGGACCTCATAGATGTACTTGAGAGCGTCCAGGGACCATCCGGGGAAATTCTCGCTGCCGTCCTCGGCAATGCCGGACAGGGCGTTCATATCCGGCCAGTTTTTGGCCCAGTCGGTGCGCAGCGCAACGAACGCGCCGTCGGGGATCGGACCGTATTTGGCCTCATAGTCCATAATATCCTGAGCCGTAGCGGCGTAATGGCAGTCGGCCTTTACCTTCTCGGTGATGTCGACCACGCACAGGGGGAACACCGCGTCCTTCACACCGAAGGCATCGGAGAGCGGAGCGCCTTTGATAAAGTGGCCGGGGAAGTCGATGTGAGTGCCGAACTGGCCCGGGAACTTAAATGTCTGGATCTGGCATTCGAGCATCGGATTGCCCCAGTCGAATACCACCTTGCCGAGCTCCACGGAGCCCTCGGGGATACCGCTCCAGTAAGGGCTGTCGTTATTGAGCGAGTGGGAAAGCTCCACCCATTTGAGTTTTTTGGCCTCGGCCAGCGCGTCCCAGAGTTTATACATGAATGATCCTCCCTTTTATTATCGATTTTACCCATTATATCGCAGCCCGCCCGGTTTTTCAATGTCAAAGCCGGGCGGGACCTTTATTTATTCTGTTGCGTCACGGCTTCGAGCAGCGCCTCGCATCCCCGCAGGATGTCCCGGTAGGCCCGCTCAAAATCCCGGGTATACCAGGGATCGGACACCTCTCCGGGAGCATCGGTAAAGTCCAGAAGAAGCCTGACCTTTTTCTCGGCCTCCCCACGGGCGAACCGCTTCATGTTCCTCCTGTTCGCCTCATCCATGCCGATGAGCAGATCATACGCCTCACAGTCCTCCGCCGTCATCCGGCGGGCCCGGTGCGCCCGCACGGGCACTCCCTTTTCCTCCAGCTTGCGTCGGGCCGGGGGATAGATCGGATTGCCGATCTCCTCGGTGCTCGTCGCCGCCGAAGAGACCTCAAACCGGTCGGAGAGTCCGGCTTTTTCCGCAAGATATGCGAATACGCACTCCGCCATTACGCTCCGGCAGATATTGCCGTGGCAGATGAATAGTATCTTGATCATGGGGATCGTTGCTCCTTTATGCCGCTTTGATCACTTCATCCATGTTCTCAGCCTCTACAGGCTTTTGCTAAACCAGTATGATGTTTTCTTATATCCCATATGTTCATAAAAGGCATGCGCCTCTTCGCGCATAAACCCGGAAGCCAGACCGAGATATCGTGTCCCGTTCTCTATGGCCAGTTCTTCCGCGCGCTTAACGAGCATCCTGCCTATCCCTTTATTTTGATACTCCGGAAGCACTCCGAGCCCGTTGATCTTTGTATATCCGTTTGGGTGACCTATCGCCAAGGCTGCAACCATTGTAATAAGACCGACGACTTTGCCATCTGCTTCTGCGACAAATGTTGTATACCGATCATCCCCTCTCATTTTTGCATACGTTTCGGTTAAGCATTCGTCTGTCACAGGAATATCAAGAACAGTTCGCCATATATCGGCAACCTGCGGGTAATCCTTTTCCTGAATAAACCGGATTTCAATCATATTATCGCCTTTCCCTTTATGGCTCCTCATTCATAGATCGATCGTAACTGTTCAATGAATTTATATCCGTCAGGAATGCGGATTTACGCTCGGATATGTTCGCCAATATACCCGTAATAATCCGGCAGTTGATTATACACCGTCACAGCGGATCATTTCCACTATAAAAAAGGCCCTCTGCTGCGGCAGAGTGCCTTGCTGGTTTTGTTGCTGTTTTCAGACCGCCTTGAACATTTCCTGTGAAGGCGGCGTCTTGCGAGCAATCTTCTCCTGCTCCTTGCGGGCTACCTCGGCTTCCTCCATGCGGCGAAGTTCCTCGGCAGCGTCTTCTGACAATTACAACAGTTTCAGCATCATGTACTCATTTACATAAGTACAATCTTTCATTCGTATCGCATCTGGTTTTACACCTGTAATACGAAAGCCCATTTTCTCATATAGATGCCTTGCCCTGCTGTTGCCTTCGATAAAATCAAGTTCGATCTGACGAACTCCATTGCGTTCTCTGGCGATTCGGAACATCTCTTCAAACATTTTAGTTCCGATCCCAAGGCTCCAAAACTCCTGCAAAAGCGCGATCGCAACAGATGCTCTGTGGCAATCTTTCTTCCCGGAGTGAAAGGAAATCTGACAATTACCAGCGATTCTTCCGTCCACAACACAGGCAATCATCATCGCGTTTTCATTCTGGTAAGCTCCATTCAGAAAGTCCTTTTACTGCTCTAGAGTGAAATCGGCATATTCCTCAGGAAACTTCATCAGAAAGTCTGTCTCACCAGATGCTTTTATGATGAATTGGAGCATTTCCTCTGCATCATCTTCGTGAGGACTGCGAAGCAGTGCAACTCGTCCATCTTTTAATTTGAATTCAGTTTCTTTAAAAACCACTACCGTCACCTCACAAACAGAAATCCGACTTGCAGAAATCTTCCCGTTACACCCGCAAAATTAAGTAGTTTATTATACCTCATATCAGCGGATTTTTCCACTATAAAAAAACGGCACTCTGCGATGGCAGAGTGCCTTGCTGGTTTTGTTGCTGTTTTCAGACCGCTTTGAACAATTTCTGTGAGTCCTTCGTTTTGCCTGCGAGCTTTTCCTGCTCCCTGCGGGCCGCCTCGGCTTCTTCCGAAGACAGCCTGCTTGTGTGTCGGTATTAATTTTACTTGAATAGCTCGGATCTGAAAAGTGTAGGATAGTCTGAGCGTCCGTCAAAGATATGATACACAAAGACCGTATCCCCGATCAGGCGATAGATCATGATGTATTTCTCTACGACCAGAAAACGGTACCCGAGGTTACGCAGTTCGGTCTCCCGCATGGGCGGTCCTGAAAGCGGGAAACGTGTTAGCTGTTCCAGCACATTATATATTTTGTCAGTGATCTTCCGGGCAGATTGAACACCTGCAAGAGAAAGATACAACTGTGCCATCTCTTCCAGCTCTCCCTGCGCCGGGTCAAGGATCTGGACAGCATACGTTTTCTCAGCCATAGATTTTCTCCAATCTGGCGCGTGACTCAGCAAGTGAGACACCGGTATGTCCCGCCAGACGGAGTTCCTCGGCTGCGGCAAGCTTTGCTTTCAGCTTATAGAGTTCCTCACGACGTTCAAAAGCTTCAATGCTCATAACCACAATATCCCCTTCACCATTCTTGGTGATGTAGATGGGTTCGTCCTCTTCATGCGCCAGATCAGAGATGGCTCCGTAGTCATTTCGCAGGGCAGTTGAGGATTTGATCAGCATAGCGCGCACCTCCATTAATTATTCTGCCATTATTATATCACAATTCTGTCAGATAACAAGAACGAATTTGTGCGGCCGGGGGCGGGGTCAAATCTCTACGCGCCCTGCCCTGGGGGACTGCCGCCCCCCTCTCGCATTAAAAACCGCAAAATTAGCAGGCCGGGGGTCAAAAGTCCCGCGGCAAACCCTCAAAATGAAAGAAACCGGTATGTTTCCCTGAGAAAACAGCTGGTTTCACAATAATAATCGCAAAACGGACAGGCAGTGATGGCAAACAAAGAAAAGGCTACGCTTGAGACTGAATTCAGGCATGGTACGTCGCTCAGGGAGCACGGAGAAATCATCTATGACTGCCCGATCGAAATCAACGACAAAGCGGACCTTGACAATTTTGGCATCACCTGGGACGACTGCCGGTACCTGCACTTTAACGGTAGCCGGCGGATGCGGGTCTGCTTCTTCAAAACGGAGAACCGCGAGCTCGCGGAGGCGCAGTGGTCTTATCTCGACACGCTGCACTCGAGCGGGTTTGCGAGTATGCGTTGCATGGTTCCGGGCCGGAAGAAGCCCTTCATCAAGTGCCCAACGACCAATTCCTGCACCCAATGCCCATATGGCCGAAAGCGGCAGAACAAGCATGCTCCGGTTATTTCACTGGACGGTCTGCTCGAAAGCGGTTACGAGCCTGCCCATGCAGAATCCGTCGAGCACCGGGTCTTGAGGAAAATTGAGTACGAAGAGATCCGTGCCCGGATGGATGCTGAAGATCTCCGGATTGCACTGGCGTTTGAGGGGAAGGAACTGTACGGGGAGATGGTACAGGAAATCGCTGCCGGGCTTGGCATGTCCACGCCGAGAGTCTGCCAGCTGATTGCCAGAACCAAGGAAATCGGAAAAACCTATCGTAAGTAGCCTGAATAATGGACAAGTCAGGAGTAATTGAAAAGATGATAAATTCTGAGAACGGCGGCCTCTATGCCGCCATCGGTGGGATCGTGCTCACCTACGGCATCGACCGCGTGACGAAGAGCCGGTACAAGGGTGACGCGAGGAAGGAGTCCTTCACGCTCACACCTGCTGCTGTAACGGACGATCCCGAAAAGAAGCCCGCGGAAGAGTCTGAGGACGAGCAGGGCTAAAACAGAAAAAGGCGATACCGGAACTGATAACTCCGGTACCGTTGATTTTATATTTCACATATCTTCTTTTCAGTCCGCTGGACGGTAGTAAAACGGTAGTCGCCGACGCCCACTGCTGCCATGATTTGCCGGGCAGAAAAAGGCGATAATAAAATGTGACTTAAGTCACGGGAAAAGCAAAAACGGCAAAGTGCGGCAAGTCAATGCCGTCAATGGTAATCAAATGGTAGTAAAAATCGGGGTGGGTTACTACCGTGAGGTGAAGGACGAGCAAGTCGATAATCGGGATTACGGTTTTCTCACAAATGAAACAGAATCAATTTGAAGATGTGTTTTCTGATGACGTGAAATGGAAAGTGTGAGTTCATATTGCTCTAGTGTTCCATCATTAAGTGCGCATTGGAATTCCATCATTCCTTCGCCGGCATCCATAGCAATAATATGGAATTCGGTTAGGCTTTCAGTAACAGTACTATAATCGCTGGCATAGTTCTTGGGCGTTTGTGTAATCGACCATTCTACTATTTTGTTGTCATTCTTCAGATTCAATAACAGAGTATCGCCGTTCTCTACGGTTGCGGAGAAATTGCCGCCATCCGTCACAAATGAGGTTGGCTTGTACGGCCTGTTAAGAGCAATCACAACTACCACCATTACAGCAACGATCACAAGCGAAATAATAAGAGATAGTTTCTTTTTCATACTGTTTCCCTCGCAAGCACATCCCGCATTACGGGATCTCCCGTCACACCCGCAAAATTAAGTAGTTTATTATACACCATCACCACGGATTTTTCCACTATAAAAAGCGGCGTTCCGCGGTTTGCGGAGCGCCCTGGTGATTTATTACTGGTTTAGAATCCCGGACTTGGATGCCTGTGTGCCTATCGTGCAGTATTCATCCGGCGTCAGAATGTCCAGGCTATTGAAGCGCTTTTAATACTTCGCCGCAGTCACCGTCCAGGCAGATCGACTGCGCCCGAATCTGCACCGGGCAGACTGCATCACGATGGTTCAGGCAGGCGTAGACCGCGTTCGGATTCTCCGCAGTCATAGCCCAGAAGGGATATTTGATGATCATCGGGGTATTGCCGCCAACGCCGAGTTCCAGAAACAAAACGCGCTTTCCTTCCGTGGACTGAAGGAATTGGGCATACCGCTGCGCCGCCGCATGCCACCCGGCATCCTCGACGAAGCTGTCGTCGACCCGCAGATTCATGGCCGCCGGATCCCCGTTTGGGAGCACCGGGATCAGCTCGTGCGGGATCCTCATGGAGATCCGACAATCCTTCGGCACCCGGAACATACCGCTTTCATCGGGGAGAAAGCGCTGGGCCGCCATTGCCTTTCTGACCCACGCTTCGTTGTCGTAGGTTTCTTTGATTCTGCCGTCGGCGCTCTGGAACAGGCCGTAATCCCCCTGGGTGTAGAAAAGCCTCTCCTTCTCAAAGCCCGCCCGCTGGAAACAGTGATCCACATTGGTCGTAATCACGAAATACTCCCGCTCTCTGACCTGCGCCAGCAAGTCGTCATACACCGGCTTTGACGGGGCCACATAGCGATTGACATAGATGTTCCGGGCCCAGAACGCCCAGCGGGTCTCGTCATCCGGGAAGGGATAAAAGCCGCCGGAATACATATCCGTGAGGCCGAGGCGTTCTTTGAAGTCAAAAAACCAGTGGTCGAACCGCTCCCCGCTGTAGGTATAGCCAGCCGCGGTGGAGAGTCCGGCTCCCGCGCCGATCACAACGGCGTCGGCGTTTTCGATCTCCGCCTTCAGACGCCGCAGGTTCTCTTCCCGACTGCCTGTATCATCGGTGAGTCCGCCGCGAAAACTCCGCACAAAGGAGATCCCCTTGTGAAGCGTCTGGGTATAGTCTGCCTTTTGCTTATTGGAAAAGATGCTCATAGATGCTCCTGTTCTTATCGCTGAATACATTGAAAATCACGCGATCCATAACGCCGTTGTGTTCCGCGAGCCACTGCCGCACGGTCTTTACCGCGATCTGCGCGGCGCGCTCCGGCGGGAAATGAAATACGCCCGTGGAGATGCAGCAAAACGCCACACTGCGCAGGCCCTTTTCCGCACACAGGTCCAGCGTGTTGCGGTAACAGTCGGCGAGATCCTGCTCCAGTGCCGGGGTCAGCCGGCCGGAAACGATGGGCCCGACGATATGGATCACCTTTTTAGCCGGGAGGTTATACGCGTCCGTCAGCACGGGAACCGCCGTCGGCTGCTCATAGTCCGGCCCGTACGTTGCCCGAAGCTGCTGCATCTGCCGGTCGCACTCCGCTCGAAGCTGTATCCCCGCGAACGTGTGGATGCAGTTATCGATGCAGATGTGCATCGGCACGAAGCATCCCAGCATCCGGGAGTTCGCGGCGTTCACGATCGCGTCTGCGGCAAGGCGGGTGATGTCGCCCTGCCAGAGGGAGATCACCCCCTCTATGACCGGGATCTCTTCCAGCGTCACGATTCCTTTTTCTGCCGCGCGTTCCCGCAAATACGCATCCTGAAGCGCCAGCGTCTCCGGCGGCATGCGTCTCGGCATGCGGATATTCATAAGCGACCGGAGAAGCCGTCTTCTGCCGTCGATATCCCGCGGCGTTTCGATGTCCCTGTATTCACCGGAATCGGTTTTGAAGGCCTCAACCAGCTCCGTCAATCGCTGATCCTGTGTCCGTTTCTCATCCATTTTGTCCCATCCTCTTTTCCGCCGCGCTCAGCCCAGGAAGGCCCCGGATAAGATCTTCACCGGAGTCCTCTGCGCTCAGATTTCATTTGCCAAAATATCCCGCATTCCGGCTTTAAGGTCTGCAAGGGTATATTTCCGCATTTCCTCTTCCATCGAATTCTGGATGGCTTTCAGTTTGCCATCCAGCAGCGCGTGAATATTCCTCCCTACCGGGCATTCCGGGTTCGGCGCTTCATGGAAATGAAACAGGTCTCCCTTCTCAACCGGTTCTATGGCCTGGTACACATCATAAAATGTGATTTCTTCAAGCGGCCTGTTCACGGTAATGCCGCCGGTCCCCCTGGCCACGGTAATCAGTCCCGCGTTTTTCAGCTGAGCGAGAATTTTGCGAATGATGACAGGATTCGTGTTGATACTTCCGGCGAGAAAATCACTGGTCACCTTGTGATCGTCTTTGAACACCTCCACACAAGCGAAGATGTGCAGGGCTACCGTAAATCTGCTCGAAATCTGCATATTTCCCACCTCCGAATACCTGTCGCTATTCTTTATCACTTTGGTTGTAGATGCTCTCGATGTAACCTCCGTGATTTCATCTTGTGGGAGAAACATAGCACAATCATGGTGTAATGTCAATAGTTACAGCAAAAACGACCGCAAAACAGGACGGGTGTATTCCTATCCAAGGCCCCCTGCCATCACCATGAATTTCTCCGCAATAAAAATCGGCGCTCCGCAGTCTGCGGAGCGCCTTGCTGATATTATCCGAACGCCGCAGTTGACTGCCGGACTTCGATTTTGATATTGCCCGTATCGGTGCTGATTTCGCACCGGCCGCCGGTGATGCTTTTGGGCACTTCTACTTTGCCGGTATCGGTCTCCGTAAGGAACACTTTTTCTGTGAGCAGGGACCCTGTGACATCTCCCGTATCCGTCTGCACAAAGATCGTCGACGCGTCACTTTCATGGAATTCCACATCGCCGGTATCTCTCTTGATGGTGAAGGAGTCCGCCGCCACCACCCGATCCAGCACAAGGTCCCCGGTCGTGCCTTCCGACGCAAGGTTCCGGCAGGCCAGATCCCGCAGCTTTACTCTTCCGGTATCGACACGGATGTGCACATCTCCCCCGCACTTCACAGTCTCTGCGTGGATCCCTCCGGTTGTCGTCCTTAGATCCAGACTTCCGGCCGTGACAGCCGATATCGATATATCGCCTGTCGAAAGGGCGATCTCTATACGCTTCTCTGCGGATGCAAGACAGGTCACGTCCGCGGTGTCCCCGTTGACCGAGATGCTGTCGAATGCGAAATCCGCGGGAATATGGACCTCTCCGGTATCGGTCTCTACACGGAGATCGGAATACACACTTTCCGGCAGGAAGACCGTGATCTCCAGGCTCCGGGTTTCAAAGCCGAAATGGTCGGAAAGCTTCCGGTTATCCGCAGGCTTTATCGTAAGCGTTCCATCGATCACGGCGACCTCATGCTTCCGGTTTTCCTCCTCGAGGCAGACGACCGTGCACTTCCCGTCTTCGGCGGGCTTAAGATGCACCTTCTCCGTTGACGCGGCGATGGTAATGCCATGGAAGTTTTCCTCAACCGTATAGGTATTGGTCTCAAGCTTTCTGTTGTCCAGTCTTTCGAAATTGAAATGCATGGCTGCCGCAGACGCAAAGCAGAGGATTGCGCCGACGATAATCATCACGACAGCGGTAAGGATTCCCTTTTTCATTGTTCTGCGCTCTCCTTTCCCATGAACAGGGACTTGATGCCAAGAAGCATTCTCTTCGTCAGCCGCAGCAGTCCCTTCGTCAGCCCCAGACAGCCATAAAACAGAAGGATCGCAAGACCACCGCATAAGATCGCCGCGCCGAGCATAAAGGCCGCTCCTGCAGGATTGCCTTTTACCATGTCGAAGGCTGCCGTAAACAGACCGCCAACGGCGCTGACCGCAAGCGAGAGCTCTACTGCCCAGACGCTGATCACCACCGCCCAAACTGCGATGTAAAGCGACAGGCAGACCGCGAAAGCCGCGATCAGCAGCGGAAGCCACACCGGGGAACCGAGCACCAGCAGGATCACCTCCCAGGCTTTCAGGCTGCGTCTCTGCCTGACCTTTTCCTTTACGAGCCTTGAGAGCGGAATCTCCGCCATGATCTGCTCCACGACCTCATCCACGGGGCCAATCCCGGCGACAGCTTCCTCTTCCGTCAGGCCATCCTCCATGCGGTCTTCCATCATCTCGCTGTAAAACAGGAGACGCTCATTCCGATCACTCTCCGGCAATCCTGACAGACGCCCTTTGAGTTCGTCCAAAAACTGCGCTTTATCCATTCCGTTTGTCCCCCTTGGTAATGAATCGGTATATGGCCATGATCTCTTTCCAGTCGTCCCGGAATTCCTCCAGGCGGCTCAAGCCCTGCCCGGTGATATGATAGTACTTGCGAAGCCGACCATCGTGCTCCGCTGTCCGGACGGTAAGCATTTCGGCAGATTCCAGCCGTTTCAGGATCGTGTAAAGCGTGGATTCGGACATTTCCAGATAGGGCTTCATATCTTTTATGATTTTATACCCGTAGGAATCTTCGTCTTTGATTGCGGCGAGCACGCAAACATCCAGCAGACCGCGTTTCAATTGAATATCCATGTTATACCTCCCTTCGCGTAATACATCGTAATACGAAGTATTGACATTGTCAATAGCTGATTTGAAATAACAGATCGATCTCAAAAAAATCGGCGCTCCGCGGTCTGCGGAGCGCCTTGCTGTTTGATGCTGTTTTCAGACCGCCTTGAACCGTTTCCGCGAAGGCGGCGTCTTGCACGCGATCCGTTCCCGCTCCCGGCCGGCAAGCCTCCGGAAGGAGGGGCCGCCGGTGTCGTCCCGCTCAATCCGCTGGGTCGATCTTGTACCACTCGAGACAATACATTTCTCTCCCGCTGCTTTCCCAATAGATCGGCGAGCACACGGCGGTTCCGGTGCGCTTGGCTGTGATGGTCCCCTTGGCCGCGTACTGTGCCGCTTCCGCGGGGGTCAGATGATAGTACTGGAGCGGGATGCCCAGCTCGTCCCAATAGATGTCCAGATCCAGTTCGTAAATGGTGAAGCGGAAACGATAGTTCCCGTCATGGAGCCGGTACCCCTCATCCACAACCGTAAAGCGGTTGTAGCTCTCCCCGTCGCCCGCCGGATAGTAGAAGCGGCCGTTCTCGTACCAGCAGCGGTTCCAGTCGAAGTTGCCGATACCGAGCGCGGCGGAATAATCCTCTCCCTCGATGGGCTGAAGATCCCCCGGATAATCGATCCGCGGGCCGATGATCTCGAAGAAGGTCTCGCGGGTCATGGTCTCGTACCCGTCAATATACTCCATCTCTCTCGGGCGGTTGATCTTGTTCCAGAGATGCGCGAAGCTGAACAGCTGCGCGATGCTCGTATCGTTTGCATCATAGTGGTCGAAGGTCCGGATCTCACAGAACCACTGCTCGGAGAAGTTGCTCAGCGAGAGATTGGCCGCATACTGCTGCTCCGCCGAAAGGGTAAACCGCTCCCCTGTTTCGGCGGGGCCGGCCGTAAGCGTCCCCTGCGGGGGTGTGTATTCAAACAGATTGACGCTGTGCGCCCCCACGGCCTGCACGCGAACGATCGGATCAAAATCCTTGTCCCAGGTCGTGCAGCTCCCGTCCAGCAGCGTGTAATACAGGCGGTCGCCGTTTCCGAGATCTACGCGCGGGAGGCAGGGCCAGTTGGGCGCCTCCGTTTCCGCGACCTTCACGCCGTCGCTTCTGCGGCAGATATCGTAACGATCCCCCGGGTGATCGAGGACTTCCCCGTAGCCGTCTTCATTTATGGTATACCCATCCAGATAGTAGAAACCGTCGTCCACGATGTCGCCGACCCCGCCGCCGACAAGGCCCTCCGGCTGCGGAAGCACGCCGTAGCGGCCATCCTCGACCGGGGTGCCGTTAAACGTGAACAGCAGGGGGGCGCAGCCAAAGGCAGGTATCCGGCACAGGTACAGAAGCTCTGTAACCGATCCGTCGGCAGCCAGCCCGCGGACAACAGAGATATCACTGAAGACCGGCCTGGTAACCAGTTCGCCGGTACGCGTGCAGAAGCCATACAGATAAAACGTCAGCGTACTCTCTCCCGCGCGGTAAATATCGGCAGCATACGGGATCAGTTCCTCTCCCCCCGGATACGGCAGCGCTGTATCAAGATAGGCGAGGACATCGCCCAGCGTCTCCATACCGTCAAGATGAACCTCCTGGGCAGAAACCGCCGCGGGCGCTGCCGGTTCGGGATCAGGCGTTTCCGTCTTTCCGCAGGCGGCCATCGAAAGCGCCATAAGGACGACAAGCAGAACGGCTGTTATCTTCAACGATTTTTGTAAGTCTCTCTTCATAAGCAATCCTCATCCATATCCATGATCCACATGCTTCCACGATCCGCCAGCGCTTCTTATCAGGATCCACTTCCAGTTATTGTAGGTGCTGTTCGGATTCAGCGAACCGTCGCCGCCCGAGGAATCCACATCAAACGAGGATAGCAGCACAATAACCTGATCGGCCTGGTTTCTGTCTGTCCAGTCCTGATACGCCGCTGCAGCCTCGTCTCCCGCATCGTAGATCTCCGTCAGTGTGCACCCTTTTCACTCTCTGCGAAACTCTTTTTCGATCACTTCAACAGCCGAACGGATATCCTTCTCGGAGAACACCGCCGATCCGATTTCATGCGTTTCCACCCCTTTAACGCTCCCGCCGCAGGCGCAAAGGCTCGCCGCGAGCAAAAAACACAGGACAGCGAACGCAGCTCTTTTCATGGGAAACATCCTCCTGCCGATTCCGCCTTGTCGTAAACTTCCGTCACACATGAGATATCCGGCAGCTCATTATACCGCATATCGGCGGATTATTCCACTGTCAAAAAACGGCGCTCCGCAGACTGCGGAGCGCCTTGCTGTTTCGGTTTATGAATCGGTCTGAAAATCGAAGCCCAGTTCTTCTTTCGCCCTGTCCAGCCAGGGCGCCGCATTATTATTCGTGCGGGCAACATAGCCGCGTGTCCACGTGCCGTCCGCCGGATGAAGGTATTCCGCGTAACCGTAGTGCTCCAATTCCGGCCCGTTTTTCCCGATGATCCAGTCGTGCAGCACGCCCTCCTCATCAGTAAACTGATACAGATAGGGCTGGGTCTCCGACACCTGATCCGTGATGTCGATATGCTCGTCATTGACGATAAAGTACATGCGTCCGTTCTCAAAGCTTACGGGCTCTGTGAGATCGTCCGTGTGAACGTAGACAATGGTTTCGGCGCCTCCCTCCGTCTCCTCCGCACGGACTTCCACATTGCCTCCCCAGCCGCGGATGGCTTGTCCGGCGGAATAGGCTGCAAGGCCGAGAGAGAGCAGCAGCGCGGCTGCCAGTGCCAGCGTAAGGATGCGTTTTCCCGCCGCATGCCGCGGTTTATACGGTGTTTCGGTCTGTTCGATCTTCATTCTTGTCAGCTCCTTGATTTTCATCACGGAGACGACATTCGTTTCTTCCATCGGAACGGAACTGTCCTCGTATCCGTTCAGCAAATCATGAATCCTGATTTCCATTTCAGCCGCCTCCTGTCACGGTTCCAATCCGGTGAGATTCTCACGAAGCTTTTCCCGTCCGCGCCTGAGCCGGGTTTTGACCGTGGACGGATTCATGGTCATCTTTTCAGCGATCACAGCGATGCTTTGACAATAATAGTAATGGCGGAGAAAGATCTCCCGATCCGGCTGCTCCATTGAGAGCACGGCGTCCCGCACCCGCCGGTCCCGCTCCTCCCGATCCAGTTTTTCGATCAGAGCGTCGTCTTCCACAAACAGGATATCCTCCTCCAGCGGCAGCTCCTGCGTCTCCTCCCGCAGTTTCCGCAGCGCGAGACTGCGCGCCACGCGGCTTAAATACCCTTTCAGATTCAGGGGAAGCAGCTTCTCCGCGCTCTTCCAGAGGGTGACGAACACATCCGCGGTGACCTCTTCCACGTCCTCCCGGCTCATACGGTCCTGCAGGATGCTGTTTACGATTGTCCCTACGTAGTTGCCATATCGCTCGATGAAGCATTCCAGCGCCTGTTGATCGCCGGATTGCAGCCTTGATAATGCTTTGGCATCCGTCAAGCATCTCACCTCGATTCTCTTCTATCACGGCCGTTCACCTATAATAGTCCCATTTCGGGCCAAACGGTTTCATGGTTTGAAAAACTTTTTTCCGCGGTGCCCTCATGCGCGGTCCGCAGGGTCACCGTCAAAAAAGGCACTCTGCAGCGCGCAGAATGCCGTGGCGGTCTATGGATGTCTGTTTGCCTGTGAAGCGGGTCCGTCAGCTGAAGAAGGATCCGTTATATTTCATCTGGGCTTTGCTCATCAGGCCAATGCCCGCGAAGAAACCGA
>JAEEGL010910998.1_pt1 | contig 15812 bp, 9 predicted proteins | sample 9134231 | NCBI WGS metagenome assembly JAEEGL01 (sample SAMN16246548, study PRJNA631951) | gut metagenome | biome: gut microbiome; feature: rumen; material: fiber-attached | host: Bos | place: Iran: Karaj | collected 2018-10
ATGTATGTCCACACGTTCCAGAAACTCATCCCGCCGCAGAGGTACTTCGACCGCCACCCCGAGTGGTTTACCGAGACCGATGGCAGACGGGTGCGTGACGGGCAGCTATGCCTTTCCAACCCCGAAGTGCTCGACACACTATGCGCCAATCTTGCCAAGATGATGAAGCAGCAGCCCGACGCCCAGATATGGTCTGTCTCCAACAACGACAACTACAACGTCTGCCAATGTCCCCGCTGCCGCCACCTGGACTCCCTCTACGGCGGACCAAGTGGCACACTCATCCATTTCATCAACCAAGTGGCGCGCCGTTTCCCCAGCAAGACCATCTCCACCCTTGCCTACCAGTTCACCCGCCGGGCACCCCAGCCCGTCAACGGACATATCGAAAAACCCGACAGCAATGTGAATATCATGTTCTGCTCCATAGAGTGCGGTCGGCAGGAGGCCATCGCCACCGCTCCTGCCGAAGCCTCATTCCGTAAGGATATGGAAGACTGGGCAGCCCTTTGTGGAATTGAAAATGGAAAATTGAAAATTGAAAAACATCTGGGTGCGACAGCTAATTCTCAAATCTCAATTCTCAATTCTCAATTATACGTCTGGGACTATGTGGTGCAGTTCCGCAACATGTGGAATCCTTTCCCAAACCTCCATGTTTTGCAGCCCAATCTTAAGTACTTCCACGACCACGGCGTACGCCTGATGTTTGAGCAAGGCACGGGTGCCAACAACATGACCTCGTGGATGGAGCTACGCGAATACATGCTGGCCAAGCTGTTGTGGGACGTCAATGCCGACCCCGACTCGTTGTTGCACGACTTCTGCATACATTACTATGGGCTGTCAGCACAACCCGTTGAGGACCTTTACCGCGAGATGCACCGCGCCCTCATCGCCTCCGGCCAACGGTTGGACATCTACGGCTACCCGGTTGATGCTGCCGGTGGGTATCTTGCGCCCGAGCAGATAGCCAAGTACCAAGCCCTCATTGCCGCCGCCTACGACAGCCTGAGCCACTACACCTCTTCCAACAACATTTACCACTACATCTACGGACTCTTCACCGACCAGGTAGTGCGCGACCGCATCCGTTACCTCGAACTCTCTATCGACTATGCAATACTCGAGCTCACCATGGCGGGCCACCTGCCTATGGACAGCACTTTTGTGTCCCGAGCCGACCGTTTTGTGGCCGACGGAAAACGCTTAGGTCTTAACATCCTTCACGAGATGGGCTACACGCTGCAAGAATACCGCACCGACATCGACAACTATCTTGCCAAATGCCAACAACCCAATCTAGCACGCCACTGTCCTGTCACCCTCCTCCACCAGCCCGACGGCCAGTACTTCGCCGGCGGTGCACAAGGACTGACAGACGGCAAGGCTGGCATTCTCGACTACCGCCACTCGTGGCTCGGTTTCTATGGCGACACCCTCGATGCTGTTATCGACCTCGGCAGCCGTAAGCGTTTGCATGAAATCAAACTCGACTTTTTCTACTATCCCCTCTCGTGGATATTCTTCCCGCAGAGAATAAACTTCTACGTCTCCAACGATGGTCAGCGCTGGCATCTGATTGACACACTCCATCCTGACGACCCTGCCCGCTTGGCAGTACCCGAAATCAAGACCTTTGCCACGCGCCGCTTTAGCCGCCGGGCACGATATGTGCGCATCCAAGCCATCCCCCTGTCCACCATTCCCGCCTGGCACCGTGCCACCAGCAACCCCGCCTGGTTCTTCACCGACGAGATAATTGTCCATTAGACAATCTACCGTATTTCTTTTTCCATCATGTCGTAAAAAAAGCGTACCTTTGCAACCGTTTTCGAGACGGGACAAACTATGCTAACTACCGTACACATAATAGGAATACTCCTCACCGTGGGCTTGCTGCTGGCGGTGAGTTGGCTTTCGGGCCGCAAAGTAAAAGATGCAAAGACCTTCACTGCCGGAGGCACATCGGGCAGCTGGATGGTCTGCGGAGCCTTGATGGGCACGCTCATGGGTGGCCAGTGCACTGTGGGCACAGCCCAGCTGGCTTTCAACTTCGGCCTCTCGGCATGGTGGTTCACCATTGGCGCAGCACTCGGCGCGGTGGTGCTGGCTATCTTCTACGCCGCCCCTATACGCCGCAGCGGATGCACCACTCTGCTCGAGATTGTGGCTCGTCAATACGGCCACAGAGCCGAGACCGTGGGGTCGCTGCTCTTCCTCATCGGCATTTTCATCAGCATCGTGGCGCAGGTCATCACCTCGTCGGCCATGCTGGGGAGCCTCTTTCACCTGCCCATGCTGTGGGCCGCTCTTGTGGGTGCCGTGCTGATTATGCTGCTTGTGCTTTTCGGCGGCATCAAGAGTGCGGGTGCCGCAGGCATCATCAAGCTGGTGCTCCTTTATTTCAGCTCTCTGGCTGCAGGCATCGTGGTGTGGCGCATGGCAGGCAGCCCTGCCGGAGTGGTAGGCAGCATCGACAGTGTCTATGCCCTGCCCGGCATTGCCGAGGAAAACGGCATTGCGGATATTGAGTGCATCCACCACCGCTACGGAAGCCTGTTCGGGCGCGGAGTGCTGAAGAATCTTGGCGGCTGCCTGTCCATTGTCCTCGGCGTGGTCACCACACAGACCTACGCCCAATCCATCTGGTCCGCCGCCACAACACCCAAGGCAAAGCGCGGAGCACTATACTGTGCATTCCTCATCCCGCTTATCGGGGGAGCCTGTACACTGGTGGGCATGTATATGCGTGGACATTATGTCACCGCAGCCGAACTCACCGCTTTGCAGGCAGCGGGCGGCAGCCTGCCCGACGGAGTCGGAGTAATAGAAAACTCGGCACAAGCCTTCCCGGCCTTCATCCTGCAGCACATGCCTGCCTGGATAGGCGGCATCATGCTCGGCACACTCCTCATCAACATACTGGGCTGCGCCAGCGGTCTCTCGCTCGGTGCCGCCACCATTCTGGTGCGCGACGTGGTGCAGAATATCCAATCCAAATACAGGAGCACCCCATTGCGGCTCTCCACACTTGCCCAGACGCGCCTGTCCATCGTGGCCATCCTGCTCCTTGCTGCCGGAGCGGCCAATCTGTTCCAAGGTGCGTTCATCAACGACCTGGGCTTCCTGTCGCTTGGCTTGCGGGCAGTGGCACTTGTCTTCCCGCTCAGCTTTGCCCTGTGGCTGCCCAATCGGTTCCGTCCCCGTGCCGTACTACTCTCTATGGTCATTGGCACAGCGACCATGCTGTTAGCTAAATTCCTCTCTCTGCCGGGCGACCCCGTCTATTATGGCCTTGCCGCCTGTGCAATAGTAATCATGACCGGCCTTCGGGACAAAGATGCAAAATAAGGTTAGCAACTTCATGCAATATTATTGGCACTTCTCCGTTATCACAACAAATATAGCAATAATAATCCATAAAAAATAAATACCATGAAGAGAACACTTCTGACCATTATGACTGCAGCCACCCTGCTATTCTGCAGCTGCGAAAAAGACCCCAACAACAACCCCGGCGGCAGAAATCCCGATGAGCCGACGATTGACATCACCCCTTATCTGGGCACCTATCTGATGTCACGCACCACCGACCTGGTTCTGACCGTGGCCACTTTCAACATTCCCATCGACCGTGACTTGGATGTAGAGACAGTCACCGTGAAGAAAGACCCCAACAAGCAGTATGGTGTAATCATGAGCAGCTCGGACGGCATGTACATGTACGGCACCGTGGACACCCTCGGACTGCACCTGCAGAACGACACCATCCGCTTTTCCATCGACACCTTGGGAATCAATGCCTCACTTGAAGCAACCATGGTACATCCTGTAATCTCAGCCCCCGTGAATGGTAAAATGGAATGGACCAGCACCGCCACCGGCACAGCTTCTGCTATGGTGCCCATCATAGGGCAAGTCACAGGCTCCATTTCAGGCCTTATGCATTACCGCACCGCGCTGCGTTAGAGCACAAAAAAAAGAGAAGCAGACCTCAACGGGTCTGCTTCTTTTCTTTTTCCAGGGTGGGAGATGGGACTCGAACCCACGACCTCCAGATCCACAATCTGGCGCTCTAACCGGCTGAACTACACCCACCGTGTTGATTGAAAAATCGGATGCAAAGATACTAACTTTTTCTGACATAGCAAACATTTATTTGAAAATAATTTCTCCACTGTCCTATGATTTCCAAGAGTAAACTAAAGGAACTCTCTGTCTACAAGCAACAAAAGTACTGCGAAAGAGATGCTGTTTTTGTAGTGGAAGGAGTGAAAATGTGCCATGAGGCAATGACTGCAAAAGCCCCTGTAAAGGTGGTCTGCGCAACAAATTCATGGCTTTCTCAACACTCCGAATGGCCCTCAAGCGTGGAAGTGCATGAGGTTGATGACGATAGCCTCTCTCGACTCAGCCACATGACCACCCCCAATGAAGTGTGGATGCTCTTGGAACGCACACCCATTGCCGCCCCCGCCGGACAGCCTCTGACACTGGCATTGGACCACTTGCAAGACCCCGGCAACCTGGGCACCATCATCCGCACAGCCGACTGGTTCGGCGTGCGCCGTATCGTGTGCAGCGAGGGCACCGTGTCATGCTATAATCCCAAGGTAGTGCAAAGCACCATGGGCGGCCTGTTCCGCACCGAAATCACCTATACTGACCTGCCCGCATACCTCAACAACTGCAATAAACCTGTCTACGGAGCCCTGCTCGACGGAGAGAGCATCTGGAGCGGCACACCGCTTCAACTGCCTCCGGAAGGTGTCGTGCTGGTAGTGGGCAACGAATCGCGCGGAATCACACCCGAAGTGCAGCAACACATCACCCACCGCATAGCCATCCCCAATATAGGGGGCACAGCCGAGTCGCTCAACGCCAGCGTGGCCTGCGCTATCCTTATGGCCGAGTTACTGAAATAATCGACATTAATCCACCACCAATTTCCGGCATTCTATGCCACGGGCAGTGGACACCCTGACGAGGTAAACCCCGGCAGGAAGCAACGGCAGCTTCACCTGCCCCGTCATATTGTCAACCTCACGGAAGAACACTCTCCCTCCCTTTAAGTCATACACCTCTACCCTGCCTGCCGACTGCAGGACAACCGTTACTTCCCACCGTGCAGGATTGGGGTAAAGCAGGAACGGCTCTCCCTGCCCCTCTCCATCGCGAATGCCGACAGGCATACAGCTCACAGCATGGCTGAAATCAGGAATACCATATCCGCTAAAATGGTCGGGGAATGCTGCCAAACTGCCCCAAGACCTCACACTGTCGCACAACTGCCCAGGTGTCAATTGGGGGAAACGTTGGCGCAGACAGGCCATCATCCCCGCCATCACGGGACACGACAACGAGGTACCGTTAGTGTAACGCCACAGCCCGTCGGGACTGGCCGATATTACATTCACCCCCATTGCCATCACATCGGGTTTGATGCAAAGGGTTGCCGTGGGACCAAACGAGCTGAAATCCGCTCGCACCCCGGCACTGTCCACCGCACCCACCGTAAGCACCTGCGGCACATCGGCTGGAACATTGAGGTGCTGAGGTTCCGACCATCCGTCGTTGCCTGCCGAATTCACCACCAGCATTCCGCGCGAGACTGCTATGCCCGCCGCCCGCGACATGGGGGCAGTTCTTCCGTCCAAGTCCTCCAACGAATGGCTCTGCGTGCTGTCGTCAAAGAAGAAATATCCCAACGATGTACTGATAATATCCGCGCCCAGACTGTCGAGCCATTCAGCCGCCACCGTCCAGTTGTATTCCTCAAGAAGAGTCTCCAACAAAACATTCTCCGTGCGGCAAAGCACATACGAAGCCTTGGGTGCCGTCCCCACATACATGCCGGGCACCAGCACCGCCATCGTGGAGAGGGCGTGCGTGCCGTGGGAGTGCATATTGAAGACATTGTCCTCCATAGGCCACACAAAATCGCGTGTGGCAACCAGTCTGCCTTCCGCGCGCATCGAGTCGAAGATGGCCGCCGTGTCCACCCCGGGAAAACCGCAGTCGCACACGCCAATCAAAACACCTTTGCCCTCATAGCCGCAACGATGCAGCATCTGGCCGTTCAACTGCGAGATCTGGGCAAATCCACCACCGTAATAGTCGGCGCCGTACAAAGTGTCATAATCAAACACCGGCAAGGAATAACCCAAATTAGGGACATCAGTGTCAGGCACTGACAAAGGGCTCACCTCGCACAGCCTCACACCCCGCACAAAGTCCGGCCATTCCCTGTCATCTGCCAGGCTGTCGGCCGAATAAGCTATCACCCCATTAAACCACTTGGAACGGTGCAGCACCGTCAGCCCCTCCTGTTGCAGCGCCTCGACGTATGCAGGGTTTACCGGCAAATCCATACTGTCAAGCTGGATGCGCTGCCGCGCCCTGCGTTCCAAGGCACGGGGGCCGAGATACTCCTCAGGGGCATCCAATCTGAACGGCGTGCCTCTCTTGTCAGTAAACTCCACCCAGTACTTATACACCGGCTGAGCCTCCACCGTCCATGCAGTGAGCAGCAACGCCGCCAAGAGCCATCTCTTCATATTCTCTCCTATTCAGCAGGTCTTATCTTCGCCACAAAGCCGCCACCGGGAGCCATCTTGACCGACAGGTTCTGCACCTGTCCAAGTATTACCCTGCTGTAGTCGCTACCCTTGCGATGGGCGTTCTTCCCATCGGAATAGAGCTCCACATAATAATTGCCCTTCACCAATTCCGACAGGTCAATATTCACATCTCGCTCTGTCCAATTGGTGATACCGCCTATATACCACACATCGCCCTTGCGCCGTGCCGTCACGATATATTCACCCACCTCGCCTTGCAGCACACGGGTCTCGTCCCACACAGTGGGTATCTCCGCCACAAAACGGGTGTAGTTTACCTCCTTCATGTAATTGGTGGGGGCGTCGCACAGCATGTTCAGCGGTGACTCCAGCACGATATACAGTGCCAGCTGATGGCAACGGGTACCCTGGCTCATGGGCTCACTCCACGAGGGATGATAGCAGCCCTTGGCGGCATTGTGCATCGCTCCCTGCGTGTAGTCCATCGGACCCGATGTCTGCCGGATAAAGGGAATCTCCGTGTCATACTGCACCTGATTCCAAGTATCGGGTGCCCACTTCAACTGCTCCAAACCGGCCACACCCTCAAAGTTCAGCACATTGGGATAAGTGCGGTTAAGTCCTGCGGGCTTAAAAGCACCGTGGAAGTCGGCAACCAAATGATATTTGGCACACATGGCTGCAGCGCGGTAATAGAAGTCCGTTATCACTTGATCGTCGCGATCCATAAAGTCAATCTTAAAGCCCTTGATACCCATCTCGCTGTAGTGACGGCACACATGCTCCATATCGCGGTCAAAGGCATAATATCCCGCCCAGAGTATCAGCCCCACATTGCGTTCCTTGGCATACTGCACCAGCATGGGCAAGTCAATCTCAGGCACAACTTGGAAAAGGTCTGCTTTCTTGTTCACCGCCCAGCCCTCGTCGAGGATTACATACTCTATCCCCATGCTCGAGGCAAAGTCAATGTAGTACTTATAGGTGTCGTTGTTGATGCCCGCCTTGAACGGCACACCACTGATATTCCAATTATTCCACCAGTCCCAAGCCACCTTGCCGGGATGCACCCAGCCGATGTCCTCCACCCTGCACGGCGCAGCCAGCAGGTAGCTCATATTGTTCATCGCCAAGGCAGCGTCGTCCCTCGACACCATGGCAATGCGCCAAGGCAACTCATCGCCCTTCTTGACAAGGGCAATGTAATCCTCCCGTTCCTCAACAAGCAGCTGCAGGTTGTTGTGTCCGCCCTGCTTCACCGTCTTGGGATAGCGGGCATGCTCACCCTCCAGCCTCACATCCACTCCCGACTGCCCATTCATAGTCCGCGCTTTCAGGTACAGACCCGGGAAATGCTCCAAATGTGTCTCGGTTAGGCACACCTTCACCCCGTTTGGTGCGTGCACCAGCAGCGGCAGGAATGCCAGTCGTCGCCCGTCCATCTGCGACAGGGGCAACGTCGTATAAAGGTTCTCAAACGAAGAGGTGAACTGTGCATCGTAGTTGTTCTCGTCAAAGTTCGTCACATAAGGCACCGTCGCCTTATAGTCGCCGGCAAAATTATACTCCACCTTCTCAAAGCGCACGGTGCAGTCTTTGCCGATACGGTAGCGGTAGGCCAAGCCCTCATCGTAGGCACGGAAATCGACATATAGGCCGTTCTTCAACTCAAGGATCAACTCATTACAGCGGTCGCGCATCGCCGCCTGGCGCGTAAAGGGCGACAGCACCGTCTCGTCAATGCTGCGCGTGCGGCTCTTCACCACCGCCATGCTTCCAGTCACCGTCTTGCCATAAATCCGGTTCAGGCCCACATGCGAAGGCAGCATGACAGCCACCCCGTTAAACACCAAGTCATACGTCAGCTCCTCCTCGGCGGTAGCCACAATATGGCTCACCAGCTTGCCGTTGGGCGAAGCAAGCGTAAAGCGCTGCTCCTTGGCCATTGCCTGACCCAGCACCACCATGCACAGGAAAAAGAATAATAGTTTCTTCATTATACAGTAGTTTTAGTTTTTCCGATTAATTCTGAATAATCAGAATATTCGGAATATTCCGATTACTCAGAACACTCCGATTACTCCAATCCAATCCGCCTTGCCCCGTCGCCTATCACCACGGGGATAATCCTGCACTCCCTGTCGAACTGGTCGCGGTAACGTTGCTGCACCGTAGCTACAAACTTCTCATACAGTTCCTCGCGCACCAAATTAATCGTGCAGCCGCCGAATCCTCCGCCCATCAGGCGGGCACCCGTCACCCCGCAGAGCCATGCCTCCTGCACCAGGAAATCCAACTCCACGCAACTCACCTCATACTCACGGCTCAACCCGCCATGGGTCTGATACATCTGCCTGCCCACCTCTTCGTAATCGTCGCGCTTCAAGGCATCGCACACGGCCAGCACCCGCTCTTCCTCGCCCAGCACAAAGTGTGCCCGACGGTAATCCTCGTCGCTCAGCTGAGGCTTCAGAGCCTCCAGCTGCTCCCGAGTGCAGTCGCGCAATGTGTCGCATCCCGCCAGCCGAGCCACCCGCTCACAGCTGTTGCGCCGGTCATTATAAGGTGAACCCACCAACTCGTGCTTCACACAGCTGTTCACCAGCACAAGCCTGTAGCCCTTGGGATGCCACGGGAAATACTCGAACTCGCCGCTACGGCAGTCCAGCCGCACCAGGCTACCCGCACGGCCATGCATCGAAATAAACTGATCCATAATGCCACACTTCACCCCCACATATTTGTGTTCCGTACGCTGTCCCGCGCGGGCCAGTTCCATACGGTCGATATGTCCTTCAAAGAGGTCGTTCAGTGCAAAGGCAAAGCAACTCTCAAGAGCTGCCGAGGACGACATGCCAGCACCCAACGGGACATCCCCGCCATACACAGCATCGAACCCCTCCACCTTCACGCCCAAAGCCATCAGCTCGCGCACCACGCCATACACATAGCGGAAATGCACCGACTCGGGCATCTGACTGTCGTTCACATCAAATGTGCATTCTGCATCCAGGTCCACTGCATACAGTCTCACCCGCGTGCCACCGTTGGGTCGCACCCATGCCATCAAACACTGCTCCACTGCGCCGGGAAACACATAACCACCGTTGTAGTCGGTATGCTCTCCTATCAGATTAACGCGCCCGGGGGCTGCAAAACAGGCAGCCTCTTTCCCGCCAACGGAAGTGCTCTTCCCGAAACGCTGCTCGAAATGCTGTAACAAAACCTTGCTGTCCATAATAGTATTTAATTGTTCAACGGTATATAACGCAACAACGCCTTTTATATTGTATAAACAAAACCCAAACCTCCAAACAATAACACACCCATTCCCACGTTAAAGGGGCATGCAGTACAAAAACATACTCTTCGATTTCGACGGCACCCTGGCCGACACCCGCGAGGGCATCGTCCGCACCGTGCAGGGCACTCTCGGCCGGATGGGTCTGCCCGAAGCCGACCCCGTCGCCATAGCCAAAACCATCGGCCTGCCCCTCACCGAGTGCTTCCGCATTGCCACCGCCGCACCCGACAGCCAAGTGGAGGAAGCCGCCGCCATCTATCGCGACATCTTCCCGTCGCTTGCCCTCGACCACATCACCCTCTTCCCCGGAGTGTTGGATACACTTGCCAAACTGCACCGCCTTGGCATCACAATGGCCATTGTCTCCTCCCGCCACCACATGTCGCTCGACCCACTGATGACCAACTTAGGCATCACACGCTATATCCCGCTGGACCATGCCTACGGTGAAGACGAAACCCTGCGCCCCAAGCCTGCCCCCGACCTTGCGCTGAAAGCCATGGACAGCCTTGGCATCGAAGGCAGCCAAACCCTCGTGGTGGGCGACACCATATACGACCTGCAAATGGGCACCGCAGCCGGATGCCGCACCTGCGGCGTCACCTACGGCAACCAGAGCCGCCAGCAGCTCCTCGCCGCAAACCCCGACCACCTTGTCGACTCCTTCCCCGCCCTGCTCCAGTAACAGTGGCGTTGCTTTACCCCGAATCGGTCGTTAGGGTTTAGTAGATTGACCCGCACGAGTTCAGAGGTAAGAACCAAGAGCCAGGAACTATGACATACAATCCTGGTTCTTATCTCCTACCTCTTACTTTGCTTTCTGCCTCTTCGCGCGGAAGTTACTCTTTATTCTGTGAAGAATTGCGCCAACTTTCGTCAGTGTTCCGATAGTGTCGCATATTTGTCCCCAACGTTCCTCTGAGTGCTTTCAGGACCCGGTGTTGCGTCGTTCTTTATCATATCGTTTTTCGATATGTTTCCCTCATTTTTCCCTTTCTGAAACGGAAAAAGAGTGGAAAACGATCGAATAACGATCGAATAAATGACGATGCTTGATGGTTTCTACATACTGAGTAGGGCCTATTAAGAGCTTGTGTACCTCAATGGCGAAGGGATAGACTTCCTCAGCCACTTCTTGTCAAGTGGCAATTGGGAATGAAACCCTAATGGCCGATTTGGGATAAAAAAGGGGAAAGGAAGGACGTTACAACGGCGACAGTTTGTCGTTGAATGGTGCCGACGTGGCGTTTTAAAAAGCTAAGAGTTGAAAGCTGAAAACCATCTGGGTGCGACAGCCGATTCTCAACTTTCAACTCTCAACTTTCGCCTTAATTATGTTTACTTGAAGGCGTTCTCGGAGAGGCCCTTGCCGGTGATGGCGAGGTCGTTCATGTAGGAGGGCACTTCGCGGCCAAGATACTTATCGACATAGAGCTTGGCGAGGTACTGTCCCAGCATGAAGCCGTGGCCACGGAGACCGGTGCAGAGTCCCACATTGGGGTCAACGATGTAGCGCGGCTCGGTGTAGCGGCCTGCCCAGACGGCGAGGAAGCCCACTTCGCGCAGGTTGGGTATCCACTCGGCGAAGACTTCGGAGACGATTTCGAGGAACTCCTTGCTGTTGTACTTGATGTTCTGGCGAGCCTCGTAGGCATCGGTGTCGGGGCTGGCGCAGCCGATTATCTGGCCGGTGTGTCCCCACTGCTGGCCATAGACGGCGCTGAAGCCTTTGTAGTGGCGACGGTCGATAATCATGTCGAGGGGGCCACCATTGGGCCCCATCATGGGCAGACGGCGGGTAATGAAGGCCTGGTGCTTGACGGGATAGAGGCCGGTGTCGAGGTCGAGCTGGTCGATGAATTTTTCGGCACCCCAGCCCATGGCGTTGACAAAATGGTCGCAGGTATATTCGATGTACTGACCCTCGTGGTTACGCACCAGCGCGACATAGTGTCCGCCCACTTTCTGCACATGCAGCAGCTCGCAGTCCTCGTAGTAGCGGCCGCCTTGCTGCACGCCTATCCAGCGGATGTAGTCGATGACACGGCCTGGTGTGGCCTGCCAGCAGTCGCGGGTGATGAGGGCGTGGCTGTAGGTGTCGCGGCTGTCGTCCCAGAGGGGTGAAATCTCTTTCTTGAAGTCCTTGCGGTCAATCATGTAGGCATCGCTCCATGCGCGGGAGGCGTCGAGTGACTTGTATGTGGCCTCGTCGTGGACAAGGTTGACATAATGGGTGGTGCGGTAGTTGATGTTGTGCACGGCCTGCATCTGTTTGAAGATTTCGTGGTTGTGCACGGCGATGTCGGCAATGTCGGGGTTGGAGAAGGCCGGACGGCCACCGCCTATGCAGCGCCACGAGGCACCACGGCTGTAGTTAATCATGACGGGGTTCTTGCCTGCCTCGGCAAAGTAGCGGAAGAGGGCGCTGCCCGCAATGCCGCCACCGGCGATGAGCACGGCGATGCTCTCGCGCTTGACGTCGTTCATCTTCGGGAAGATGTAGGTCTCGCTGGTGTGGGGATTATACACATCGCCGAGAGTGACCTGGTTGGAGAGGGGTGCACGGGGAGTGGCGTCGCCCACCAGCTCTATGCCGTGGGCACGGAGTATCTGGCGTGCACGGGGTATGCAGCGTTTGCCACGGCAGGGACCCATGCCGAGACGGGTGATATGCTTGAGTTCGTCCACGGAGATGGTCTTGCGGTCGCCCACCACGCGCAGGACACGGTCGAGCTTGATGTCCTCGCAGTGGCAGAGGTAGGTGGGGTCGGAGTCGGGGTTCGGAGTGTTCTGAGTGTTCTGAGTGTTCAGAGTTTTTGGATAACGGTCTTTGATGATGAAGCCCTTGATGTCGGTCAGCGGCAGGTCGCACTGGGTGACGTGTACGCGGGCGACGTTGGTCTTGTTGGCTTTCTTGAGGATTTTCTCTATGACACCCTCGCCAATCCGCTGGCCGTTGTTGTCCACCATAAAGACTTCGATGCCTTCAGCTGCCTCGTACTCGATGGGGAGGAAGCAGACGTTCTTCTGCATGTCGTAGCCGAAGATGGCCAGACCGGGGCAGGAGGAGACGCACTGCATGCAGCCTATGCACTTGTCATAGTCGATGGTGGGCGTAGAGGAAGTGGTGGGCTTGGTGATGGCACCCTGCGGGCAGGAGAAGCTGCAGGGGTTGCAGGCAAAGCCGTATAGGCAGTCAGCTTGTACAAATGGTTTCATCACCATGCGCTCAGGTGTGGGCAGATTAGGCTTCTCAAGCAGACGGACGGGGTGCTGCTGAGAGTCGATATACTGACGGGAGATGTCGAGGTAGTCGTCGTAGTTGTATCGCACACCCATGGCCTGTGCCACCTCGTAGGCCACCTGACGGCCACGAAGCACAGCACTGGTGCCTTCGCCAATGCGGATGGCGTCGCCAGCGCCGTAGGTGTTGAGGCCGAAGACTTCGCGCCCCTTGACCAGCAGCTGGCTGTCGGGGATGAGGCCTGTGCAGATATTAATTATGTCGATGTCGTCAATGACTTGCTCAGTGCCGGGGATGGCTTTGAAATTCTCACACTTGGCGATGACGGCACCGGTAATGCCGGTATAATCGGCGTTGGGAATGGCACGTACGAGGGTGTAGCCCGTCATGATGGGAATGCCCAGACGGCGCACACGGTTGGCCTGTACAGGGAAACCGCCCTCGCGGGGCATGGCCTCGATGATGGCCTTGATGGTGGCACCCGCCTGCATGCCCTGGTAGGAGGTGAGGTAGCCAATGTTGCCGGCACCCACGGTGAGGACACGCTTGCCGAGGAGTGTGTGCTCCTGGTTCATCATCTTCTGGAACACTGCGGCTGTGTAAACACCCGGCACATCGTCGTTCTCGAAGGCGGGCATGAAAGGCACGGCACCCGTGGCCACCACAAGGTGTTCGGCATCCACATACGACACTTCGCCAGTGACGATGTTCTTCACAGCCACACGGCCGCCTTCGAGGATGTCCCACACGGTGCTGTTGAGCAGTATGCCCTCGGGGTTGTCGCCCGCAAGGGTCTTGGCAATATCGAAACCACGCATGCCGCCGAACTTCTTCTCCTTCTCAAAGAAGAAGAACTGGTGGGTTTGCATGTTGAACTGGCCACCGATGCGGCTGTTATTGTCGATGACGAGGTTGGTGATGCCGAAGGTGTTCAGCTGCTCGCGGCAAGCCAGTCCTGCGGGGCCGGCACCGATGATTGCTACCTGGGTCTTGTAGATTTTCACCTCGCGCTGCTGGGGCTCCTTGGCCTCGGGGAGGACATGGACACCGCTGTCCACATGGCGCACCTCTTTCACTCCATCGACAAGGGTGATGCAAATGCGTCGCATCTGCCCGTCGACAATCATTTCACAGGCGCCGCACTTGCCGATGCCGCAGTTAAGACTGCGGTTGCGGCCATCGATGCTGTGGCTGTGCACGGGGAACCCGGCCTGGTGGAGAGCAGCGGCAATGGTGTAGCCCTTGCGGCCCTGCACCTTCTGTCCGTCATAAAGAAATTCAACAATCTCGCTCTGCGGGATGTCCAAAATGGGGTGTGTTTCGATTCTGTACATCGTATTAGGTTTTTATAATTATCGCGATTGCAAAAATACTTGTTTTTTTCCATACAACAGAGAAAAAAACAATATAAGAGAAAAAATTAGTAATTTTGCACCCGATTTATGAAGCACATATTTGTCATAAACCCCTGTGCGGGAAAGGAAGACTCCACCACCGAGATTACCCAGAAAGTCGAGGCTCACGCCTTGGCACACCCATCATTCGACTATCAAATATACGTTACACAGAGTGCCGGCGACGCCACGCGCTGGACAAGCCTCTGGTGCAACGAACACCCCAGCCAGGAAGCACGCTTCTACGCCTGTGGCGGCGACGGCACACTGAACGAGGTGGTGAGCGGGATTATCGGCCACGACAACGTACAAGTGACCGTGTATGCCTCGGGCAGCGGCAACGACTATATCAAGTACTACGCCACGCTGGAGGACTTCAACGACTTGGAACGGCTTGTGAACGGCACACCCCACCCCGTCGATGTAATGAAAGTGAACAACCGCTACAGCATCAACGTGTGCAACTTCGGCTTCGACGCCATGGTGTGCAAGGTGGGCAACGACGTGCGCCGCAAGCCCATTATCGGCGGCAAGCACTCCTACACCACCGGCATCATCAAGAGCATCTTCACATCACGCAGCAACTATGTGCGCATGACTGTGGACGGCGAGCCATTCTTCGACGGCTACATGCTGCTATGCACCCTGGGCAACGGCCGCTACAACGGGGGCAACTACATGTGTGCACCCCTCTCGAAGAATGATGACGGCCTTGTGGAGGTGAACCTCTTCAAGCGCATGTCGCTCTTCAAATTCGCTTCGCTGATTGACGACTACAGCCACGGCACCCATATCAACCGGCCTGATGTCAAGAAGCTGATGCTCTACCGACAGGCTAACACTGTGGAAATGGCAAGCCCCGACCCCTTCTGGCTGGTCATTGACGGCGAGATGCTGCACAGCAACCGCTACCGCGTGGAGAACCTGCGCCACGCCGTCACCTTTGTAAGTCCTCGCCCCTGAGGCACGCCGTCGCCGCTCAGATTTTCGACCTGCGGACTGCGAAAAGGACTGCCAGGGAGCTGAGACCCATTACAAGCAGGAATGTGAAGAGGAAATCGATGCCGCGCATGGCCACAGGGAATGCGGAGACAACGAAGTTGCTGCCCATCTTTACTATACCGAAACGCTGCTGCAGGAAACAGATGACAAACCCCACAAGCAGCCCCGCCACAACGCCCATGGCGGAAATCATCACCCCCTCCAAGCGGAAGATACGGCGCACCTGCTGCCGCTGCATGCCCATGCTGCGCAGGATAGCAATGTCGCGCTGCTTGTCGAGCACC
>JAEEGL011743845.1_pt1 | contig 15812 bp, 19 predicted proteins | sample 9134231 | NCBI WGS metagenome assembly JAEEGL01 (sample SAMN16246548, study PRJNA631951) | gut metagenome | biome: gut microbiome; feature: rumen; material: fiber-attached | host: Bos | place: Iran: Karaj | collected 2018-10
ACATTCATGGTAACAGATAAGGTTTATGACCGTGCTATGCCAATAGATATAAATGAAAAAATTGATCCATTCTCTTGTCGTGAACAAGAAGCTATGGATATAAATTCAAGTTATCTTGAACAATTATTTGCAGAAGCTCAAGAAAAGCATGCTGTTTCTGAAAAAGGTATTAATATTATTAATAAACTAGATGATTATGTAATACATCATTTCAGAATAGCGTTTGGTAACCGTATTATGAAACAATTAAAAGCTTTTGTTCCAGTATATGTTGCTTGTGGTGGTGATGAAGTATCTGGTATAGACTACTTCTTAGCTAAAAAAGTATTACGTAAATTTGAACAATTAAACTTAATCTTAATACGTGATGAAATTGATGGATTTGTTAAATATTTAAATAAGGAATTTGGTAATGGTAACATGAAAGAATGTATTGAATTCCTTGAAAGATTAAAGAAATCAGCATAAAAAGAGGTGAGTTAGATGGGTAAAGCAATCGATTTAACAGTTGATGAGGAACTAAAAGGTAGAAGTGACAATTTTAATAAGAACATTAAATCTACTATGAGACTTAAATCAGATTTAAATAGTGATATTAATTCACTTGAATGGTTAGAGCTTATTGAAGAAGTATGTCCTTATATAGATAATATTGTTAGAACTCCTAAAGTAGCGCTTGTTAGTGAATCAGAAGTCACTAAAATAGAAAAAGCGAGAAAGACATCTGTTGATACTGTTAAAAATTTATCAAAACATACAGATTATATTGATAAAGTTGACCCTGAAACAGGAGATGTTTTACCTTCTAAATTACTTGTTGTATTTCGTGAAGAAACATTTAATACATATGAAAATAGATTTATTTATACATTAATATTAAATCTTCTTAGATTTCTTACAGAAAAAGAAGAATTGTTAAAAGATTTAAAACCTAAAAATGAAAAGAGTTTAGAATACTCTGCTACTACAACTAATGGTAAAGAAAAAATTAAAGTTGATCTTAAGATTAATACAACACCTACTAATTTACAGGGTGATGATAATGATTTAGAGAAAACTTTAAGTACTATTAGAAAACGTATAGAAAAAATGAAAAAATTTGTTAATTCTTGGCTTGCAAGTGAACTTATAACATCACTTGAAAAGCAACACGCAATACTTGTTATGCCACCAATAAAGAAAACAAATTTAATATTAAAAAATCCTAATTTTCAAATGGCTACTAAGTTATGGGATTTTCTATATAATGTAGAAGATGGTAAAAATAAAAGTATTAATGGAATGGATACTAAAGGAAATAATTTACTTAGAGGAATACTTGATAGTGCATCTTTAATGGATTATTATGTATTAGATTCTGTTTCTATAGATAAAAAAACACAAAGACAGAAATTATGTCAATGCGCACTTCTTATGATAATGAATCAAGTTCAAAATGCTGTAAACATACTACTTCAATGTGGTATCAAAATTAATGAACAAGAATTATTAAAATTACTTAGTGCAGAAATGGACAAAAAGACTAATGTTGCACAAATAGGTAGTGCAGATATTAAAAAGAAATTTCAAAAAGAAATGGATGATTATTTGTCTAAGAAAGATCAATACTTGTAGGGAGGAAATATGAAAACATTAAAGGAAAAGAAAGCATTTAAAATTAGTATGATAATACTAAAAGTATTGTTATTTATAGTACTTATAGGATTTGTATTATCAGTATGTTTACAAAGATTTAGTAACAATCGATTATCAATATTTAATTACAGGATGTTCACTGTTATATCTGGTTCCATGGAGCCAAAATATAAAATAGGTGATGTATTGATTGCTAAAGAAGTAAAACCTGAAAAGATTAAAGTTGGTGATGCAATCAGTTATTTAGGTGAAAAAGGAAGTTTTAAAGATAAAGTAGTAACACACCAAGTAACAAGAATAGAAAAAGTTGATGGTAAATATGTATTTCATACAAAAGGTCTTACAAATATAGTTGAAGACCCAACAGTATATGAACATCAACTATATGGTAAAGTAGTTCATAAATGTTTTATAATCTCATTGATATATAAAATAGTAAGTACAAACGTTGGATTCTATTTATTTATAATAATTCCAATATTATATATTATTTCTTCTGAAATAATTGCTACATTGTTAGATAAAGAGGAGAAAAAAAGACACATAAGTTAAGGAAGTGATTAAAATGAAAGAGCGCTATAAGAGATATTTGAAAATTTACATAGTTCCAATCGTTTTTATAGCGACTTCATTTATATTCACAACATTCGCTTGGTTTGCTTATAGTGGACTTAAAAGCGTATCAACAGAAATAGATGTTAAAGCTTGGTATATAGAATTAACTAAGTCAGGTGAAGCTGTAACTAATAATATAGTTATTTCACTTAATGATGTATATCCTGGTATGGAAACTGTTGATGAACTTGTTAATATAGAAAATAAAGGAGATAGTGATGCTAAATTAAGTTATAAAATACTTTCATCACGTATCTTAGATACAGAAGTAAATGGTGAGTCTCTTCAAAATAATAAAATGTTAACTGATTCACTTTCACATGAATATCCTTTTCATGTTAATATAGACTTAAGTAAAAATTATATAAGTTCTAATGGTGATTCAAGTACTTTTGAAGTATCTGTTTCTTGGCCACTTGATTCAGGAAATGATATATTAGATTCAACATGGGGAACTAATTCATATAATTTTCAACAAAGTGAACAAAGAAGAGCGTTGAATGATCCAAATTATGTACAAAGACCTGCAATACAAATAGTAATTAGTATAATTGCAGAGCAATATATAGATGATTCATCAAATAGTGATATGAATTATGATATGGGTGATGTTGTACTTTATGATGTATTGTTAAATAGAAGATGTGCATCAGTTAGTGAAACGTGTTTAAGTACTACTGTAATAGATTATGATAATAAACAAGGTGATACTAATGTAACACTTCTTCCAAATTTATATGGAAATTATCAAACAAGTACATTTGCTAATTATAACACTACTTTGGATAATTATACTTATAATTGGACTGCTCCAACGAGAGCTCTTACAGTTAATGATTTATTAAAAGTAGTAGAACACGATGTTATTAATTCACAATTAAATGGTAATAACATTTCACCACAAATAATAGGTAATTTAGATTATGGAACTAGAATAAATTCTGAGATAAGTAAAGCAATTAGTTTTAATGGTTATTATACATTCTTAAATAGTAAATTTAGTTATCTATCACATAATAGTTGTTATTGGACAAGTTCTGAATATAACTTAGATAATGGTTTTGCATTTGAAAAAATGAATGAAACTAAAACGAAGATATATTCTAAATCAAAATTAGATGAATGTAGAGTTATTCCAGTAATAGTAGCTCCTAAATCAAATTTATAAAAGTAGATTTATCTACTTTTTTTTGTTATAATATATATAGTAATATTATGATATATAAATGATATTAGAGGTACATATGAAAGTAGTAAAAAAAGTAGATTCAATAAAACTAGATTATATGGATGAAAAGACAGAGTTTTATAGTTTTGATTTGATAGATGATGGTAAAACTTTGAGTATACATTGGGATGAAAATTTAAATTTACACATGGAATTAAAGTTTAGTGAGGAAGCATCATTTTTTATTACTAAACAGGATTATGTTATATATGCTGTTTTCGATTTAGTATATAAAAGTATAGTTAATGGAATACCATGTGGTGAATATACTCCTGATAAATATCGAAAAGATTCTTTAAACTATAATAAAATAGTTGATAAAAAGAAAAATATTATATGGAAATCAGAAGATATAGAAGATAATAAAATGATAATGAGTAAAACTAATAATAAATACGAATTAGTGTTTATTGGAGATTCTAAAAATAATTCAATAGATATAGTATTTAAAGGATATAATTCAGAATACTATCCTTATAATTCAGCTTTTATTATTTTATATCAAAAATTACAAAATATAAAATTTTTATGTTGTGAAGAAAATAATAATTATAAAAGTTATCAATATCGCAAAAGAATATCTTAATAAAGAGGTGTTATTATGGAAAGTAAATATCACATTTTAATGGATTTTATATATAATGATATTAAGTATGTTATATATACTGATGATACATATAACGAATCTGGTAGTTTTAATTTATATACAGCAGGTGTAGATCTTTCAGGTAATTTATTTGAACCAACAGATACTGATGTTGATATAGTATTTAAAGCTATGATAGATGAATACAAAAGAAAAATTATAGAAGGTGAAATATAATGGATGAAGTAGAAAGTATACATTTTGAAAATGATTTATTGTATGCTGCTAGAGAAACTTTGTCTATAAAAGGTTTTCCTTTAAACCCAAAAAATTATTGCACACTTATAAAGGTTGTACTATCATATATATTGGTTAAGAATGATTATGGATGTATTACAGAAAATAATCAAGCAAGACGATTAATTTCAAAATATGATAAATTATCAATAATCAGTTATTTATGTAGTAAAATAGCAATCCATAAATCAGAATCAATAAGTAATGTTAATAGAGAATATAGTGATAATCTTATTGATTGTGTTTTATATTATTCAAATAATATATTACCTAATATTATAACTGATAAATGGTTACAAACTTATAAGCCTACTGGAAATACAATAGTTGGTGAAATTAAAAATGTAAATTTTTATAAGCCTAGTAATTCATGTAGAGAGGCAGTATTAAGTGGTAGACAATTAGAAGTTAGTAGTTCAATAGAAAATTATATGGAAATGTCTGCACAAAGTGATATGGGTAAAGTTACTAAAAATCAAGAAGACTCATATTATATAGGTGTACATCCAGATAATAAAGAATTTAAAATAATGGTGGTTGCTGATGGAATGGGAGGACAAAAAAGTGGTGAAAAGGCTAGTAGTTTTGCCATATTGCATATAATTAAGTGGTTTGAAAAACTTTCAGCAACAGAGTTTTATCAAAATGATTATGAACATTTGATTTCTTTATTGGAAGAAGAAATTTATGATATTCATTATAGTATAAAGAGACATTTTCCTGATTCAGGTACAACGTTATGTCTTTGTATAATAAGAAATAATAATATATTTTTATGTAATATAGGTGACTCTTTTGGATTTGTATTAAAGAATAATAAACTATTATATAGTACAAAACCAGATAATACACCTGAACGTTTAGGTATACCAATTGAACTTAATCGTTTTCACGTATATAGCAATTTAGTTACTAATTGTATTGGTGGTAGAAATTTACCAGATCTAAATTGTGTATGTATTAAGACTAAAGAAGAAAATAAGTATGATATTGTTTTATGTACTGATGGAGTAACTGATTGTATATCAATTAAACAAATATTACAGATAATAGTTGATAGTAATACATCAAATGAAGTTGTAAATAAGTTAGTAACTTTTGCGCTTAATAATACATCAAATTTCAAAACTGAATATAATAATTATTTGGGTTCAATAGTTAGTAAGCAAAAATATAATGAAATGTATGATTTATTAAAAGAATGTGGATTAGATGAAAATACAGAAGAAGTTATAATAGGTGGTAAAGATAATACTACTGCTATTGCAACAAGTATATATAAAAGGAGATAGATTATGAATATTATTAAAAGAATTTCTATAGTATTAGTTATTATGGTAGGTATTACCGTTTTAGTAGGATGTGGTAAAAAATCAAATTCTATAGTTGGTACTTGGACATATGGTGAATATGCATATACCTTTAATTCAGATGAAACTGGTAATTATTCTTCATATGGTGAGAAAATGAATTTCACTTATAAAGATACTGGATCAGAAGTAGAAATACTTTATACAGGTAATACAATAGCTAGTGTATATAAATATCGTATTGAAAAAAAGAAACTTATAATAAATGATAGTTTTGGAAAAGAAGTAACATATATAAAAAAATAAATGAACATTGTTCATTTATTTTTTATATAAAATATCAATATCAACTGTATTATCAGTTATACCTGCAATTTTACCTAGTGATGTCATTTGCCATAACATATAATCACCTTTATAATCTGTTTGATCTATGTAATGTGCTAACCATATATTTGAATTTTCAAAATCTAACCATACATTTTCAAGATAATACTTAGATGAATAAAGCATTGCTTCATAACCACTAGCTTTTATAGTTTTTTCAAATTCTAAATAACTAGAACTAAATGTATGAAGTGATACATGATAATCATTAAAATGTGCCCAGTCTTCCCAGTCATATGCGATAGGTAAGTCTAGTTTTTCTCCATTTAACTTTTCTATAATCCAGTTTGCAGCAATTTTACCTTGTTCTTCTTTTACTGCATATGTATATAAATAAACACCTACTTTTAGTCCAGCAGCTTTAGCTTGACTAAAATAAGTATAAAATTTAGGATCTACAATGTAATCATCATTACTTTGATATCCAATTCTCATTATTACAAAATCAATACCTGCATTTTTGACTTTGTTGAAATCAACATTGCCTTGCCATTTAGATACATCTATACCTATACTAGTATTCTCATTTTTATAATTCATAATATCATTTATATATAGATATTCTGGTGTAGAATAAGTAGTACCAGGTAAACTATATACAACGTTTAGTTTAAAATCTTTTCTAGATTCATTGTTTGCTGTATCCGTTAAAACATATTCTAAGTCATAAGTACCAACTCTAGATGTGTCATACTCTCCTTCAACTCTACAATTGATTTTTGTATCATAGTTATCACCGTAAGTAATATTGCTACACAAGTCACCTTTACTATTAATAAGAACTGTTACGTTATTCGCACGTTTTATTACTACTGGTGGAGTTTTATCAGATATAGTATATTCTATATCTAATTTATACTTTCTTTTTTTATACTTATAATTAATAGTATATTTGTAAGTACCAAGTTCTTTATTTTCTAATAAATCATTATCTAATATTTCAACATTAGTATCTTTTACTAACTCTGTACTGTAGTGTTTCTCATATATATTAAAATCATTCTCATTCAAGTTAATATATGCCTTTTTAGGCATTTTATAAGGATCATAACTACAACCACATGCTATTATTAATAGAATAATTAAACATAATATTTTTTTCATATCTTACCTCACATATAATATTATACTATAAAATAAAAAAAATTGTAAAAATACAAAAAAATATTTAAATACATGGTATAATTATATTAGAATTAAAGAAAGATTTATGGAGGTATATATGTATAACGAAGATATAGAATTAGCTAAAAAAGCAAGACTTAATTCACATTCACCATATAGTAATTACGCAACAGGAGCAGTATTAAGAACTAGAAGTGGTAAATTATATACGGGATGTAATGTAGAAAATCATGGTTTACAAAGTATATGTGCAGAACGTGTTGCTTTTGTTAAAGCAATCTCAGAAGGAGAAAAAGATTTTGAATGTATAACAGTTGTAGGAGGACCTCATTCTGAAGAACCAACTGAAGTATGTTTGCCATGTGGATATTGTAGACAATTTATGAGTGAATTTGTTGATAAAGAATTTAAGGTACGTGTAGTAGATAAATATAGTAATGTAACAGAATATACATTAGATGATTTACTACCACATAAATTTGATTTTTAATATGAATTTATATGATATATTAATGTCTGATGATGTAGAATCATCTATTAATAAAAACATTGATTATTTGAAAGAAAGAATACCTGAAATAGAATTATTAATGAGTAAACCACATCAACATCCACATCACATACCAGGACCAATATGGAATCATGTTTTACTTGCTTTTAAAATATCTAATTTTACTAATAATGACTATAGAAGAGATTTAGATGATAAAAAAACTTTTGATGCAAGACTTGCTTTATTATTCCATGATTTAGGTAAAGGTTCAGAAGAATATGATAAACCAGGAAAAGATGGATATAAGCACTATCCAGGACATCCTGATAAATCTGCTGTAATAGCTAATAAAAGATTAAAAGAATTGGGGTATGATGAAGATTACATTAATTATATATGTGATCTTATTAGGTTACATGATACACCGATTTTAGAAAATGATATATTTAATAATTATGCCAAATACGAAGTTTTATATGAAATACAAAGATGTGATGCTTTAGCGCATAATCCAGAAAAATTAGAAAAAAGAGTTAATTATTTAAAAAATATTAAATTGGTATTTGAAGAGGAAAGTAATAAAGATGGTAAAAGTAAAAATATGTGCAAATAAAAATATAGAAGATGCACAAATATGTTTAGATGCAGGCGCTGATATAATTGGTATATTAGTAGGTCAAAATTATGTTAGTGATGACTTTATTGATAAAGAAACTGCGAAAGAAATAAATGATTTTGTAGATGGCAGATGTGATGTTTCTTTAGTAACTCATTTAACAGATTCTAATGAAATAATAAAATTAACAAAATATATTGGTAATAATATAATTCAGTTACACTCAGATATTGAAGAAGCTGAAGTAAAAAAAATAAAAGAAACTCTACCAAACGTTAAGTTAGTAAGATTAATATCTATTACTAGTGATGGCACTATATATACAGACTACAAAAAGTTTAAGTATGCAGACTATTATATTTTAGATAGTATTAATTTAAAAAACCATCAAATAGGTGGAACAGGTCTTACTCATGATTGGAGTAAAAGTGCTCTTTTAATAAAAAAACTCAATAAACCCACTTTTTTAGCAGGTGGTCTTAATCCAAACAACATAGGACAAGCTATTAGAATAGTTAATCCATATGGTGTAGATGTTAATAGTGGATGCAAGAATGAAACTGGGAGAAAAGATAAAGATAAAGTAAGAGATTTTGTATATAATGCTAAGCACGCAAATAATGGTACAATTGTGCTTACTTCATGTGGTTTTAGAAATGAAGAATTCAAAAATAGATTTTACAATATTGTAAACAAAGAAGATTTAAAGAATAAAAAAGTTCTTTATATAACAACCGCAATAGATGGAGAACCATTAGATAATAGAGAATGGGTAGAGGAAGAATATAAGACTATTTTAGATTTAGGAATAAGTGAATGTAATATTATAGAATATAAAATAGGTAATGATATAAATGTAAATGATTTTGATATTATTTATATGATGGGTGGTAATACTATATATCTTCTTGATATGGTAAGAAAATATAACTTTGATAAAGAAATAATTAGTTTTTTAAATAATGATAAAATTTATATAGGATCTAGTGCAGGTAGTCAAATATTAGGTACTACTATTAAACTTTGTTCTATATATGAGAATAATTTTGTTAATATGACAGATTTTACTGCAATGGGTATAGTAGATAAAGAAGTAGTACCACATGCAAATAAAAAAGAAGAATTAATAAAAAAATCAAATAGAGATGACTTAATACTTCTTTATGATGGTGATGGAATTATAATAAAATAGGTAAATAATACAAAGAGGTGGCACAATGAAAAACATTATATTTGATTTTGGTGGTGTATTAATAAAAGGAAATGCCATATCAAGTTTAAATAAATTTAATATTAACAAAGAAGAATTAAATGAATTAAAAAGATTCTTTTCTGATTATGAAGAATTAGATAAAGGAAAACAAACATTAGAAGAAAAATTTAATGAATGTAATTTTTCTAATGAAATAAGCCTTAAATATAAAGATTTATTAATCAATTATTATAAATATAGAGAAGTTAATATGGATTTAGTAGAATTAATCTATAAGTTAAAGAATAGAGATTATAAAGTATATGTTTTATCAAATAATCCTCATGAGGCATTTAATTATTACTCAAGTAATCCTTTGTTTAAAACTATAGATGGTTTTATTGGATCTTGTGATTATGGTAAAGTTAAAGATGATGGTGAACTTTTTGATGTAATACTTAGTAAATATAACTTAGATCCAAAAGAGTGTTATTTTATTGATAATAAAAAATTAAATATTGATATGGCTTATAAACATGGAATAATAGGATATCAATTTGATGAGAATGAAGATATTAATAAATTATATACTGATATGAGAAATAATGGCATTATAATATAAAGAAGGTGTTAATATGTATGGAGCAATATATGGTGATTTAGCAGGTAGTATATACGAATATAGTGAAACTAAAAAAGTAACTAGTATTAAGCCAGACATATTAATAACAAAAGATTCTTTTTATAGTGATGATACTATTTTAACTATTGCTATATTAGATGCAATATTACACGATAAAAATTATGATAAATATTTAAAACAATATATTAATAAATACAAAGATTATAAACCTAATTTTAGTCCTTATTTTAACGCTCCATTTTCTCCTAATTTAATTAAATGGAGTAATGATACTACTATGGGCAAAAGTACTGGAAATGGGGCTATTATGAGGATATCTCCTATAGGGTTTATGTTTGATAAAGAAGAAGAAATAATAATGAATGCAATACATGCAACAATGCCTTCACATAATAGTGAAGAAGCAATAAATGCTGCTGTAACTATCTCACTTATGATTTATTATTTTAGAAAAGGATATAGTAAAAAAGAAGTATATAATAAATTAAATATTAATGTTTCTTATAGACCTTTTAGTAAGTTTAATACAACTTGCAAAGAAACATTAGGTAATTGTTTATATTCTTTCTACAAATCAAAAAATTTTGAAGACTCTATTAGAAAAACTTTATTAATGGGTGGAGATACTGATACAAATTGTGCAATAGTAGGATCCTTATCAGAAGCTTTTTATGGAATAGATGATAAATTAAAAAAAGAAGTAGAAGATAAAATACCTAGTGAGTTTGTTAAAGTATTAAGAATGAAACAATAAATTTATTGTTTTTTTTAATACTTTATGTTAGAATATAAATCACCATTAAGGAGGGTTATTATGACTAAAAAAACAATACAAATAACACTTCAAAAGAATATACTTGTTGGTCTAAGTGAATTAAATGAATTCTTAAGCAATAATTTAAAAAATGGAGAATCAGTTATAATTAATAGTTTAACTAATAAAGAATCAGGAATACAACTAACTTGTGAGAATAATACAATTGTTAAGAGTGGACTTGGTATAAGCGCAAATACTCTTGTTGAAATAATTATAAACTGTGAAAGTGAAGATACCGCAGAGTTAATTGGACTATTTATTCTACAAAAGTTTGGCAGTGTACATGATTTAATTCTTGAAGAAATTAAATTATTGAATAATAAAAGCTCTAAATCATTTGAAGAAATAAAAAGTGATAATAAATCTAACTTACACTCAGTAAGTACTATATTGGATGAATCTACTCGAATGATATTGGAGTCAATCAATACTCTTTTAAAACAAATTGAATCATTGTATCTTGAAGTATTAAAACTAAAAGAAGAAAATGATGCTATAAAAAAACAACTAGAAGAATTAAATGAAAAAGCAGATCAGTTTGTAAAACATATAAAATAGAGTGGTGTTATTATGTCTAAAATATCTAATGTAATATTAATGTTGCAGTATTTAGAAAATGGTAGAAAATATAATATAAAAGAACTTGCTGAAAAATTAGAAGTATCTGAAAGAATGGTTCGTGTATATAAAGAAGAACTTGAAAAAGCAGGTATTTATATTGATACAATTATGGGCCCATATGGTGGTTATGTATTAAATCAAAGTATACGTATACCAACACGTAAATTTACAAAATCAGATTATGACTTTTTACACACACTTAGTGTAAATGATAAAGATAAAGAAAAACTTGAAATAATTGCAGATAAAGTTCGTGGTGTATATTTTAATTCTAAACAAGAGAACATTGAACTTAAAGATGAAATTAAAGATTACTATAATGTACTTACACGTGCTATTAAAGAAAAGAGAAAAGTAAGAATAAATTATTATTCTTATACACATGGTAATCAAGATAGAATAATTCATCCATTTGATATGTTTTTATATAATAGTGGATGGGGATGCGCTGCATTTTGTGAAGTAAAACAAGACTTAAGACATTTTGAACTTAAAAGAATAAATAAAATAGAACTTTTAGAAGAAAAATTCTAAGTAGACGAAATATTACCTCTTTATGAGTTATATTTAACTTGTAAGGAGGTTTTTTATGGAAAAGAAAAAAGAATATATTAGGGATTACATCATTGATAATAGTTATTTTAAATGGTTAGAGGAGTATATAGAGTCAAATAGACATATTAGTCCTTGTCATAATTATGGAATGCCTGGTGCGAGAAATGAATATGATAAGAAGATGTGTTCTTTAACAACAAGTTTAATGAACTTATTGGCAGAGTATTCCTACAAGAATGGATTACAACCTATAAGATTGGATGAATTCTATATAAAATATAATGATAAAACTTATTGCTTTTATATTGATAATGAACTAGGTGAAGAATGTGGTTTAGATAGTGAAATATCCGATGAATATGTAATAGACTATAAAGAGTTTAGAAAATACTGTAAAAAGAATATGCAAGATAATTTTGATAGAATGTTTGATGATGTAAAATATAGTTTAGAGAATACTGATTTAGACAAAATAGATTATGAATTATCTAAAATAGATGAACCAACACTTGTAGTAGGTGTTGGAGGTTCACACGTAGTATCAGAATACACATCCAATGTATTAGAGTGTAAAAATGGTATTATTACTAGAAATACTGAACCAAGAGATTTTAATCATATGAATATTACGCCATATAAAAATGTACTTGTATGTAGTTATGGTGGATTAAATTATGGTGTAGATGTCGCATTACTTAATGATTTAAAACATTATTTATTATCAGCTAAAGAAAGAGAAGATGTTACTAATTTAACATATGCTATGCAACATATAGAAAATAGTTTTATATCTTTATCAGCTACTTTAGTACCATGCGCTATAATGAGTTATTATTTAGATAAAGATAAAAATAGAATATTAGATAGTTTAAGGAAATATGATTTTGATTTTCCTACTACATATAATGCATATGAAATATTTAGTGGTTATGAAACATCTACTGCAAGTGTATTTTTAGAATCAACTATGTTAGAAGCAGGACTTGGTGTACCAATTATTCATGATAAGTATTCATATTGTCATGGTAGAAGTACATTATCAACTAGATCTAATAATATGGTCATATATTTTAATGGTCATACTGAATTAGATAAATTATATTTAGAAGAATTACCTAAATATTATAATAAAGTACTTGTACTAGAATATAGGGATGAATTTGATTTACTAGTACAATGTATGGCACTTACTAAACATATGGCAGAATCTAAACTAATTGATTTATCTGGTGTTAATTATAGCCCTATTGTAAAAAAACTATATAAATATAAAGGAGAAATGTAAAAATTAAATTTGCTTTTTCTAATACTTTATGTTAATATATGATGCAATCAGGTGGAATAATAATGAAATTTAATAGAATAATAACTTTAAGACAAAATTTTGGTCCTAGCGATGCTAAATTCATTAGTTTATGTAAAGAAGCAAAAGCATACGAAGTTTTAGTTAAAAAAATATTAAAAGAAGATTCATACATTGTATATAGTAACCAAGAGAGTTATGGGGATATAATAGAAGCTGGAAGTGTTGTGGAAGTAACTACAGATGCCATAAAAGCTGATAGTTTCTTTATAAAACTAATACTTACCTATGGTACTGCTGAAGATTTAATGATTGAAAAGCAAAGAATAGCGTTTGAAAATTCAAATACATCTAATAAGGGAATGTTAGAAGAAATTAAAGAGTTAAGAAGATGTGTTTCAGAATTACTTAAAGTTGAAAAAAATACTAATGATGATATAAATCACATAAGGCATAGGATATAGATAGATTTATATAAAATCTATCTTTTTTATGTTATAATTTATATAGAAATCAAAGAGGTATTGTATGAAAATAAAAGTAGAAACTGAACAAAAATATTATTGTAATAATTCTAAAGAATTAATAAAGAAATTAAGAGAATTAAAATTTAAAGAATTAAAAGTAAAAAATGAATCTGATGAATATTTTACTGATATAGATAGTGAATATATAAAAAATAGAACTTGTCTAAGAATTAGAAAAACTAATGATAGTGAGATGGAAATAACTTTTAAAGGTAAATCAGCCGCTTTACTTGGACAATACTGCAAATTAGAAAACAATATAACAACTACAATAGATGAATATGACAACTTTATAAGTTTATTTACCTCATTAGGCTTTTATAGTTATGTCATAGTAGAAAAAGAAAGATATACATTTGAGAAAACAAAAGGTAAATATAAATATAGTGTAATGATAGATAATTTACCAAATATAGGTGGATTTGTAGAATTTGAAATTATTTCTAATCAAGAAAATTCTAAAGAAGATGAATTAAAAGAAGAATTAAATAATTTTGTATCACAGTTTAACTATTTAAAACTAAAAGAAGAAACAAGACCTTATAGAGATGTAGTCGCAGATTATATATATTCTAAAAGAAGTAATCATGAATGCATATATATAAATTTAGATAAGTTTTTATCTAAATATCAAAAAGGATTAGTATTTGATAATAAAGAATTATTAGTAACTATGAAATTATTATCTAAAGTATCAGGTAAAAAATACTTTATTACAAAACTATCTAAAGAATTTATTACAGAATTCTTTAATAAATTAAATCTTAAATTTAATAATATTATTTTTGAAAACGAGAAAACAGATTTACAAGTAATAAAGTCTTATCACGATGATTTAGAAAATGTTTTATTACTAAAAGAAAAAACTTTAAAAGATCTTAATAGTTTATTATTAATTATAATCAATAATGAATAGGGTGAATTATGTACAAGTATATAATATTAGATTTTGGAAAAGTAATTGCAGGACCAACTACTGGTGATTGGTTTATGACTCCTAAGTTTTTAGAACTTATTGATATTAATAAACTAAATGTTGATAAATATGATTCTGCAAGAAAAAAATATGATAAACTTCTAGGTGAAAAACTTATAACTCAAGAAGAAGAATATGATATGTTTACAAGATTCTATGATGGCGTTTTGAGTGAATCAGAATATCCAAATTATAGTAAAGAAATTGCTAAAGAAATAGCGTATGATATGTCATATTGCTACGATAAATATACTTTATATAGTGATATATTTAGTGAATTAGATAGATTAAAAGAAAAATATACATTAATACTTTTAACTGATAACTGGCCATGTGCTACAAACTATTTAAAAGAAAATAATTTGTATGATTATTTTGATAAAGTTTATATATCATCAATTTATGGTGCTCAAAAAAGAGATGGTTCATTTTTTGAATATCCAATTAAAGACTATGATATTAAACCAGGAGAAGCACTTTTTATAGATGATAGTGAACTTAATTTAGATAATGCTAAATTAAAAGGTATGGATGTATTACGTATGGATAGAGAAAAAGAAGTTACAAATAGTAAATATAAAATAATACATGATTTATATATAGTTTAATTAAAGCAGAATGAAATTTCTGCTTTTTTATGTTATAATTTAATTGATGTTTATATGAAAAAAATAATATTTGATTTAGATAATACTTTACTATTCATTTCAGGTGATTGGAGTGATTCATATCAAGCTTTTATTGATAAATATAATCTTGATATAGCACCACAGGATTTATTCTCTAAAATAGGTTGTTTTGAAAGAGATTTAAGTGGTGTAGTAAATGAAAATGACTTATGTAATTATATAAATGATAAATTAAATTTAAATATTACTTATGATAT
>JAEEGL013462884.1_pt1 | contig 15812 bp, 14 predicted proteins | sample 9134231 | NCBI WGS metagenome assembly JAEEGL01 (sample SAMN16246548, study PRJNA631951) | gut metagenome | biome: gut microbiome; feature: rumen; material: fiber-attached | host: Bos | place: Iran: Karaj | collected 2018-10
ACCTGTTTTGACGCATGATCAGCTTCAACTGGCTCTTTTCATGCGGGAGCGCTTCTTTTGCACGGTCTATGAGGCTGTGAAAGCCATTCTTCCGGCCGGACTCTGGTTTAAAACAGACGGAAGTCGCCGCGTACAGGACAAAACAGTTGAGATGGCGCGTCTTTCTGTTCCGGCAGAGGATGCAGCAGACGCGGCGGACAGGATTCGCCGCCGCTCGCCTCGTCAGGCCGATCTTCTGGATCTTCTTTGCAGTTTTGAAGCTCTTCCGACCAAAGATCTTCTGCTTCACAGCGGAGCGTCAAAAAGCTCCCTAAAGGCCCTTTGTGAAAAGGATCTTGTCACACTCTACGAGCGGGAAGTATTTCGCCGGCCGGAGGAGGCTCCCGAAGAGCTGACACAGCTGCCCGTTCTAAATGAAGAACAGGGGGAAGCTTTTTCTGGGATCGGCAAGCTTGCCTGCAGCGGTCAGCCTTGCTGTGCTCTCCTGCAGGGAGTAACCGGCAGCGGCAAGACAAGCGTCTACATACATTTGATTCGCCAGCAGCTTGACCTGGGAAAAGCTGCGATTCTTCTTGTTCCGGAGATCGCGTTGACGCCGCAAATGCTTCGCACCTTTTCCAGCCATTTCGGTGATGAGGTTGCCGTCCTGCATAGTTCCCTTTCCATGGGGGAACGATATGATGAATGGAAACGGATCCGCCAGGGAAAAGCAAAACTTGTGATCGGCACGCGCAGCGCAGTATTCGCTCCGGTTTCAAATCTCGGTATTCTGATTATTGATGAAGAACAGGAAGAAACCTATCGTTCTGAAAACTCTCCCAGGTATCATGCCAGAGATGTAGGAAAGTATCTTTGCCTCAAAAGCAGCTGTTTACTGCTGCTGGGTTCTGCCACGCCGGACTTGATCAGCCGGTATCAGGCACAGATCGGCCGATATTCGTATTTTCAGCTCCATAATCGCTATAACGCCCAGGAGTTGCCCCTGGTTCGCATCGTTGATATGAAAAGGGAACTGCGCTCCGGAAACGGCGGCAGCATCAGTTCCGTGCTTTCTGATGAATTGCAAAAAAACCTGGACGCGGGCGAACAAAGCATTCTTTTCCTGAACAGAAGGGGAGCGAATAAGCTTATCAGCTGCGGAGACTGCGGATTTACATACAAATGTCCCCGCTGCAGCGTTTCTCTCACGTATCATAGTGTCAATCGCCGTCTGCTTTGCCACTATTGCGGCTACTCCCGCCGAGCCGATGAGGCTTGTCCTCAGTGCGGAGGGAGACTCAAATATGTCGGAGCCGGCACTCAGCTTGTAGTTGAAGAGCTCCAGGCCTTGTTTCCGGGCCGGGCTATCCTCCGTATGGACACGGATTCTGTTACGCCTGTAGGTTCTCATGAGGCCTTGTTTGAGCGTTTTCGACAGGAGAAGATTCCTTTCCTTGTCGGGACACAAATGGTCACCAAAGGGTTGAATTTTGAAAACGTGACCCTTGTAGGCGTTCTTTCTGCAGACCAGAGTCTTTATGCAGGCGATTATCGTGCGGGTGAGCGGACTTTTTCTCTGATAACCCAAGTGGTCGGACGAAGCGGGCGAGGATCCAAGCCTGGCCGTGCAGTCATTCAGACCTTCACGCCTGAAAATGAAACCATCCTCCTTGCTGCCAGTCAGGATTATGAAGCCTTTTACCGTACCGAGCTGACTCTGCGTGAAATACAGCATGCTCCTCCTTTTACAGACTTCCTGGCTGTTACCCTTTCCGGAACGACGGAAGCTCTTGTTGTACGAGCCGGCCAATTTGTGCGCGAACGTCTTGAAAAACTGATTGGCCAACAAGCGGCATCGATTCTCGGCCCCACGCCGCTGCCTGTAGTCAAGGTTAACAATCGATACCGCTACCGCGTTTATATCAGCTGCCGTGCCGGAGCTGCTGTTCGTGCCTACATTTCCCAAATAGTCATTGAATGCAGTACGGACAAGCGTTTTCGCGGTGTATCGGTTTTTGCTGAAAACGACCCCCCAAATATATAAATCAAGTTGCCTGTTTGGCAGAATGGAGAACAAATGGCGCTTCGAAATATTCTTACGAAAGAACAGCCCGGCTTGTATAAAAAATGCCGACCTGTTACGGAGTTTAATTCTCGGCTGCATCAATTGTTGGATGATATGGCGGAAACGCTGGAGAAAGCCAACGGAGTCGGCCTTGCCGCACCTCAAGTCGGCGTCCTTCGCCGCGCTGTTCTTGTGATTGAAACCAATGTTCCCGAAGGGGAAAGCGAAAAGCTGCTTGAACTGATAAATCCTGAAATTCTTGAGACCTCCGGCGAACAGGACGGTCCAGAGGGCTGCCTCAGCGTTCCCGGAGAATACGGCATGGTAAAACGTCCGATGAACGTCAAGGTTCGTGCCCAGGATCGCTTCGGAAATTGGTTTGAGGTTGAGGGTACCGGCCTAACCGCGCGATGCTTCTGTCATGAGATCGATCATTTGGACGGCATTGTGTTTACCTCCAAGTGTGAGCGTATGCTTACTGAAGAAGAGCTGAAAGCAGCCGACCAAGACAACGACGAGGGTATGGACTGATATGCGCATCGTTTTTATGGGCACTCCGGACTTCGCCGCAGCATCTCTGAAGAAGCTTATTGAGGAACACTTTGAAGTTGTCGGCGTATTTACGCAGCCCGATAAGCCGAAAGGCAGAGGAATGGAGCTCAGCTGCTCTCCTGTGAAACAGTTGGCTCTCCATGCGGGTATCCCTGTATTTCAACCGGAAAAGATGAGGGACGGCACCGCATTGGAGATTTTGAAGACATTAGCACCGGACCTTCTGGTCGTTGTGGCCTATGGCCGTATTTTGCCGGACGAGATCCTTGCGCTTCCCCGCCTCGGCGCGATCAATGTGCACGGGTCTCTTTTGCCAAAATATCGCGGGGCTGCACCCATTCAATGGGCAGTGCTCAATGGAGACCATGTTACAGGCGTCAGCACGATGTATCTGGCGCATGATATGGATGCCGGTGATATTATCTACACCGCCGAGACCCCTGTCGGGGAATTCGAAACATCCGGTCAATTGTTTGAACGCTTGATGAATATGGGCGCTGAGCTCCTTGTGAAGACGATCCGGTCCATCGAAGCCGGAACCGCTCCCAGGACACCCCAGGATCACAGCAAAGCAAGCTATGTAAAAATGCTGGATAAATCCATCTGCCCCATTGATTGGAACCAAAGCCCCCGTGCGGTTGTCAAGCATATTTGCGGTTTGCAGCCGTGGCCTGTAGCCACCATGGAGCTGGACGGTCTTGTTTGCAAAGTGTTCTCCGCTTCCTACACGGATCGTCACACGGACTGTGCGCCGGGAAGCTTGATTTCCGCCGGACCAGACGGGATTGAGGTGGCCTGTGCCGGCGGTGAAACCCTTCTCGTCACAGAACTCCAGGCGCCCGGGAAAAAACGGTTGAGCGCCGCAGATTTTCTGCGCGGCCATCCGATTAAGACAACGATATGAGAAACAATGCCAGATGGGCAGCCTTGAACGCTTTGGAGCGCTGCCGCAGGGATGGCACCTGGTCATCCCAAGCTCTCGACTCTGCTCTTCTCTGCATGAATCTGGAAGATCGCGATGCTTCGCTTGCCTCAAGACTGTTCTTCGGCGTGCTGCAGAACGAAAGCTATCTGGATCATTATATTGATTTGTATTGTAGGGCTAAGCTTGAGCCGCGTGTTCGCCAAATTCTCCGTATTGGTGCATATCAGCTGTTGCTTTTGGATAAAATTCCTTCCCACGCTGCCGTCAGTGAAACGGTTGAGCTCTGCAGAGACGGAAAGACGGATCGAGCGGCCTCTCTGGTAAACGCGGTGTTGCGCCGTTTGTCCGCATCCGGGAACGATCTGCCGCCGATTCCGGGGGAGGGAAGCGCTGCATATCTCTCAACCCGGTATAGCCACCCTCTTTGGTTTGCTGAAAAACTTGTCCGGGACTACGGTTATTCCTTTACGGAAGCGTTCTTTCAGTCCAACAATGGCGTCGCGCCTCTTTGTATTCAAATTAACCGCCAGCGCATTCAGCCGGAAGCCTATCAGCGCACGCTGGATCGTTTGGAGATCCCTTACCAGAGCTTCCCGGAGCTTCCCGGTTGTATAGAGTTGCCAGGGGGAAAAATCAGCGATTTGCCAGGCTTTGCGGAAGGGCTTTTCTATGTGCAGGACCGAGCTGCGCGCGCGGCAGTTCAGGCTGCCGGGATTCAGCCGGGAATGAAAGTTCTGGATGCCTGCGCCGCACCTGGCGGCAAGAGTTTTGCCGCCGCTTTGGATGCAGAAGGGCGATGCTCGATCCACAGCTGCGACCTACATGAGAAGAAACTGCTTCTGCTGCGGGAAAACGCTGAACGGCTTGGTCTTGCAGCCTGCATGGAAACGGAAGCCGCCGATGCTCGCGTATACCACCCGGATTGGAACAGCTTCTTTGACGTTGTTCTGGCAGATGTTCCGTGTTCCGGTCTCGGCGTCATTCGAAAGCGTCCCGAAATTCGAAGAAAAAGCCCGGATGATCTGAAAGATCTTCCCAGAATTCAGGCCAGTATTTTAGATACGGTTTGTCGCTATGTGAAGCCAGGGGGCGTACTGCTTTATTCCACTTGCACGATCCTCTCGGAAGAGAATCGGGATCAGGTTGACGCTTTCCTTCGGCACCACGAAGAGTTTTGCGCCGAGGACTTTTCTTTTGGCAACTTATCTTCATCCGGCGGTTGTTTTGATTTTTGGCCGCACATTCATGGAACGGACGGCTTTTTTGCCGCCAAACTAAGAAGGAAGCCTATATGAAAAAAGATATTCTCTCCATGCTTCCTGCGGAGATCGAGCAGGAGCTGGAGTCTATCGGTGAACCTAAATTCCGCGCAAAACAGCTTTTTTCCTGGCTTCACAAAGGAATTCGAAGCTTTGATGACATGAGCAATCTCCCCAAATCTCTGCGGGAGAAGCTAAAGGATTCCTATCATCTGTATCAGCCCAAAGTATTGCAGAAGCAGGTATCCCTGATTGACGGAACCATCAAATATTTGTGGGAGCTCGCAGACGGAAACGCTGTTGAGACCGTCGTTATGGAGTATAAACATGGCAATACGGTCTGTGTTTCATCTCAGGTCGGCTGCCGACAGGGCTGCGCCTTCTGCGCCTCAACCATCGGCGGACTTGTACGCGGTCTTGAGCCCTCTGAGATTCTGGACGAGGTGCTCTTTTCTCAATTGGATTCCGGCAAAGCAATCTCAAACATTGTTTTAATGGGTATCGGTGAACCGCTGGATAATTTCGAGAACGTTATGCGTTTTCTGGAGCTTGTCAATCATCCAGATGGGATGAACATCGGCATGCGGCACATTTCGCTTTCCACCTGCGGCTTGATCGAACGCTTCGATGATCTGGCCTCCAGGAATCTGCAGATCACGCTTTCCGTTTCTCTTCACGCCCCTGATGACGAAACCCGTTCTCGCCTCATGCCGGCCAACCGCGGCAGGGGAGTGGAGCAGCTCATGGAGGCTTGCCGCCGATATTATGAAAAAACCGGCAGGAGGATTTCCTTTGAGTATGCCATGATCGACGGCGTGAACGATACAGAAACCCACGCGCGTCTCTTGGCGAAGGAAGCGAAAAACGTTTCCGCCCATGTAAATTTGATTCCTTTGAATCATGTGGAGGAACGGCAGTTCAAGCCATCCACCTCAGGGCATATGAAGGCATTTATTAAAATCTTGGAAGATGAAGGCGTCAATGTTACGGTTCGCAGGCGATTGGGCAGCGATGTGGATGCTTCCTGCGGTCAACTCCGCCGAAAAATGCAGACAAAAGGGATGCAGCAAGAAGCTCAGGCGGTGAAATGAGGTCATCATGAAGAGTTTTGGATTAACGGATAAAGGAGCTTTCAGAGCAGACAATCAGGACTGCTATCTGTTGGAGATCGTCCCGGGAAAGGACTGCGTGATTGCCGTCTTATGCGACGGTATGGGCGGGGCAAAAGCCGGAGAGGTCGCCAGCCAGCTCTGCACCAAAGCTTTCGTATCCAAGGTTTTTGAAAAGCTGCGTTCGCAGCCCGGGAAGCCTATGGATTACCGCGGCCTGCTCCAGGCCTCCTGCAGTGAAACGAACAGTGTGGTTCATGCCTATTCCCAATTGAGCGATGATTTTCACGGGATGGGAACTACTCTCGTTGGCGGTATCATCAAACCCAACGGATGTGGGTATATTATCAATGTTGGCGACAGCCGCGCATATCTTCTCTCGCCGAAGAAAGGACAGCTCCGGCAAATTACGAGGGATCATTCTCTTGTGGAAGAGCTCATTCGCTTCGGGGCAATCACCCGGGAGGAAGCAAAAAGCCACCCGCAGCGCAATGTGATCACCCGTGCGGTTGGGACAGATGAACGAATCGAATCTGATTACTTTTATTTCCGCCTGAGACCGGGGGAGATTCTTCTCCTTTGCTCGGACGGATTGAGCAACACCCTGGACGATCAGGAGATCCTCGAGCAAGCGAAATCCTGGCCGGAGCCTGAAGATCTCTGCCGCAGTCTGATGGATATGAGCCTGGAACGCGGCGCCAGAGACAATGTTACGGTTGTTGCCGTCAGCAGATGACCCGAGAGGGAGTATCGTATGGAAAGCAAACAGAATCCAAACAGCCTTGTACTGGAAGACCGGTATGAATTGATTGAGATTATCGGCGAAGGCGGTATGGCTGTTGTCTATAAAGCTCTTGACCGGCGGCTGAACCGTTATGTCGCTGTAAAAATCATGCGCCCGGAAATGGCACAGGAAGAGGAATTTCGGAAGCGTTTTTTTGCCGAATCTCATGCAGTCGCCCTGCTCTCAAGCCCCAATATTGTCGCAGTATACGATGTCAGCCACAGCACGGATATCGAATACATAGTCATGGAACTAGTAGAAGGTATCACGCTGAAGCAGTATATGGAGCGAAAAGGTCCGATCCCATGGCGAGAAGCGGTCTATTTTGCCAAACAGATTGCCCGCGCTTTGGCTCATGCCCATGCCAAAGGCGTCATTCATCGTGACATCAAGCCACAGAACATGCTCCTTTTGCGGGATGGGACTCTGAAGGTCGGTGATTTTGGGATCGCCGCCTTGGAAAATGAAATTCGGGATGAAAGCGGGACAGCGATCGGATCCATTCATTATATTGCCCCGGAACAGATCCGTGGCGAGAGCCCCGACGCCCGAAGCGACTTGTATTCCCTCGGCGTTGTCATGTATGAGATGCTGACCGGCCAAAAGCCTTATAACGGGGATACTCTTGGGGAGATAGCCATCAAGCATCTCAATACCGTTCCGGAACCCCCTTCCAAGCTGATTCCTGAGATCCCGCCCGAGCTGGAGCATATCACCCTCAAAGCAATGAATGCCAATATCTTTGAGCGGTATCAGAATGCGGAAGAACTGATCCGAGATCTGGATCGCTTTGCGCTTACCCAAACGCAGCAGGAAGACGAGGCCGAAGCGGTGTCTCTGGAGACCCCGCCTGTGGTCCCCGTTCGATCCGTCAGTGAGATGTCTAAAGAGAAGTACCGCCGTCGGCGCCGCCGCTCTGCGCGAGTCAGCTTCCTTTCCGGCGCTTTTGGGATCCTTCTCGTGATCCTCGGTCTTTTTGTTTTTCTTCTGCAATTCTTTTTTAAAGACTACTTTCCGGATAAAGGCTCAGAAGACCGTACGTCCGGCCATATGATGATGCCGAATCTTCAGGGGATGTCTGTGGATGCCATCCTCAAGGATCCACAGAATTCCGTATTCAATTTCGAGATCATCTATCTGAATTCCACCGGCAGTGATGAATACAATCCTGCCGAGTATACGGTTGAACGGCAGGATCCCGGCGCGGGAACCCGAGTAAGCCTAAAAAAAGGCGGAACGCCAGTGCGTCTCTATGTCAGCACCGGAGTTGTTCAGGTGCCTGATGTTTATAATATGGATTACCGGGAAGCCACGGCGATCCTGCGCGTATCCGGGTATTATGTAGAAATCGTGGATGAACTGTCGGACACCGTTGCTCGGAATTATGTTCTGAATATGTCTCCTTCGGCTGGAACGCCCCTGGAAAAGGGCTCTGTCGTATACCTGACCGTCAGTGCCGGTTCTGAGGTCGAATACGTTTCCGTTCCCAATTTGGTCGGCCTATCGGAAGTGGCAGCCATTGAAAAGATCGAGAGCAGTGAGCTAAGCTATGGCGGATCCGAATATTTACACAGTGACCTTCCAACCGGAACTGTCATCGGTCAAAGCGAGGAAAACTATAATCTCGTTCCCGCACATTCAAATATTATTCTGCGTGTGTCACTTGGACCGGAGGAAGGATGAGGGAAGGAATCATTGTCAAAGCCCTCAGCGGCTTCTATACCGTTCAGACGGAGGAGGGGCTGATTGTATGCAGGGCCCGTGGAAAGCTTCGTCTGGATGGAACCTCGCCTCTTGTGGGGGATCGTGTCGTCTGTGCACAGGATCATGACGGCAGCGGACGTATCGATCGTGTTCTGGAGCGCAAAAACTGGTTCGTGCGTCCTGCCGTCGCCAATATTGACGCGCTGGTTTTCGTGGCTGCTAATACCAATCCGATTACCGATCCTTTCCTTATCGATCGCGTTTCCGTAATTGCGGCAGATGCTGGTTGTGAACTGATACTCTGCGTCAATAAAACCGACCTGGACAGTGCCGAGAATCTCTGCAGGATATATAGGAAGGCTGGCTTTTCCGTTATTCCCACCAGCGCAGAAACCGGGGAGGGGATTGATGACCTTCGTCAGCTGCTGAGAGGAAAGGTCTGCGCTTTTACCGGCAATTCCGGCGTTGGAAAATCCAGTATTCTCAATCGTCTGGTTCCGGGTGCTGCATTGCCGACAGCTCAAGTCAGCGAAAAGCTGGGACGCGGGAAGCATACGACCCGACATGTGGAACTGTTCCAACTTGATGAAAACAGCTATGCTGCCGACACTCCCGGTTTCGCCTCTTTTGAGATCGAGCTGATGAAGCCGATCCCCAAAGAACAACTGCAGTTTGATTTCCCGGAATTTGCGCCGGATATCGGTTCCTGCCTCTTTCAGGACTGCAGTCACCGGAAGGAACCAGGCTGCGCAGTTCGAGGATCTGTTGAAGCCGGGCGTATTTCCGAAAGCCGATATCGATCTTACCTGCGCCTGTATGATCAAAGCGCACAGCTTAAGGATTGGGAACGTAAAGAGAAGAATACATAATAAAACCGCTCTCCGCATATCGTGTATGGAAATACCGAATGTGGGGGGCGGTTTGCTGTGAGAAGAGGGAGATGCGGCCTTTGGGGTTTCGCCGCAATCGGAGCGGGCCTTTTCATTCTTCTGGCACTGGTCCTGCCATCGGAATTCTGGTGGTTTTTCCTGGCTGCCGGTCTGATTGGCCTTGGAGTATGGTATCTGCGCTGCTGTGGATAGAAAGGAAGGAAATAATGAAGGTATATATCATTCGGCTGCCCCGATTTCTCTCAGCGCTACTGCTTTGGCTGCGCGGAGGACAGTAGGATCGACCAAGATGGAGCTTTGCCGTAATTGAAGATGAAAAGGGGAATACAATGGAAGTCAAATTGAAGCAAAAGGAAAACGCGTTCTGGAAAGCTTACGGTTGGATCCAGAAGCATATTCAGGTAAGCTCGGAGCTGGTAATACCGGATACGATGGATGACGTCAAAACGATCGTCTGGACGCAGGGGAGCATCCTTCTAAAAGGAAAAGAGCCCGGTGTCCGTTCCATGACGGTCCAGGGAGAAGCCTTGGCCTGTATCCTTCTACTGACAGAAAACGACGCGCCGGAAATGTTGAGCTTAAGAAAGGAATTCGAATGTGTTTTTGACGCGGATCAAATGAGCGCGGATGCACTTCCGCAAATAACCTGGTTTCTCCAGGGCGTTCAAGGGCGTATGCTGAATCCAAGGAAGCTCGCGGTAACGTTTGAAATCCAATCATCCCTGCTTTGTTTTCAACAGGAAACAATTTCCGTGGATAGTTCCTTGCCGGAAGGAGAATGGAAGGGCCTCCATATCCTCCAAAAGAATACCAAGGCCCTATCTGTTTCTTCCGTAATCGAAAAACCCTTTGCCGTACGGGAGCAGATTTCCGTATCCCCAGAGCAGAATGTCCCGGCGCACCTTGAGCTTGAGCAGCTTCAGATTCAGATGCTCGGCATTGATCAAATCGGGAGCAGGTGTATTTTAAAAGGAGAATGTATTATAACGCTCTGCGGCATCTCGGATAACGGTCTGCCAGCCTCGCTTTCTTATCGCGTTCCCTTTTCCCAGCTGATTGAAATCGGGGACTGTACGATGGACAATCCAGTCGTCCGCATAGAGCCAAATTCCGTTTATTGGGAGAGAATCCAGGAAGCTGCCGGCTTACCGGAAATTGATATGGAGATCCACGCCGTGATCCAGTTGAGACTGTATTCCGAGCAAGAAATCGTTACCGTTGCGGATGCATACAGTACGCGCATGCCCTTGCGTATGGAAACGGAAGACTCCACCGTCCTGAGCTCGCTGGAGCATCATATTTGTCCCCTGCATGAAGATCTTACAATAGCTGGCCCGGATGACATGTCAGAGCTGCTTGCGTCAGAAGCCAAACTGGGGCTTCTGACGCAAAACGGGCAGGAATCCTCCCTGTCTCTTATTGTGGATCTTCTTTACAGAAAAGTCGATGGCGGCCTTGGTTGCGCTCGCAGGAAGCTTGCATTCTGTGTCAAGGATCTTCCTACGGGATCGATTATCCTGGATCAGAGATTGATGATGCTTCGAACTGCTTTAGAAGAGAAAACTATCCGGATATCCTTTGATGCTGAGATCCTGATGGAAACCGCTTCTTGGAAAGTGATTTCCGCTATCAAAGTGCTGCAGCTCCAAGAGGACATGGCCTTATCCTCGGTGACCCCGGCAGACCTTTGTGTTGTTCGAAGAGGAGGGGAGAGCCTTTGGGAGCTTGCGCGCGAGTATAATTCGAGCGTAGACCTGATCCTTACCTGCAACGATCCGGATGATCCTCTGTATTTGATTCCTGCAGAAAGGGCTTGAAAAGCCTGTAAAAACTGAAAAATACTTGCCATGTCACTCCTCTTGTGCTAAAATGACCGAGGTTAATTCTAGTACAAGAGGAGCTGTTATTATGTCTGGACATTCCAAATGGCACAACATACAGAAAACCAAGGGCGCTGCTGACGCCAAGCGCGCGCAGGCTTTCACAAAGATTGCCCGTGAAATGATCGTTGCCGTTAAGGAAGGCGGCGGTGGGGATCCCCGTTCCAACTCCAAGCTGGCTGCCGTCATCGCGAAGGCCAAGGCTGCCAACATGCCCAATGACAATATCAAGCGTACCATTGATAAGGCGCTTGGAGCCGGGAACACGGAGAACTATGAAAAAATCATTTATGAGGGCTACGGTCCCCAAGGCGTCGCGGTCATCGTTGAGACTATGACAGACAACCGGAACCGCACCGCGGGCGAAATGCGTCATTATTTCGACAAGTACGGCGGCAATATGGGCGCAGCCAACTGTGTCAGCTGGTCCTTTGACAAGAAAGGCGTAATCGTTATTGATAATGAAGACGAGGAGCTGGACGAGGATACCGTGATGATGGACGCGCTGGATGCCGGAGCCGATGATTTCGAAGCAGAAGGGGAGACAATGACCGTCTACACCGGCGAGGACGATGTTGCCGCCGTGGCCGACGCCCTTACCGAAAAGGGCTATAAGCTTCTCGAGGCTCAGGTAGAGATGCTTCCTCAAAATGGCTATATCAAACTCACCAACGAAGATGATATCAAGAACATGCAGAAGATGCTGGATATGTTCGAGGATAATGACGACGTCCAGAACGTCTGGCACAACTGGGAAGACGCGGAATAAAGCCTTTCTTGTAACTACAAGATCTGATCTTAAATAATCCCTCCTGCTATTCGGCCAGGAGGGATTTTCATAAAGAATGAAAGATTCAATATGAAGCAATTATTTCGTGAACATGCTATATCTTTTTCTCTACTGCTTGTCCTGACGGTCATGGTCCTGATCTTTTGTTTTTCTGCGCAGGATGCGGATCAATCAAGCAAAACCAGCGGTTTTATCGTTCATTGGCTCCTTGGGGTGTTCTGCCGGGACTATGACGACTTTGATCCACAGAAACAGCAGGCGATCCGGGAAGCAGTCTCTCATTTCGTTCGGAAAACAGCGCATTTTACAGAGTATTCTCTTCTCGGCTTTTCACTTCTTCTTCATTTCGAAGCGTTGGGAAGCCGCTTTCGGATACGCTTTCCCAGGCTTTCTTCACAGCTGATCGGATCCGTTTATGCGATTTCCGATGAGCTGCATCAAAAAATGGTCAGCGGCAGATCAGCTCAGGCTTCGGATGTGCTGCTGGATGCCATAGGCGTTTTCTTCGGCCTTATGATTCTTTGGTTAGTCAAACGACTATGTCAGAAGCGAAGAAGTTGAAGATTAGGACCGTGACTCGCGACGTGGGAAAGCGGACGGATGCTGAATTGGCCTGCTGAGGATTTTCCAAAAGAACGGAAAGGCAACAGAAAAATACCCCTTCTCCTCGCCCGCATACCCTCCTGGGGCATAGCTTTGCGTCTGATTTCCATATTACACCCTGTATTATCTCTTGGCGTTACCCGATCGATTCATCCCGTTTCCCTTGCACAGCCGTTTCGAATATGATAAAATACTCTTCGGAGTTGATTCTATGCGTATTTTAGGCATTGATCCCGGCGTGGCCACCATCGGTTTCGGTGTTGTGGATTCAGATAAAAGCCGGCAGAATCTCGTCAAATGCGGAGTAATTACCACTCCCGCTCACACAAGCTTATCCAGTCGTCTGGAGCAGATCTTTCGCGACATGGCGGATCTTTTGGATCTCTTTAAGCCTGATGCCGTGAGCATTGAGGAGCTATTCTTCAATACCAATATCACGACCGGCATTTCCGTTGCTCATGCGCGCGGCGTGATCCTCTTGGCCTGTCGGCTTGCCAAGGTGCCGATCTTTGAATATACGCCGCTTCAGGTCAAGCAGTCAGTGGTCGGATATGGACGGGCGGAAAAGAAGCAGGTCATGGAGATGGTCAAACGCCTCTGCAGCCTTCCCGCGCCTCCAAAGCCGGATGATGCGGCGGATGCGGTCGCCCTTGCGCTCTGCCATGCCCGCAGTGCGACCAGTCTCTTGAATCAGGGAGGAAACGTGGAATGTTCTACCATATAGAAGGCAGCGTTGCGGAACTCGGCCCTAATCTGGCTGTGCTGGACTGCAGCGGTCTCGGCTTTGCCCTGAACGTCACGACCAACACCTTGTCTCGCCTGAAAAAAGGTGAGCGGGTCAAGCTCTATGTGACGGAGAGCATCGGAGAATCCAATTTTGACCTCTTTGGCTTTTATGAGAAGAGCGAAAAACGCTGTTTCGAAATGTTGATCGCGGTCTCCGGGATCGGCCCGAAAGCGGCGCTGTCCATTCTCAGCTACAACAGTCCCGAGAGTCTTGCTCTCGCCATTTTGAATGACGATGTCAAGGCCCTGACCGTCGCTCCCGGGATAGGCAAGAAGATCGCGCAGCGCGTGATCCTGGAGCTAAAGGACAAGATCGGAAAAGATCTTGGGGATTCCGGATGGTCTCTCCCCGCTGTGGTGTCTCCCGCAGCTCCGGCAGGGGAGAACAAAGCCTTGAGCGACGCCATGGCCGGCCTTGCGGTCCTCGGATACTCCAGCACGGAACTTGGCCCTGTCCTGAAAGGCATGGATCTTGCCGGGATGGATGCGCAGCAGATCATCAAGGCGGTTTTGAAACAGATGGTCAAATAGACCTGATCTAGTTTTGCAGATAGAATCCTCGGAACCTGAATGATTCGATCCCGGAGGGATACTTGTATGAGCATCAATTTTTCTGAAGACACCGGCGAGGTGCTGACCACTACCGTCAGTCTGCCCGAGGATCAGGCCGAAGGCTCCCTCCGCCCGAGAACTCTGGCGGAATATATTGGTCAGGAAAAAGCTAAAGGGAACCTGGAGATTTTTATCAACGCTGCGAAAATGCGTCATGAGCCCTTGGACCACGTCCTTCTGCACGGCCCCCCGGGTTTGGGCAAGACTACCCTTGCCGCTGTGATCTCCAATGAGATGGGCGTGAATATGCGCATCACCTCCGGTCCTGCAATCGAAAAGCCCGGAGATCTTGTCGCAATGCTCACGAATCTCAACGAAGGGGACATCCTTTTTGTGGATGAGATCCATCGCTTGAACCGCGCCTATGAAGAGATCCTGTATCCTGCTATGGAGGATTTTGCCATCGATATCATCCTCGGCAAGGGGCCGTCCGCCAACTCCATCCATCTTGATCTGCCTCGGTTTACTCTGATCGGAGCCACCACCCGCTCCGGTCAGCTGACCGCGCCTCTGCGGGATCGCTTTGGCGTCTCCCTTCGGCTGGAACTCTATACGCCGCAGGAACTCCAGGCCATTGTCCAGCGCTCCGCCGGCATCCTCAATGTCGCCATTGAACCGGAAGGCGCCTATGAGATCGCTTCCCGTTCCCGGGGCACGCCTCGTATTGCGAACCGCCTTTTGAGGAGAGTAAGGGACTTTGCCCAGGTCCAGGCTAACGGCGTCATCACGCGTCAGGTCGCTGACCGTGCATTGAGCCGGCTGGAAGTGGATCAGCTGGGGCTGGATGCTTTGGACCGCCGTATGCTTCGCAGTATCATTGACTATTATAACGGCGGCCCCGTCGGTCTGGACACCCTTGCTGCCACGATCAATGAAGAAGCAGTTACCCTTGAGGACATGTATGAGCCTTATCTGCTCCAGCAGGGCTTCCTGACAAGAACCCCAAGAGGCCGCTGCGTTACCCGCCGCGCCTATGAGCATCTTGGCATCGCCTACATGGGTCAACAGCAGCTGGAATTGTAAAAACAGAAAGAATTCCCCACGAAAAATGTGAAAAAGTTATTGACTTTGACCGACGCTTCGATATAATAACATATGTACGTTTATAGAGATATTCGTGGAAATGCGTGATTTGACTTTGTTGACTGACCAAGACCTGCAGCGCCTTGCCGTTAGCGGCGATTGCGCCGCAGAAGAGCTTCTGGCATCCCGTTACATGCAGTTGGTGCGCGCCTGCGCGCGTCCTCTTTTCCTGGCCGGGGGAGACAGCGAAGACCTCAGTCAGGAAGGAATGTTCGGTCTTCTTTCCGCAATTCGTGAGTATGACCCCACGTTAGGCGTCGGTTTTCGCAGCTTTGCAGAGCACTGTATTCGCATGCGGCTGTATTCCGCCGTCAAAACCGCTTCCAGATTAAAGCATCATCCGTTAAACGACAGCATGCCCCTTGAGCAACTCTCCGACGATTCCAGTTCGCAGTTATCGGCAGCACCCGAATTATTTCGCCGCAGCCCGGAAGATTTGGTTCTGGCCAGAGAGAGCAAGGAAGAGCTGAAAAACCTTTTTGCACGGTGTTTATCCAAGATGGAAAAGCAGGTGTTGGACCTGTTCCTGGACGGTTTGTCCTATCGGGACATTGCCAGGGTACTCCAGAAAGACGAAAAATCCGTGGACAACGCTGTGCAGCGTATCCGGCGCAAGCTGGCGCGTTCCCTTCACCCCGGCGATATCAGCATGAGCTGATCGCAAATACAGCCGATAACGGCAACTATCAAAAGAGAGGATTCCAAAATGTACGAAGACAAGACCTTAGTTTGCAAAGAGTGCGGTAAAGAGTTCGTTTTCACCGCCGGTGAGCAGGAGTTCTACGCTGAGC
>JAEEGL012612627.1_pt1 | contig 15811 bp, 8 predicted proteins | sample 9134231 | NCBI WGS metagenome assembly JAEEGL01 (sample SAMN16246548, study PRJNA631951) | gut metagenome | biome: gut microbiome; feature: rumen; material: fiber-attached | host: Bos | place: Iran: Karaj | collected 2018-10
ATCCCGCTTAGGATGCTCGGACTTTTGTTAGGTCTGTTCCTATCGGTAGGTGCCTTTGCCCAGATTGAGGTTAAGGGCCATGTGAAAGATGCTACAGGCGAACCTATTATCGGCGCTACGGTACGCGTGGACGGCACTCAGACCGCCACGATCACCGATTTCGACGGTAATTTCGCCTTGACAGCTGATGAGGGTGCAACAATCACCATCTCTTATGTTGGCTATCAGAATGCCACCGTAAAGGCTGCACCCAGTGTAGAGGTTACGCTCGCTGACGATGCTACCGTTCTTGAGAATGTGGTGGTCATCGGTTACGGTCGAGCCAAAAAGTCTGATTTGACAGGTTCGGTCACGGCTGTTAAACCTGATGAGATGAACAAGGGTCTGCAAGTCAGTGCCCAGGACATGCTTCAAGGTAAGGTTGCGGGTGTAAACATCACTAATAGCGGCGGTCAGGCTGGTGCAGGTGCCACTATCCGTATTCGTGGCGGATCGTCATTGAACGCCTCTAATGACCCGTTGATCGTGATTGACGGTCTGACCATGGATAGTTATGGCAAGGAAGGTACTTCCAATCCTCTTTCACTGGTAAATCCGAACGATATTGAGTCGTTCACAGTTTTGAAGGATGCTTCGGCCACCGCCATCTATGGTAGCCGTGCATCTAACGGTGTCATTATCATCACGACCAAAAAGGGTCGTGCAGGCAGTGCTCCGCAGGTGAGCTACAACGGCAATGTGAGTGTGTCGATGGTAAGCAAGACACTTGATGTGATGGATACATCTGAGTATCTCCCTTATATCAAGAATCTTGTCATGAGCACTTACGGTATGAGTGAAGAAGAATATCTGGCTAGTTCCCAATATAAGAATCTGGGATATATAGACGAGCAAGGCAACCAGCACTTCGCTGACACAGACTGGCAGAAGGAAATATACCGTACGGCCATATCTACTGACCATAATATCACAGTGACTGGTGGTTTGAAGAACATGCCATATCGTGCCAGCATCGGTTTCACGGATCAGAACGGTATTGTGAAAAAGAACAATTACCAACGTTATACTGCAAGTATCAACGTGTCACCCACTTTGCTCGACAAGCACCTGACGTTCAACATCAATGCCAAGGGCATGTATTCCAAGACGGACTACAACAATGGCGGTGCTATCTACAACGCCCTGTCGATGGATCCCACCAAGCCTGTTTATGCTGTTACTAGTGAGATGAAGTCGAACTACGGTGGCTACTGGCAGTGGCCCAGCACCGCTACATGGGCTGACACGCAGTGGAAAGCCAACAAAAACTCTCTGGCTCCACAGAACCCAGTGGCTGCACTCGAACTGTATGACTGTACCGGTAAGACCAAGTCGCTTGTCGGTAACATTGAGGTGGTGTATAAACTTCATGGACTGGAAGACCTTCAGTTCCATGTCAATGCAGGTATGGATCTGACCAGTGGTAAGTCGAATACAGAGCAGAGCCCCTATAGCTTTGACAATTACTACTATGGCTTCTATTCAGATAGTAAGACAGACACCTATAACCTCTCGCTGAACGCCTATGCCGATTACATGAAGGAGATAGGCATTCACAATTTTACTGTGATGGCAGGTTATGAGTGGCAGCATTTCCATAAAAAGAACGAATATCATTCATACGGACTCTATCCTTCCACCAACACCGAAAGTCCGGGTGCCTACTACAACGAGCAGAACAATCCGGCTTACAAGACAGAGAACTATCTTGTCTCGTTCTTCGGCCGTTTCAACTATACATTGCTTGACCGCTATATGTTGACTGCCACTGTACGTGCTGACGGTTCTTCACGCTTCAACTGGCTGAAGTCTGCCGACAACCAGCAGTGGGGTATCTTCCCCTCTGCCGCCTTTGCATGGAAGATCAACGAAGAGCCTTTCATGAAGAACGTCAGCTGGCTGTCTGACTTCAAACTCCGCTTAGGATGGGGTATCACAGGTCAGCAGGAAGGTATCAGCGATTTCTCTTATATTCCGACTTACACTCCTAATATCCAGGGTGCCTACTACTATATCTTCGGTGATGGTTCTACCACTCGTCCCGATGCATTCTATCAGGCACTGACATGGGAGAAGACCACGACATGGAACGGAGGTATCGATTTCGGTATCCTGAACGACCGTTTGACCTTCACACTCGATGTCTACCATCGCAAGACCAAGGATCTGATCAACAGTGTGATTCTGCCTGTTGGTACAAACTTCTCCAACAAGATCAACAAGAATATCGGTTCACTGCATAATACGGGTGTTGAGTTTGCTGCCAATTGGCGTGCCATCCAGACAACGGATCTCTCTTGGCAGTTGGGCTACAACTTCACTTGGAACAAGAACGAGATCGACGAGCTGGTTGACGGAACCAACCCCGATTATATGATTCTTCATGGTGGAGCTGCCTATGGTGTCGGCGGTAACGTCAAGTCCTACCACGTAGGCTCACCTGTTGAGGCCTTCTATGTGTACCAGCAGGTCTATGACAAGAACGGTCAGCCCATCCTCGGTCAGTTTGTTGACCGTAACGGTGATGGCACCATCACTGCAGCCGACCGTTACTTCTATAAAAAGTCCAACCCTGACGTGATGATGGGATTCACCTCAAAGGTCATCTGGAAGAACTGGGACTTCAGCTTCTCCATGCGTGCTAATATCAACAACTACGTTTACAATGGTGTAGAGGCTGGTGGCATCTCTAACGTGTCTATCACAGGTCTTTATACAGGTAACGCTTGGCACAATGTCTATAAGGACGCTGCTGAGAAAGGCTGGACAGCTACCAGTGAGAAGACAACCCTCTCTGACTATTTCATCCAGAATGCCTCGTTCGTGAAGATGGACAACATTACATTCGGATACTCTTTCGACAAGCTCTTCGGCACGAAGATCAGTGGCCGTACCTTCCTTACTGCACAAAATGTATTCACCATCACGAAATATAAGGGTATCGACCCGGAAATCGATGGTGGCTATGACGGCAGCATCTATCCGCGTCCATTTACTGGAATCTTCGGTTTGAGCCTGAATTTCTAAACGATAAAATAGGATACAATTATGAAACTGAATATATTTAAGCAAATCATTCCTGCTGCAGCCCTGGTCTGCACATTAGGCTTCACTGCCTGTGTCAACGACCTGCATGTGGAGAACATCAACCCGCAGCAGAACCCTAACTTCACCGAAGATGCACTGCTGAACAAGATCTATAGCAGTTTTGTACTCACAGGTCAACAAGGCCCTGCAGGAAAAGGAGACATCCAAGACGTTGATGAAGGATTCTCTGACTATTTCCGCAATATGTGGGAGCTACAGGAGTTTACCACCGACGAGGCCAGCTGGATATGGATTGGCGACCCGGGTATCCCCGAATTGTTGCACAACACTTACGATGCCAGCAACTCGTGTTCTTCTGGACTTTACTATCGTCTTTTCTTCACCATCACGCTCTGCAATTACTATCTCGACCAATTCCCTGCCGATGGTAGTGATGAGAATACCAAGCGTCGTGCTGAGGTACGCTTCATCAGAGCCCTTACCTATTATAATGTGATGGACCTCTATGGCAACGCCACTTTCACCGAGCATGTGGTGGCTGAACCAGGCGAGCGATACACTCGTGAACAATACTTTAACTATATTGAGAGCGAGTTGAAGGAGATTGAGAACGACTTGGGCGCAGCTGGTTCGATGAAGTACGGTCGTGTTGACAAGGTTGCTGCACAGCTGCTGCTGGCCCGCCTCTACTTGAATGCTCAGGTTTACATTGGTGCACCCAAGTGGAATGAAGCTAAAGAGTATGCTGATAAGGTCATCAACAATGGCTACTACCACCTGAATACCAATACGTCAATAAACCCCAATACGGGTGAGAAGTACTCAGCCTACCAGCTGTTGTTCCTCGCTGACAATGACACCAATGGTGCTCAGTACGAGAATATCTTCCCTGTGCTCCACGATGGTGTGAACACTCAGAGCTACGGTGGCATGCACTACCTCGTGCTTTCCTCTTATGCAAAACCCACAGAGAGCGATATGGAGAAGTACATTCCTTCTGGTACAACAGCTGCTTGGGGTAAATGTATGCGTGTTCGTGGTAAGCTCATCGACAATTTCTTTGGAGTTGGTACTGCCATTCCCGAGGAGCCTCAATCACAGGAGGAAATTACCAAGATTGCTGGAGATGATCGCGCCTTGTTCTATACTGGTAAAGGTTACACTAAGTATATCAATGATGAGACCGACGCCACCCATGGCTACGCCTGCTCTAAGTTCCGTAATGTCCGCTCTGACGGAGGAACAACCAGTATTATAGACCAGTTTGTGGACACTGACCTGCCGCTGATGCGTATCGCTGAAGCCTATCTGACCTATGCAGAGGCAGAAACCCGCCTGAATGGTGCAACGGCTGATGCAGCCAATAAAATCAATGAGCTGCGTAAGCGTGCCAACGCCGCTACACAGAACAGCTACTCTCTCGAAGACATTTGTACGGAGTGGTCAAAAGAGTTCTGGTGCGAGGGACGTCGCCGTATGGACCTTGTCCGTTTCAATAGTTATGGCGGGCAGTCTGTTTATACTTGGGAGTACATGGGTGGTGCAGCCGCTGGTTCACAGTTCCCAGCCTTCCGTAATATCTTTGCCCTGCCTCTGAACGACTTGACCAATAATCCGAACCTCTTACAGAATCCGGGCTACTAAGATTAAAATAGAAAAAAAGAATAATAGTAAAAATGAAGGTTATGAAAAAGATATATAGAAGCATGCTCTTCCTGGCAGTTGCAGCCGTGCCCTTTCTTACTTCCTGTAAGGATGACAACGACAGCAATCCCACTTTGAGCATTCCCAGCAGTTTTGAGCTGAACATACCGGAAATGGCAGCTAACAATATCTACGACTTGCCTTACGGTAAGGTTAACGTGACTGCATCGCAACCTAACTATGGTGGCTGGCCCGCCGCAGTAACCTACGCTATACAGGTATCACTGGATGGCAATGAGTGGACAGAGCTGCCCACCACCTATCCTAATCCGAGTATGAGTATCGATGGTTCCGAAATCAACGATGTGGTGCTACCTCTTTATCGCTCCGCCAATGATGATCAGGATCCCGAGAGCGGACTTCCCGTCCTCATGCGTTCTCGCGCTTTCCTGGCCGATACGGGCGCGAACTATGCAGAAGTATTTTCCAACACTGTCAATATCAAAGTCTACGCTTGGGAAGCTCCGCAAGAACTGGCACTGCCGACCAATATCTTTGTCTGCGGTAATTCTATTGCCGATGCATGGAGCACATGGAAGCCCGTGCCTCTGATCTGGACGAAGGAAGGACAGTTCTACACCATGATCTATAACAACGCCGACGGCTTCAAGTGGGGTAACAAGCCTAACGACTGGTTCGGTTACGACATGATCGACGAGTTTGACAACCAAGTAGACGGTCTGACTATCTCTACTGACGGTGATGGCAATATCGTCTTCGACAAGGCCGGTTGGTATGTGCTAAAGTTTGTCGCCTCCATCGAAGGCAAGAAGATTAAGTATAAACTCACCGTCGCTGAGGGCAAGGCCTATGCTATCGGTGCTGCTGTTGACAATGGTAGCTGGAGTGGCGTAGAGATGACTCCTCCCGCTGACAAGGATGGCTACTGGACATTCAGTGATTTCACTGGCTCTGGTGAAATGCGTGCATACATTGCTGTTCCTGGTGTGGATTGGTGGCAGACTGAGTTTACCATCCTCAATGCCAATGGCGAACTTGTCTGGCGCGATGCTACACACAATAGTGACTCTAACTGGAAGGACGACGTAGGTGAGGAATACTCTGTCGCTGTTGGTCCTGGTAAGATCATCAAGGTGAACTTCGACCGTAGCACTGGTATCGTAGAAGATCTTTAATTATCTAAAAAGTAGAACAATATGAAGAAAAATATATTATTCGGAGGAATGCTGCTCATTGCAGCAGCATTCACCGGTTGTTCGGAGGATTTCAAGGATTGGGCTAACCCTATCAGCAATCCTCAGCCTGAAGCCATCACTATCCCTGGCGTTTCCGCTTCTGCGGCTGCTGCCAACATTGATTTGGCTAAAGAAGGAGAGAATGTGAAACTGATATCGCTTAGTACCGCTACCTTCCCAGAGGGTACCACCCTCGACAAGATGCGTATCGTCTTGACACCGGCAGATTTAGACGGAGCTGAACCTAAGACCATCTCTGCCATTTCCACACCGGAAGGTACCTTCTCGAAGGAGACCCTTCAGGAAATGATCGAAGAATTCTATGGTAAGCGCCCTGATGTGCGTTCTTTCTATGCCAATGTCTATCTTGATGGTATCTATCAGGGACAGGCAGCATATATTGACGCTGGTTCTGTACAGTTGAACCTGATTCCCGAGGCTCCATATATTGCTCCGAGCTACTATATTGTTGGTGGTTCCCTTGATTGGGCAGGCTCAGCAGCCTCCAAGGAACAGAAATTTAACCATAGCGATGCCGATGTTTATGATGACCCAATCTTTACGATCATCATCGACGCAGCAGAGGGTGACACTTGGTTTGCCATCGGTGAAGAGGCAGCCCTCGACGCCATCACCAACGACGGTGACTGGTCGAAACTGTTCGGTATTGTTGGTGGAGAGAACAAAGCAACTACTGGTCAGCTCGACTATCGCTACAATTTAGGTGCCGACAACTCGTTCTGTGTTGAGGCAGGAGCCAAGAAGATCAAGATCACCATCGACATGATGGAACAGACCTTTGTGGTGACACCTGTCAACATCTCTGATAATTACTACCTCATTGGTGGTCCTGGTGAATGGAGTGCAGAGTCGGCTATGACGATGCTGTTCTCACACAGCGACAAGGATGTCTTCGACGATCCTGTCTTTACCTATACCTTCGATGGTGGTAAAGAAATGTGGTTCGCATTCGGTGATAAGGATGCTATCGATGCCGTGGCTGAAGGCACATGGAACAAGCTCTTCGGTACCACTGGCGCCAGCGAGGATCTGACAGGTTCCTTCGACCGTCGCTACAACCTCGACGGCGACCACTCCTTCCACATTGATGGTTCTGCCAAGATGTACCGCTTCAGCATCAACATGGCTGAAATGACCTATGAGATTAAGGAGCTGAATTTCAACGAGTATATCTGGGAGGCTGGTGTGAATAACAACTGGGGTCCCGACGAACAGCCGCTCTATTGCGCTAATCAGGACGGTATCTACACAGGCTTCTTCTATGCTCAGGATGCTGATTGGTCTGGTGGCAAGGGTGCCTTCAAGTTCACTGGTGCCTTCAATAACTGGGACAATGGCAACTATGGTACAGGCAGTATCAATGATGACGGTCTTTCCGGTACACTCATCGACGATGGTGGTTCTGGCAACTGTCTGGCAACTCCTGGTTTCTACAAAGCTGAAGTCAATCTGGCTGAGATGACTTATAAGCTCACGCCAATCAGCGGCATCGGCCTCATCGGACCTGCACAGGCTGGTGGTTGGGATACTGACACAGATCTCACTTACAACCCTGCTACCCGCGCTTGGGAAGGTACTCTCGAACTGGCTGCCGATGAGTTTAAGTTCCGTGCCAACGACGGTTGGGATATCAACTGGGGTGGTACAACAGACAACTTGACACAGGATGGTCCTAACCTCAAGATCGAGGAGGCTGGTACTTACTTTATCCAGTTCTTCCCATTATGCGAGACAAAGTCTTATTGCACGATTACCAAGCAATAAAGTCTATTCCATTTACAATCAGGCGAGCCGCTTTTTATAACGGCTCGCTTGGTTTTTCAGGAAAAAATAATGAGAATAAAGATTCTTACCATTCTATTCGTGGCATGTCTGACAGCTTATGCCCAGCATAATAAACTGCTGGGCGGTGACGTATCGTTGTTACCAAGCTACGAACAGCAGGGCACAGTGTATAAGGATTTCGATGGCCGTCAGGTGGAACTGTTGACTTTCCTCGGACAACAGGGCTGGAATGCCATCAGAGTGCGCCTGTTCGTCGACCCACAGAATGCGCCTGAGGACCATAAAGGTGAGGGCGTTTGCCAGGATCTCGACTATGTTATCGGCCTGTGCCGCCAGATCAGGAAGGCAGGCATGCAGGTGATGCTCGACTTTCATTATAGCGATACTTGGGCAGACCCTGGCAAGCAGTTCACACCCAAACGGTGGGAACAGGCTGATGAGAAGCAACTCACTGATAGTGTCTATGTCTATACTCTTGCCTCACTCCAGGCGATGAAGAAGGCTGGTGTGGTGCCGGAGCTGATACAGGTGGGTAATGAGATTACCAACGGCATGCTTTGGCCGATAGGCAAGATCGATCCCTCATCCGCTGATGGCTGGGATGTGCTCTGCAATTTTCTGAAGGCAGGCTGCAAGGCATGTCGGGAAGTTTGTCCGGAGGCACAGATCATCATCCATACGGAGAAGGCTGGTGACTGGGATATCACTCGAAACTATTACACTCAGCTTCGCAGCTACAATGTCGATTACGACATTATCGGTCTCAGCTACTATCCCATGTGGCATGGCACTATCCCCAACCTTGGCAAGACCCTCGACAACCTTAGTGAGCTCTTTCCAGAGAAGTCTGTGATGATTGTGGAGACGGCTGCCTACTACTCCCACGAAAATGACTTTTGGGCCAAGCCTGACCAATATGCCGAGTTCTACCCCATCAGCCCAGAAGGACAGATGCAGTTTACCCGTGAGTTAGTTACAGAACTGATCCGCCACCAGAATGTGACAGGTCTCTTCTGGTGGTTCCCCGAAGAGAATGCCTATGGTAACAATGTGACGAAAGGCTGGCTGAACCGCGGCCTTTTCGACAACCACACAGGTCAGGCCCTTCCTGCCCTGAAAGAATTAGGAAAGTTTAAATAACGGAAATCAAAATAACAGCCATTTATGAAACGTATCTCTACTTTATTACTTACACTGACAATGAGCCTGATGGCCGTGGCACAGGGCTGGCCAGAGAACTATGGCGGCGTGATGTTGCAGGGATTCTATTGGGATTCTTATGACGATTCTCAATGGGCTACTCTTGAGAAGCAGGCCTCAGACCTTGCCGCCAGTTTCGACCTTATCTGGATTCCGCAGAGCGGCAACTGCGGTTCGCAGTCGATGGGCTACGACGACCTGTGGTGGTTTAGCAACTACAACAGCTCCTTTGGCAACGAAGCCCAGTTGCGCTCGATGATCAAGACCTTCAAGGATCTTGGCCTTGGCACCATTGCCGATGTGGTCATCAATCACCGCAAGAACATGACCAACTGGGTGGACTTCCCCAAGGAGACATGGAACGGTGAAACCTACGAAATGCTCTCCACTGACATCGTGGCCAACGATGATAATGGTGACACCAAGAATTGGGCTACGAAAAATGGCTATAGTCTTAGTGCCAATAACGATACCGGCGAGGGCTGGGACGGTATGCGTGATCTTGACCATAAAAGCGAGAACGTGCAGACCATTGTGAAGGCCTACTTGAAGTTCCTGCTCAACGACCTTGGCTATACTGGCTTCCGCTACGACATGGTAAAGGGCTACAACGCCTCCTACACCAAACTCTACAACGAGGACAGCAAACCACAATTCTCCGTCGGTGAGTGTTGGGACAGCTCCAGCACCATTAGGAACTGGATAGACGGTACTGGCAAAACCTCTGCCGCCTTCGACTTCCAGTTCCGCTATACTGTGCGCAATGCCGCCAACAACGGTAATTGGAGCCGTCTGGCTCAGCAGAATGATAAAAGCTGGCCACTTGTGAGCAACAACTACGAGAACGGCGGCTACCGCCAATGGGCCGTCACATTTGTTGAGAACCACGACACAGAGAAACGTTCTAATGCCCCACAAGATCCTCTCAAGAAAGATACCCTGGCTGCCAACGCATATCTACTGGCTATGCCTGGTACACCCTGCGTCTTCATGACACACTGGAAAGCCTACAAGGCCGAGATCAAAGCGATGATTGAGGCCCGCAAACTCGCTGGTATCACAAATACGTCATCCTATACACATTATAAGAATGAGAGTAAATACTATGCCAATATCGTCGATAACAAACTGATGGTTGTTGTAGGTGACGAGCAGCAGGTGATACCCGAAGGGTCGAATTGGACGAAGATTCTCTCTGGCTATCATTACGCCTATTACCTCGCCAATACTTTGGAAACAGCATGGGTCAACAAGGGCAGTGGTGATTTCTCAGAGCCTTTCGATGTTGAACTGAAAGCTGTGTCGAATACCGACGATGCCCAGCTTGTCTACACCACCGATGGTACGGAACCTTCTGCTACCAATGGCACTCAGTGTCTCAGCGGCACCCTCCTCCATATCGATGCCGCCAACACGTTACTGAAGGTCGGCTTGCTCGTTAATGGTGTCGTCAGCGGTATCATCACTCGTTCCTTCACCTATCAGGAGGAAGAGCCCGAGCCAGAGGTGACCATTCCCGACTTCTGTACCGTCGCAGAGGGTGAAGTCTGTGCTTTCTTTGAGGCACCCTTCACATGGACGAACACTATCCACTGTTGGGCATGGTCCGACTCACCCTCTGAAAACTTTAGTGGCGGCAACTGGCCCGGCGTAGCCTGTGAATTGATTGGTACGGCTCCCAACGGGAATAAGGTGTTCAAGTGGACATGGGACGGCAAGAAGCAGAAAAACTCCTCTGCCACCAAACCAGCGATGATTATCTTCAACAATGACGGTCAGCCACAGACTGAAGATCTTGTCTTTACTCAGGCGGGCTATTATACTCAGGACGGCCTCTTTGGTGTTGTCACAGCCACCGATATCCAAAAACTGTCAGCTGATAAATCTCCACTCTCCGCTGATTGGTACAACCTCCAGGGCCGTCGTCTCAACGGCAAACCCACTACTAAGGGTGTCTACATTCAAGAAGGCAGAAAGGTTATAATAAGATAATTTCTTCCCCTCCTAAATTAGGAGGGGTTAGGGGCTGAACATCCAATATTATTTGCCTTGTTCAGACCCCCTCTGACTCCCCCTCGCTCGGCTTGCCGCTTGCTACCGAAGGGACGCAAGAACTTAGGGGGAGAATAGTAACACTTTCGGATTGATATTTATTTCTTTTTGGCTGGCGCTTTCTTAGCTCCAGCCTTTTTTGCTAGTGCTTTCTTGGTTTTGTTCTTAGTTGTAGTGGACTTTTTCACGTCAGTGGTGGCAGGTTTCAATGGACCTACGTAGGACTGTTGCTTCATCATGATCCAGGCAGCCTCGAAGATCTTGTTGCGCAGATGTTCTGGATAGTTAGGATTGTCGCTGATGAATTTCTCAACAATCAGACGGGCTTCTTTGCTCTTATGCGAGCCAAGCATGGCCTGCAGCCAACTGGTGGGGAAGAAGATGTCACTCGTCTGCTGGATGTATTGCAGTGATTTCAATCCAGGTTCGATATAGTCATTACTCACAGGCTCGTAGACGTCGGAGCAGAGCAGTTGGAGGGCTTTCAGGGCCCAGGGCTCCTGTTCACGGTTCTGGGGATGTAGCATCTCGTTGAACAGACTGACACGCAGGGCAGGGTCTGGCGAACAGACACGGCTGATGTAGTCGAATTCCCGTTTCTCGTCAGCGGTCTTCAGTCGTTTGCGCTGAGCGGCCAACACGGGATGGTAGGTGTCACCACGGACGATGGCCAGACGGTAAGCCATGTTCATGTAGTCCTGTTCGTTGAGGAGCGGATCATTGTGCTGCTGCCAGATGGTGTAGATCTTATCGAGCAACTCGGGCGAGGTGGCGTTGGAGCCTAACTTGCGGATGATGTACTGGTGACACTCCTTGGTGCGGTTCTCGCCCAGAAGGTCCATCATACATAGCTCGAGTGTCTTACGCTTGTCGGCAGGCATGTCGAAGGCTATCTTGAACATGTGGTCGACGGCAGTGGATATGATGAGCGGGTTGCTCTCCTTCATCATGAAACGGTGCAGTTCTCCGAAGTGCGAAGTAGGGATACGGCCCAGTAGGTAGTTATCGTGGATAGTGAGCAAAAGGGCGTAACGATTCAGGTCGTTGCGGGTGGTCATAAGACGCTTCGGCAGGATGGTGGCGTATTCATCGTCGAGGGTAAAGAGGCCATAGCCTTTGCCGTCGTAGTTGGGGATGATATAGTTCGGTTTGCCGTTCACCTTGATGGTATGGGTTGACTCCTTCATGTCGACGGTGACGGTACGGCTGGTACCGAGTTCGTAGATCAGTCTCACCTGAAATTTCTGCGGCCAGACGATTCCCCGCTTACAGGGGTCAGACTGGGTGATGACGATATTCCCGTTCTTATAGGCCGTATGGATGATAGGCATACCTTTCTGTTTGACCCACACGTCGCTGAACTGGCGTACGTTGGCTTTGGGTGCTATGGTGTCGAGAGCCGTCACGAGTTCATCCCACGAGGCATTGCCGAAGAGGTGGTCGTTTAGGTAGTGCTGCAAACCGATCTGCATCTCTGGGGCTCCCATCACCTCTTCGAGCATCCGCATCATCACAGGGGCCTTGTCGTAGATGATATTGTCGTAGAGCAGACTGGCATGGTTCATGTTCTTCAGTTCTTGGGCGATGGGGTGGGTGCCGTCGGTACGGTCGATGGCGATGGCACGTCTCTGGTAGGTCTTGAGGAAGTTCAGGTCGTGGTCCATGCGAGAGAAGGTGCGACGGGTGATCTTCGAGGCCATGAAGTTGGCAAGCACCTCTTTGGCCCAGACATCCTCAAACCACTTCAGTGACACGAGATCACCAAACCACAGGTGGGCCGTCTCGTGGGCGACGAGCTGCAGTCGTGCGGCCTTCTCCTCTTGCGTGGCGTTCTTTTCAAGGAAAATGCGACGGTCGTTCATCTGGATAGCACCTGGATGTTCCATGCCACCGAACTGATAGCCAGGCAGCACTACCATGCCGTATTCCTTAAAGGGACAGGCGATGCCCGTATAACCCTCCATCCAACTGAGCGACTGGGCTGCCTCGTCGAATACCTGATCGAGCTGTGCCACCTTGTAGGGATCGGTCTCACGATAGAGGATGCGCATGGGACGTCCGTCGCGGAGAGCGGTCTTCTCCTGAAAGTTGCCTGCGACGAAAGAGTAGAGATAGGTAGGCAGTTGACAGATATTATCGCTTGTCATGGTCTTCCAGCCATCAGGCACGTTGAGCGAGGTGACGAAGACGGCCCTGAGGTCGGGCTGGTCGAAGCAGGGGAAGGCAGAACGTGCGAGGTCGGGCACGAAGAGAGTGTACATATAGTCGGCGTTACGGTTCAGGGCCTTGTCGCTGGCGATGAACTCCAGTTCCACCTTATTGGGGCCTTCCTGCATCCATTGCATGGGTAAGATGATATGTTCGTCCTGATACGTCACCTCCATCGGCATCCGCTTCATCTTTCCTTTCTTCTTCTCCACATAGACATAGCAGGTGCCATCTAACTCTCCTTGGAAGTCGAGTACCACATCCTGTGGGGCCTTCAGGTCGAAGGAAATGACGGCCTTACCTGTCACTGGCTCACGGGGATTGGCGGGGATGTCAAACGAGAGGTCATAGATGACTTTGCTGATGTTGGCCTTTCTATGGTCGGCAAGTTCCTTGGACACGCCTTTCGACAGCATCTGGGCACTCGTGGTCTGTGTGGTCAGGCATAGGGCCAACACGAGGAGAACCATGATATTTTTCATCGTTGATCGGTTTTTGTTTGCAAATTTAATTAAAATATTCTAACTACGCTACCTTTTTGATGGTTTTTTTGCGACAGTTTAGTAATTTTGTGTCGTTAAAAACAAAAACAGCGCTTGATGGTGTTGAAAATCGTGATAGCAGCGATGGCACATACTCTCACCGCTGCCGCCACGCCAAAAGACAGTGCGACGGTTCATCGTGTGGAAGTAGAGGCTGTTCCTGGGCTGATTCTGAAGACCAACGACTTCCTGAGGGGAAACAATGCTGAGGTGCGGACGATGAACCACGCCTTTACGGCGAAGGTGAAATATGCCTTTGCCCCACCGTCTGGCTCTATGGAAGCGAAGCTTTATAAGGGTGTCTATCAGGGTGTGGGTCTGGCCTATCACGACCTGAATCCACAACTGGGCCATCCCGTGTCGCTCTTCCTCTTCCAGGGGGCAACCATCAAAACCATAGTCAAACGCTTGTCGCTCGACTACGAATGGAACTTAGGACTGGCCTACGGTTGGAAGAATTACGATCTGAAAGACCATCCCGACAATCATGTCATCGGTTCGAAGATGACGGCCCATATTAATGTTGACCTCTATCTGCGTTATCGACTCTCGAAGAAGTGGGACTTGAACTTAGGTGCCAGCATCACCCACTACAGCAATGGTAACACCTCGTTCCCCAATGCCGGTCTGAACATCGCTGGCATCAAAGCCTCTGCCGCCTATTATTTTGGAGGAGAGAGGAGTGAGGAGAGAGGAGTGAGAACACTTGAGGAACAGGAACAAACCTCCCTCCAACCTTCACCTTCCACCTTCTACGATAGAATCACCTGGGACCTGACACTCTATGGCGCCTGGAAACGGAAAGGTATTGAAGTAGAGACGCGTACCTATACCATCCCTGGGAAATACGGGGTAGGGGGATTCAACCTGAATCCGCTCTATCGGATAAACAGATGGTTGAACGTTGGTCCGTCGCTCGACGTCTCTTACGACAGCAGCGCTAACTTGGAGATAGACATACCCAAGGATCGGGAACCGACGGAGGAGGATGTCCACATGGCACCCTGGCATAAGCGGATAGCCGTGGGACTCTCAGGACGTGTGGAGTTCGTGATGCCCTATTTCACCATTAACTTCGGCATTGGCCATAACGTTGTCAATGCCAACACCGAAGACCTGAAAGGCTTTTATGAGATACTTGCCCTGAAGATTCATATCCTACGAAAAAGCTATATCCACATCGGATATAGCCTCTATGATTTCTATTATCCCAACAATCTCATGCTGGGCATCGGCTTACATCTGTAGCGTCGATTTCTCCCCCTAAGTTAGGGGAGCCCTTCCGCCGATTTCTCCCCCTAAGTTAGGGGGAGTCAGAGGGGGTCTGAACAAGGGGAATCCTTCTTACTCCTAAGGTACTCCGCAAATATCTTTGCAGCACTCTCCACCTTCGCAGCACAGGGACGGGTCTTGTAATACTCTGCCGTACGGGCTGAGGCCACATAACTGTTCTGGGCCTTCTCATAGCCTTTCAGTCCGAGGATCTCCGCACAGATCAGGCTGCCGTTATCGGCCTTAAACTTCTCCAATAGTTCCTGCACCACCTTATAACAGGCCGATTTCCCCTCACTGTCGCTGCCTTTTGTCTGTCCGCAGTCCAAACCCACAAGCAGCACGATGCCTGAGACGGCTCCGCACATCATCCGCAGTCTTCCCACGCCGCCTCCGAAACCTGCTGCCACCTTCTTGGCCAGCGTATCGTCGAGGCCATACAGATCGGCAAAGGCCGCCACTACACTCTGACAACAGCCATAGCCTGCCATGAAGTTGTCGACGGCACGTTTTACTCTTTCTTCTAATTCTTGTTCACTCATATCGGGTGCAAAAATACAGCTTTTTTGTTAAAAGAAGAAAAAACTTTGCGATTTTGTGGTCTTATATACCATATTTTAAGTATCTTTGTAGGCTATAAGAAGGAACTATTAAGTTGTTTAACATTTAAATGTTTTATTATCAATGATTTATTCAAAAGAAGTGGAAAACATGTGTAGCGTTTGCAAAGGCGCTTATCATGGA
>JAEEGL014365436.1_pt1 | contig 15811 bp, 15 predicted proteins | sample 9134231 | NCBI WGS metagenome assembly JAEEGL01 (sample SAMN16246548, study PRJNA631951) | gut metagenome | biome: gut microbiome; feature: rumen; material: fiber-attached | host: Bos | place: Iran: Karaj | collected 2018-10
GCCGGTCTCTGACAGGAAGAACATGAGGGGTATGCCGCTTACCGTAAGCGTGTACCATGCTGACAATTCATTGAGGAAAAAGACGGAATACACTTATTCAAGCGACGTGGTCGGATTGAATTGGATCTACTACAACAATCTTGATTCTTTCGTCCGTACACCTTGGGAGTGCAGGAGTCCATTGCTTTCGACCGAGACTGTCAAAGATTATACAAGTGACGGCACATTCCGTACGACTGTTCATTCCATTGACAGGAACTCTTCAGGACAGGTAATAAAAGAGACATTCAGCAGCTCGAACTGCCCGGGAGATGTGATTAGACTATACAGGAGGTACTATCACGAGTCAGGAGAGACAGGCGCGTCAACCTGTCTTAAAGGGGCGATCCATTCAATAGCTAGGACCAGGACTTCCGGTGGGACCGAATATCTGACGGGCGGGGAAAAATACGCCTACTCTTCACCGTCCGTACACATCAAGCCTTCATCAGTGACATACTATGCGTTCAACACTCCCTCCGCTGTTTCTTCTTCCAGTTCAGCCCTGAATGCCATAACCCAGGGGACGGCCACGGTGACAAGTTTCCAATACAACACCTCGACTTACTATCTGACCAGGATTGATCGTCCCGGCGGAGGTTGGACTACTTGTACGTGGAGCGGTACTCATCTAGTATCCCGAACTGATAATAATTCGGGGAATGTCACTTCTTATACCTGGAAGGATCTTGTCGGGCTCTCCAGCGTGACGTATCCTTCCGGCATGTCCGAGACGTACCAGTATGACTCGAACAACCGGTTGTACAGGATCCTTGATCCTGATGGCAACCCCGTAACACAATACCAATATAATCTTGCGGCCAACCAGACAGGAGTCACCGGATTGACATCAACCCAAAGTTTCATATTGCAAACCACATTTATGTCTTCCGGAGCCGCTTCTTCCGTAAAAGATGTGACTTATTACGACGGTCTGGGATATCCAAACCAACAGAACTCGATGGGAGCAAGTCCGTTGGGACGAAGCATAATCACGCCCATCGTCTATGACAACATGGGAAGAGGAGATGCGACATCCTATCTTCCGTACACAATATCATCCGCTTCCGGCACATACATATCGAGTCCTTTCTCAGCCCAAGCGTCTTTCCATTCATCATTGAATAAGGACTCCAGGGCCTATTCTGTGAAAGAATACGAGACTTCCTCACTTGGAAGACCGTTATCCTTCCAGAAAGAAGGGACTGAATGGAATAGCGGAGGCGGCCATAAGATGACTATGTCATACAGGGGGTATTCTACTTCCAATGATAACATCATGAAGTTCTATTACCTTCCCGGATCTTCGCCCAAGGCTGTTTATTCTTCCTCCAACCAGTATTCCAACGGGGACCTGATGGTAACGACCACGATTGATGAGAAGGGTGATCTTGTCAGCATTTTTACCGACTCATGGGGAAGGGATGTCTGCGTCAGGAATGTCAACGGATCGGTCAAGTCAGACACATACAACGTTTATGACCTGCGTGACAGCCTGGTGCTGGTTATCCAGCCGGAGGGTGCCGCGACACTAGCGGGCAGAAGCAACAAAACCATAACCCTCGTTGACAACGCATCCAATGCAAACAATGACATCTACAAGGATTTCTGCTTCAGTTGGAACTACGATGGATGGGGTGGCATGATTGAAAATCACACCCCTGGTTGCGGACTCGAAGAGTATGCCTACGACGCGCGAGGCCGTGAGGTTCTCATGACAAACTCCCTTATGAGTCCTTCCGGGACAACTACCTACAGGCTCCGTTACACAGTCTATGACGGTTGTGACAGGGTAACCGCAGTCAGGTACGTCAACAGTACTTCCAAGCTGTCGGCATTAAGATCTTTAACAAGAGGATCCGCCTCTTCCACGCTGCCCACAACAGTCACGAACAAATTCACAACCTTGTGCACGGCCTTGACCAGGGAGTACTTCCCGTTTTCCACATTTACCTACCCGAACTCGGGGGCTCTTGTCTTTGTGGCGGACGCGAACGTGGTAGCCGCTACCGATGTCAACAAAAACAAGGTCAAGGGAATGCTCAAAAGCGAGACAGTCTATCCGGCTCCTGATGCCGATGGCACCGCACCGTCATCGTCCTCTCCCACATTGTCAAGGGGTTACCATTATGACTCCAAAGGCAGGACTATACAGGTTATCGAGTCGTTCTCGGACAATCATTCTGTACGCTATTCGACAAAGTATAACTTTGCTGGCAATGTTATGGCGAACAAGGAAACTCACTCTGGAGCAGTTTCCACCTACATTACCACTACATACACCAGAGATAGCAGGGGCAGGACACTGTCCGCGGCGAGGGATGTCGGAGGCACGACCATGGCATCTGTCACATACGAATACGACGAACTTGGACGCCTGATTTCCAAATCGGTTGGTTCGTCAGCTTCAGAGAACATGAAATACGATGTTCACAACTGGACAGTCCAGGACTCGGTTTCTATGAACGGTTCGCCTGTCTTCAAGGAAATCCTACGCTATGCCAAAGCGGTAAAAGAATCAGCAGCAGCCAGGTTTGACGGCAATATATCTGAGATCCAGGTTATTCATAATAGGGTATCAGACGACACATACGCATTCCAATACGATGCCCTCAAAAGATTGACAAGAGCCAATAGGTACATCGGGAATGCTACAACAAACTCCGATACCCGTACAGAAAAGAATATGTCATACGACAGGAACGGGAACCTTACCGCCCTTAAGCGTTATGGTGACACAGGCCTTGAGAATGACCTGACTTTCACGCGTTCGGGTAATAGGATGACAGGGCTGTCCGATGCCGTTTCTCCGGGAGGATCATTCTCTTTCACCTATGATGTCCTTGGCAACATGACGAATGACGGCCGCAAAGGCTTGGTTATTTCATACAATGTTCTTAACTTGCCGAGCGGTGTCGCGACCACGGCATCAGGATCATTGACATATACCTACCTGTCTGACGGCACCAAGGTATCCGCCATCAAGTCTGACGGCACCGGGGAAAGATACATCGGCTCGTTCGTGTATTCCGTCCCGGCCAGCGGGAGCGAGACCTTGGAGAGCGCGGCATGGGACGAGGGCAGGATCAACTTCACTAAGTCTGGTTCCACTTACACCAAGACAGACCTCTGGTTCGTAAAGGATCATGTGGGTAATGTCAGGACTGTGGTGAACGTTACCCCGAGTCTCAGTTCTCCTCAGGTGCTTGAGAGGAATGACTACCTACCTTTCGGAACGAGGATGGATGCAGGGACTGCGGTGTTGACCTCGAACCGTTTCCGTCTCGGAGGCAAGGAGAATCAGACCTTCGGCAGCCTTGACTTGGGCAAGGTGGACTTCGGTGCGAGATTGTACGATCCTTTTACCGCCGGTTGGACAACCGCGGACCCGCTGGCAGCGAAGTATGGCAGCATGTCACCGTACAACTACTGCGGTGGGAATCCTGTTAACATTGTGGATCCTTACGGAGATGATATTTGGATTTGGTACAATGAGGATGGAGAGCAGAAGAGTTTCCTTTTCTATGGGCAAACAGATAACATACCTGATAATTCTTATGTAAAAGACGTCGTAAATGCTTATATTTATAATAAGAATAATTGGGAGAAAGCAGGTTATAAGGAATTAAATCCTAGCACAGAAATAGTTGAAAACCATAAATATCGCGTGTCCGTTATTTCAAAGTCAGGTTATCTATCACAGTATTATCAAGATAATGGGGGATTCCCTATTATAATATGGAATCCTAGAGAAGGTCTTAAAACTGATACGGGAGCTATTCTATCACCGGCCACTATTTTTACCCATGAAGCAGATCATGCCATTGATGACTTAAATAATGCTAAAGCTCATTCTGAACGAAAGTCTTTTGATTCTAATGATATCAAGGAAGCCAATCAAGAGGAGGCAAGAGTTATACTAGGAAGTGAGCGATTAACGGCAATAGCGAATGGAGAAATAAAAAAAGGCCAATCAACTCGAAGATGTTATTCTGGTATTACTGTTATTACTAGCGGTCCTTTATCAACTAACGTAATTAAAACAATAAAGAAATAGAGCCTATGTATGCCAACTTATTAATTAATAATGCCGTCATTTTTGTTATTCTCTTCATTCTACCAAGTTCTTGTAAGAACACTAGAATAATTGATCCCGAAATGGTGACGGAGATAGAAGTCTATTCCATTAAGAAAGGAACAGAATACATTTCTGCGATAACCTCTTTAGATGCCGTAAAAAGAGAAGGTAAAGATTCGGTAATCACTGATAGGGACTTCATTCATAAATTTGTATCATTGATAAATGAATTAAAAGTTGACAAGAATAACACCTCCTCTACCTGTGATTTCAGAGTTGCTGCCATAATCAAGATTATGGATAAACGTCCTAGAATAATCTTGTTCGGAGAGTTTTCAAGAACTGTTTATCAAGATAAAAGAATGATAGACAATAAAGAATTGTTTGAATTCATAGATGAACGAATATATGGTCCTCACCCCTATGAATGGTGGCTAACAGAACAAGAAAAAACAATTCGTAAGGCTATGAAAACAATACTTGAGGATGAGGTACCTTATCCATAATAATAAGTTTGACCCTTCTTCATGCCACAAGATTTTATAGTTTTTCATGACTACTAATCCGTTGGCTTTATTTGGGATCCTTATGGTATCCTAATTGAATAAGATTTCTCATTTAGCTTGAGGATGATTAATAAGTCTGGTGGACTTTGAGATCATCCTCTTTTTTGCATTGAAGAACATGACGAATGACGGCCGCAAAGGCTTGGTTATTTCGTACAATGTTCTTAACTTGCCGAGTGAAGTGACCTCGAGCGCTTCTGGATCATTGACACATACCTATCTGTCGGATGGCACCAAGGTGGCGGCCATCAAGTCTGACGGGTCTGGGGAGAGATACATCGGATCTTTCGTGTATTCCGTTCCGGCCAGTGGGAGTGAGGTTTTGGAGAGCGCAGCTTGGGACGAGGGCAGGATCAACTTCACGAAGTCCGGTTCCTCTTATACCAAGTCAGACCTCTGGTTCGTGAAAGACCATGTGGGTAATGTCAGGATCGTGGTCGATGTAAGCACGGGACTATCTGCCCCTCAAGTTCTTGAGAGGAACGACTACCTTCCATTCGGCACGAGGATGGATGCCGGGACCGCGGTGCTGACAACGAACCGTTTCCGTCTCGGAGGCAAGGAGAATCAGACCTTCGGCAGCCTTGACTTGGGCAAGGTGGACTTCGGTGCGAGGATGTTCGATCCCTTCACCGCCGGGTGGACAACCGCGGACCCGCTGGCGGCGAAGTATTTGAATATCAGCACACATGGCTTCTGTTTGGATAATCCTGTGAATATGGTGGATCCACAGGGTGATACGGTAAGAGTTTATATTGAAACTCAACAATTCGGTCATACATGGATAAGTATTGGTGAAGGTATGTCAATGGTTGTGTATTCTTATGGTAGGTATGACGGAACAAACAAAGGGAATCAATTGTCAAATGGTCCTGGCGTATTGTTAAGGTTACCAGGAGAAGAGGCTTTAAAGTATAACAAGGATAAAAGTTTAATTGGGTATCATTCATACTCAATTACTGATGTGAATGAGGAAAAGGTTTCTAATATTCTTAATTCAATGTTTAATAGTTCAGAGGTGCTTCCGAGTAAAAAGAAAGATGGTAATTATTATCTTTATCCTTCAGCTCATGTCATTGATGAATACAAATTGCTTTCTAACAACTGTACAACTACCGTATCTGATATATTAAACATTGCTGGGTCTCAGGTGCTGCGAGGTGACGTTTTTCAGCCTACAGGTTGTTTCGGAATCTACACTTATTCAACAGTACCGACTATTCACAGATTTGTGAATCCAAGATCACTTTATAATCACTTGAATAAAATCAATAATCTCCCTTCTAAGTATGTCAAAAAATAAGATTTCAAGGCTATTATTGATAGTTTGGGTAATCATTTCGATTATTCTTCTATTTATACAATCCTATGGCATTATTAATCTTTTAGTAAGTTATAAGTACACCCCTTCAGAAGATCTTTTTTTAACAATAAATATTATAAAAGAATTTGCCGTGTATCTCTTGTTAAGCATTATCATTATTATTATTTCTTTATTAATTGATCGAGATAGAGGTTTTTGAAAAACACTGTGAATAAATGATAAGGGTTCTTCCAGTAACCAACTCTGCATAATGAGGTAATTAACTGTTTAAACTTAAATTGATATAAAACTATTATTGGCAGCGGCAACTCCGCTGCCTTTTTACGCCATATCCGACTTGACGAATGACGGCCGCAAAGGCTTGGTTATTTCGTACAATGTTCTTAACTTGCCTAGCGGTGTTGTAACGACAGCATCTGGATCATTGACATATAACTATCTGTCGGATGGCACCAAGGTGTCCGTTATCAAATCAGACGGGTCCGGGGAGCGATACATCGGATCTTTCGTGTATTCCGTTCCGGCCAGTGGGAGTGAGGTTTTGGAGAGCGCAGCTTGGGACGAGGGCAGGATCAACTTCACGAAGTCCGGTTCCTCTTATACCAAGACAGACCTCTGGTTCGTGAAGGACCATGTGGGAAATGTAAGGACTGTCGTGAATGTCACACTTGGCCTCAGCGCCCCTCAGGTTCTTGAGAGGAACGATTTCCTTCCTTTCGGAACGAGGATGAACGCCGGCACAGCGGTGCTTACCACGAACCGTTTCCGCCTGGGTGGAAAGGAGAATCAGACCTTTGGCAGCCTTGACCTCGGCAAGGTGGACTTCGGTGCCAGGATGTACGATCCCTTCACCGCCGGGTGGACAACCGCGGATCCTTTGGCCGCAAAGTATAGCAGTATGTCTCCGTACAACTACTGCAGTGGGAATCCTTTAGTATTATTCGACCCGCCTGGTACAAGCCCGGTTTATTCTTCGAATGGAGCTTTTTTGGGCACAGATGACGAGGGATTAAAAGGACAATATATTGTAATGGATGCGTCACTGTTTTCTCAAGGAATGACCCATGATGATGCACTTTCACATTCATTAGTCGGACCGATAGATAAGCAAGTAGTTGCAAGTATTAAGCGGCACTATCGTTCATTAAAATACCGACCTGATTATGATGGTTATGTCACAATTTCAGAAGGTCTTAATTGGGCAAGAACCCACATTGGTGCAAAAGATCATCCAACGCCAGATAATTGTCTGTATATTGATGTTTCAAAAGTGGATTTTGGGAACTTGAGTGTTGAAAAAAGTGGACTATTAATTACTAATCCTAGAATAGTAAATTTATTGAAGCATGTTAAGTGGACCTCTCCTAAATCGATAAATTCAACTTATGCTTTAGGTAATACCAAAATTTATTTAGTTGATGCGGAAAAAGGTACTGTTAAACTATCAGATGATGTTTATGATTGGAATTACCACAACCCATTTGTAAATGGAAAACCTCAAGGACATCGTGATAAATTAGTATTTTGGGAAAGAAGAAGATCGGCTGTTGATGATCGACATGGTTTTCAACTTAGGTTTTACGGAACAGGAACTATTATGCATTAGTCGTTTGTAATAGAATTATGAAAAGGATTATAGGAAAGCTTTTCGTATTGGTTGCCATAGTCATATTCTTATACCTAATCAATTGGCTTATACTAATAAGACATGCGATGATTAGAATTGATGATAGTTTTGATTTCGGGGATCAATACCGTTATGTTATGTATCCTCAGACTCTGATTTATCATGAAACCAAAGAGTATGAAGGTTCTGGTAGTATAGTTGTGCCTGGCTTCATCCTGAAGTATAACTATAATCATGACAATATTATTCTTCAAAATAGATCATTGGAATCGAAAGATACACTTTATTGGATAGTTAATAAGCTAACCCAAGATACAGAATCTTTCAAGGATTCAACGGCATTCATATCTGCTCTCGAGTCTAAAGAGATAGAGATGCGACTACTTGATTTTCCGTACTATAAACCCAAGAATTGATATGCCTCTAATCTACCAGACGATGCTGGGTTTAAAGTACACTATTATGGGAGAGGAATCGTTAGCACCAAACCTAATATTAATAGATAATGAAGAATAGTTCTGAATCTTTGATTCTTTTCCTTATCATTGGATGTATTTTAGGTTTTCCTATCCTCTTGGGATTAAGTACTCTGTTCCCTAAACTATGGGGGAACCAAAACTTAGGTCATGGGATTTACTTGACATGGAGTGGTAGTGATGACAAGTATATTATGTCATATACGGGGTCTTTGTGGGGAGATGTTACCGGTCCCGGAAAGCCAATTATTCCGCATGTAACGAATCACCCCGGAGAGTATATTATCAAGGCAAAATCCAATAAACGATGGATTATCGCTAAAGGGCAAGATGAGTCCTTAAATACTCATTATTACATCATTGATAAATCATTTAAGGTTAATTTATCAAACTGGGAAAAGGATAAATGCGATAGCATTATCCAAAGTCGGATTATCGAGTATTCTGACAGTTTACTGTTCTCCGAGTCATTACTATACAACAGAATTCCTCTTCATTTTTGAGTAGTAATGTTTAATTGGTGGTGGCTGTTTTCAGTCGCCACCATTTTGACATCTTACGTACATTCTCATCTGAGTCCGTAATACTATTGTTTTGTGGGCAGGGAAAAACGGCTCGTCGAAAAACCTCTCATACATAAGTTCAACATCATTCATCTCAAATCAACATTATTCCACGTTCAAAGATAGCGAAATCTCATTATCTTCGCGTAATCTTCACTATGCGCAAGATCTATTTGGAAAAGAGATGCATTGTCATCTGTCCGCCTGAGGAGCCGGCCCTGTCGGACCCCAACTCTGTGGAATTCCACTTTGGAGGGGCGGGAGACATCCCCGGACTTGTGGACATGTTCGAGTCGTCGGAGTCGCTCGCGAGAATCTACATCCCGACACCTGACGTTGATGCGGTTTACGATGCGTTCCGCTCCTGTTTCAAGGAAGTCAACGCGGCCGGAGGTCTCGTTTCCAATCGCCGCGGAGACGTGCTGCTAATCCGCAGGAACGACCTCTGGGACCTGCCAAAGGGTCACCAGGAGCCTGGAGAGGACATCCAAGTGACAGCCTTGCGCGAGGTTGAGGAAGAAACCGGGATACCGAATCTCGAGCTCGGCCAGCTTATCTGCGTCACCGACCATTGCTACCGGAGAAACGACATCTGGCACCTCAAGCACACATGGTGGTACGACATGCTCCACACAGATCCGGTCGACCTCACGCCCCAGCGGGAGGAAGACATCACCAAGGCCGCCTGGGTCGCCCGATCCTGTCTCGCCCCCTATCTCAAGAACACTTATCCGTCGATAGTGGAAGTTTTCAGGGAGTTGAAACATTTCCAGGAAGATACTCGTATATAAAGAGTATCACACTTATTGATATTTATGAAACTCTCGCAATTCCAGTTCCTCCTCCCCAAGGAGCGTGTGGCCCAGGAGCCCACAAGATGGCGTGACGAATGCAAACTCATGGTGGTCCATAAGGACACCGGTGAAATCGAGCACAGGATATTCAAGGACATTATCGACTATTTCGGTAAAGGAGACACCTTCGTGCTTAACGACACCAAGGTTTTTCCTGCCCGCCTGTACGGCAAGAAAGAGAAGACAGGGGCAGACATCATGGTGTTCCTCCTTCGGGAACTCAACCGGGAGCAGCATCTATGGGATGTCATAGTGGATCCGGCCAGGAAGATCAGGATCGGCAACAAACTCTATTTCGGCGACGACCAGAGCCTGGTCGCCGAGGTGATTGACAACACGACTTCGAGAGGGCGTACCCTGCGTTTCCTCTACGACGGACCCTACGAGGATTTCAAGCAGTCCCTTTTCAGCCTCGGAGAGTTGCCTGTTCCCAAATGGGTAAAGGCCAAGGTCACCCCCGAGGACAAGGAGAACTACCAGACCATCTTCGCTGAGAAAGAGGGCGCCGTGGCTGTCCCCGCGGCCGGTACGCATTTCAGCCGAGAGCTATTCAACAGAATGATACTCAAGGACATAGATAAGGCTTTCATCACCGTTCACATGGGCATCGGGCAATTCCGCAGGGTCGATGTGGAGGATCTTTCCAAGCATCGCATGGACTCCGAGAGGCTTATCATCGACGAGAAAGCCTGCCAGATCATCAACAAGGCGAAGATGGGAGGCCATAAAGTGGTGGCCATCGGTACCACCGTGATGAGAGGACTTGAGACTTATGTAACGACAACACACGAGGTCAAGCCTTATGACGGTTGGACCAACAAATTCATATTCCCGCCGTACGAGTTCTCGATTCCGGACTCTATCGTCTCCGGATTCCACATGCCGGAGTCGACCATGCTGATGGCTGTAGCGGCTTTCGGAGGATTCGACAACATCATGAATGCCTACAAAGTCGCCCTTGAAGAGGACTACCGTTTCGGTCCTTACGGCGACGCGATGCTGGTCATCTAAATCAATATTCACAACATTCAAACTATGGAAAATTTCAATGAGGGAAGGGCGTGCCTGTGCGCGCTCAACCGGATTTTCGGATTCGAGCCGAAAATCGGGCTGGGGCTGGTTAGGGCCCTGGGAGGCCCAGAGGCCGTTTTTAAAGCTAATCAGAACGAAATCACCGACTTCCTTCGGTCTTGCGGGAGGGAGAGATATGCCTATCTCGTGACCGGGAGTGCCTTCGAGTCCTCCGCCATGGAACTGGAGGAACTATCCTTGAAAGGTTGCCGATTCATCGGTTTCGGAGAGTCCGGTTACCCCGAGGCCCTCGCCGAATGCGAGGATCCTCCGCTAGGGTTATATTATAAAGGAACTCTAAGTCCCGAAGAAGTGTTCGGCAAACGGCCGCAAGTTGCCATCATCGGTACCAGAAGCCTATCATATTACGGGAAAGACTGGTGCAGGAACATTGTCGAGGCGCTCGCTAAAGCCAAGATCAAACCTATGGTAGTCAGTGGACTGGCCCTTGGAGTGGACATTACAGCCCACCGGGCCGCCCTCGACTTCGGCCTGCCGACCGTCGGAGTGATGGCGACCGGCATTGACGACATCTACCCGATGCAAAACGCCGCCACCGGAGAGATGATGGCATCCACCCCGGGATGCGCCCTCCTGACAGACTTTCCACCGCGCACCGGAGCGGTCAAGGTCAACTTTCTCCGCCGTAACCGGATCATCGCCGGGATGTGCTCGGCCACCATCCTCGTGGAATCCAAGATCCGCGGCGGGGGGATGATGACCGCCCGCCTGGCATATTCATACGACAGGGATGTGTTCGCGTTGCCAGGGAGAATCGACGATCCCCTGTCACAAGGATGCAACATGCTTATAAGGGAAAACATAGCCGCCCCGATAGGCAATCTGGCCGACCTGGTTGAGCGCCTCGGCCTGGGCAAGGCGGACATTTCTCTCAAGGCGGATTTCAAAGCGGAGGTGGAGAATCATTATTCGGGGCTTGACGAGGGCTCCCGGAGGGATATCCTGAAAATAGCGATGACCGTGAAATCCAGGCGGGGAATCGGCATGGAGGAACTTTGTGAATTGTCAGGATGGACTTTCAGCAAGGTCAGCCGGATCGTCAACACCCTCGAATGCGACGGATTCATCTCCGTGGATCTGCTCCAACATTGCTCTCCAAGGGTGGCCAAAGGATAATATTATAATAAAAATGAGTATATTTGATGGATATGATGTTCATCGACACTCATTGCCATATTTCCGACGAGGCCTTCGCCGGAGAGGAAGACGCCTACATCAGCAGGGCCATGGAGGCTGGCGTCGGGATCATGCTGCAGCCTGACGTGGACAGTCGGGAGAGGAAAGCCATGTTCGACCTCACCGGCCGGCATCCCGGAGTCCTGTACCCGATGCTCGGGCTTTATCCCGGCTCAGTGGACGGCAACTGGAAAAAGGAGATTGAGAGGATGTTGGAATATTCGGACAGGAGTGTCGTGGCGATAGGTGAGATAGGACTGGATTATTATTACGGCAAGGAGTTCGCCAAGGAGCAGAGAGAAGCCCTCCACTGGCAGCTGGACTATGCCTCTCAAGTGGGCCTTCCAGTGAATATCCATCTGCGGGACGCTATGGGTGACTTCCTTGAGATTCTTAAGGACCACAAGGGGCTCAGGGGCAACATGCACGCCTATAGCGGTAGCTATGAGAGCTTCCTTGAGCTTCAGCGGTTGGGCGACTGGAGGATCGGTGTCGGAGGAGTCGTGACTTTCAAGAAAGCTTCCCTGGCCGAAGTCGTCGCGAAAGTTCCCCTCGAAAGGATAGTCCTGGAGACTGACGCCCCGTATCTCACCCCGGTTCCCTTCCGGGGACGGCGTAACGAAAGCTCCCACATTCCCCTCATCGCCGCCAAGGTCGCCGAACTGAAAGGGGTAACGGTCGAGGAAGTGGCCATAGTCACAACAGCAAACGCAAGGAATCTTTTCGGAATATGAAGAATATGAAAGAAACCTCATCTGTCCTTTTAATCTACACCGGCGGCACGATCGGGATGCGCCGTGATCCCGTGGACGGAACGCTGAAGCCCTTCGATTTCAGCCAGATACTCGCCGAAGTCCCGGAGCTCGGGAAATTCGCGGTCAAGATCGACGTCCACACGTTCGACCCTCTGATAGACTCCTCCGACGTGGAACCTTCTTTCTGGCAGTCCCTGGCCACCATCATCAAAGACCGCTACGACAGTTACGACGGTTTCGTGGTGCTTCACGGGACCGACACCATGGCCTATTCGGCCTCGGCGCTGAGCTTCATGCTGGAAAACCTTTCCAAACCCGTGATATTCACAGGGAGCCAGCTCCCAATTGGTATTCCCAGAACTGACGGCAAAGAGAATCTTGTCTCTTCCGTGGAGATAGCGGCAGCCAGGGATGAGGAGGGCCACCCCCTGGTCCCGGAAGTCTGCATATTCTTCGACTCAAAGCTGCTGAGGGGAAACCGGAGCACCAAGGTAAGCTCAGAGGAATTCCGCGCGTTCCGCTCGCCAGGCTATCCCGCCCTGGCGGAAGCCGGTATCAGCATCAAATATAATCGTCAGGCGATCCTGAAACCACTTTCCTGGGACGAGCCGCTTAAAGTTTCCACCGCCCTGGACACCCGGGTATCCATTCTGAAAATACACCCGGGAATCACCCCGCAGGTGGTCAGGAACATCCTTTGCGGCTCGGAGACACGAGCCGTGATCATCGAGACCTACGGGTCGGGCAACGCCCTCTCAAAAGGATGGTTCCTGGACATTGTCGGCGAGGCGTCCGCTATGGGAAAAATCCTTGTCAACGTCACTCAGTGCCTCTCCGGGACCGTCAACATGGACTTGTACGCCACCGGGAAGGCCCTGCAGAAAGCCGGAGTCGTCTCCGGCACGGACATCACGACTGAAAGCGCCTTGGCGAAACTGTTCCACCTCATGGGTGAGAGCGGGGACAACGAATGGGTAAAGAAAAGGCTGGGAGAGAATCTTAAAGGAGAAATTTCAAAGTAAGTCTTGCCTTTTGAAAATTATTTAGTAAATTGCAACGGTTTTTTGTAAGGTTTTGGGTTCAAGAAATTAAGACGAAAAATATAACTATTTAATACTTTATTAATTAAAACACACGAAAACGGTTATGAAAAAGTTTTTCATGTTCTTGGCTGTAGCAGGTGCTCTCACCTTCACTGCCAGCGTCGCGTCCGCCCAGGATCAGCCCGCCCCCACCGAGCAGGCCACCCAGCTCTCCGCTGAGGACCTTCTCAAAGGCACCGGCGAGGATGTTCCTTTCCACCAGCAGATCAAGTCCTACTTCATTCAGGGAGGTCCTGGATTCATGTCCGCGATCATCCTCTGCTTGATCCTCGGTCTTGCCCTCGCTATCGAAAGGATCCTTTACCTGTCGTTCGCGAAAACCAACACCAAGAAACTCATCACCAAGGTTGAGGACGCTCTCGCCGAGGGTGGTGTCCAGAAGGCTTTGGATGTCTGCCGCGACACCAAGGGCCCTGTCGCCAGCATTTTCTACGACGGACTCCTCCACTATGACGAGGGTCTCGATGTCGTTGAGAAGAGGATCGCCTCCGCCGGTGGCGTCCAGATGAGCCTCATGGAGAACAACCTCTCCTGGATCTCCCTCTTCATCGCCATCGCCCCTTCACTCGGATTCTTGGGAACAGTTATCGGTATGGTCAAGGCTTTCGACGCCATCGAGGCCGCTGGAGATATCTCCCCGAACATCGTCGCTGGAGGTATGAAGGTCGCCCTTATCACCACCGTCGGCGGTCTTATCGTCGCTATGATTCTCCAGGTTTTCTACAACTATATCCTTTCCAGGATCGACGCTCTCTCCATCGACATGGAGGAGGCTTCCATCAACCTCGTCGATGCCCTTGCGAAGCACGAGAAGAAATAATCATCTTTAGTTGTAACAACCTTTAGAATCATTAGACAATGAAGAATATATCCAAGATAATCGGCTGGGTGCTGGGTATCGTGGGCATTGTTCTCGGGATCTTCTGTCTCGCCAAAGGCGGCGCGACAAACGAGGGACCTGTGAACATTCTCCTCAGGTATAGCTACTTCCTGCTCATCGCGGCGGTGGTTATCCTGCTCTTGCTCGCCATCATCCAGACCGCCAAGAACAATCCCAAAGGCCTTCTCAAGGCTCTTTGCGTGATTGTCGGAGTCGCGGCGCTCGTGGCTATTGCCTACGCGCTTGCCTCCAGCGATCCTATCGTCAGCCTCAAGAAGCAACCCGACGCGGGCACTCTGAAACTGACTGACACTATCATGAAACTGACCTACATCCTCGGTGGTGCGGCGATCGTCTCCATCATTTTCGGTGTGATCAGAAACGCTATCAACAAATAATTTCCGGCTATGGCTAAAAGAAAAACTCCGGGTCTGAACACCCAATCAACAGCCGACATCGCTTTCCTTCTGTTGTGCTACTTCCTGATGGTTTCCACTATGGACCAGCAGTCCGGCCTTGTTCGCCGTCTGCCCCAGATGCCGGATCCCAAGCAGAAGCAAGAGGACACGAAGGTCAACAAGCGTAATATCATCATCGTGAAGATCAACTCTTCCGACAGGCTGTTCGCAGGTGACCAGCTCATGGATGTTAGCCAGCTCAAGGATAAGATCAAGGAATTCATGACGAACCCCAACGAGGATCCTAACCTGCCCGAGAGGGAGGTCAAGAACATCGAGGGATTCGGTGAATATCCAGTCAGTAAGGGGGTTATCTCCCTCCAGAACGACCGTGGAACAAGTTACCAGGCCTACATCGCCGTCCAGAACGAGCTTGTGAAGGCCATTAACGAGATCCGCGACGACTTCTGCCGCCAGAACTTCGGCAGGGTTTACAGCCTTGTCACTGAAGACCAGCAGAAGATCGCCAGGGAAGCTATTCCACAGAACATCTCGGAGGCTGAGCCTAAGGACGTAACCAAAAAGTAAATCAGGAGGACTAACACATGCCTATTTTCAAAAGAAGTGGTAAAAAAGACATGCCCGAGCTTGGGACAAGCTCCGACATAGTGTTCATGTTCCTGTTCTTCTTCATGGTGACAACGCAGATGCGTTCCAGTGAAGTAAAGGTCAAGGTACATCTTCCTGAAGCTACCGAGGTTGCGAAGCTTGAGAGAAAGGACCTGGCGTCCTACATCTACATCGGTTCCCCTACCGCCCAGTATCAGGGCCAGTACGGCACCGAGGCCAGGATCCAGCTCAACGATTTCTTCCCGACCAC
>JAEEGL014441850.1_pt1 | contig 15811 bp, 12 predicted proteins | sample 9134231 | NCBI WGS metagenome assembly JAEEGL01 (sample SAMN16246548, study PRJNA631951) | gut metagenome | biome: gut microbiome; feature: rumen; material: fiber-attached | host: Bos | place: Iran: Karaj | collected 2018-10
CAGAATATGAAATAGATGCCGAAATACCTTTATGAGTATTTACTTCATTCATTTCAGTTTTTCCATCTTCATATGCTTTTTTAGCAGCATCTGCAGATTCTTTCTTTTCAGAATTTGTATATGTAGCTTTAGTGATCTTACCACCTTCATAAGTTACATTAATTCTAATAGTATCTCCATCCACATTATAAGAACAATTTAATTTCTTATCAGCTTCAACTGTAGTTGTTTCTTCTTGTGATTTAGCTTCTTCCTTTTTACCACATCCTGTAGTTAAAGTTACTAATGCACATAGTACAAAAACACCTAATAATACTTTTTTCATAAACTCAAACTCCTTTCAATTTGTATTATATAAAAATAGTTTTTTATTATCAATATAAAAAATGCAATTTAATCTATTATAAAAAAAGTGTAAACAAAAACATTTTATATACATTTATCATTTACACGCTAAAATAATAATATATAATTAAAATAGAAGGAGTGATAATATGGCATTAGAAATTAAAAATGCAGATTATGGTCGTAGCGTTTCGGGAAGAAAAAAATTATTAGCTGATTTACAAAGCGATATAGACAAAGCGATTAAAGCATTAACAGGAAATGAATATAATGCAATCAAAACAGAAGTTGCTAAATATTGGGTAGGAGAAGATGCAGAACAATTTAAAACTAACTTAAAAATTTCTGCTGCTGAATGTGAAGCTTTATTTAAACAATATAAATCTGATTTAGCAAAAGCTTTATCAAACGATTCAAAACAATTTGCTTCAATGCAAAAGAAAAATGCAACTCAAATTCAACAATCAAGAAAATCAATTAAATAATTAAGGAGGAATATAGATGGCTACAACAGCAAATACTACTGGTATCCAAGTTAAAGGTATACCTAATATAAAAATATCAATTGATAATTATAGAAAAGCAGTAAAAAAGAAATGTGATATTTCTGCAAAAGCATCTTTAATATCAAATGCTATTCAAGGTGATGCTTCTGAAGCTTCTTTAAAAGCATTAGCTGCTGCAATTGATGCAAAAATGAAAGCTCATATTAAACAATTAGACCAATATGACCAAATGTTAGATACAATGAAGGGTAACTACTCATCTAACGATACTAACAACGACGCATTTAACTCAGTTGCTAAAAAAATTAACGAAGCATAATAAAAATAAAACACATCTTACGATGTGTTTTTTTATTTGCAAGAAAGCAAAATTAATTTAGTACCATTTCTTATATCTGTATTTATAAGTAATGTATCAGCATTGTATAATTCGCCAGTATCTGCATTATATAATCCATTATCATTTTGAGCTTCTATTTCTCCATTTGATAATTCATTAACTGCTTTATTTAAAAGAATAATAATATTCCCTATCTTTCTATTTACTGGCAAATATACATCATATGTTTTTCCTGCTTCTGGGACTGATAAATTTACTAATACTTTATTATCCATTAGTCATCATCCTCCCCTTCAACTCCTAAACCTTTAAGAGTCATTGCATTTCCATTAACAATAATGAATGTCTTATTATTAACATGAGATTCTAAATCTAATTGATTTATATTATTAATATTAAATACTGTTTGTTCATCAATATCTTCACCAAAATAGATACCATTATTATGATCAATTATTGATTTAATATCTTCATCTTCAATTTCATTCATTCTACTTGCGTCATCAACTACAACAAAGTATTGATTTGCTAATTGATTTGCGTTTAATAATACTTTCTTTAATGCAGCAAATTCATTATCATTTAATAGAAGTTTAGCAACTCCTACTCCTATGATAAAATTAATTGTTACATTAGTACATTGATTTTGTAATAGTTCATTGAAAGGTTCTTCAAACTCAGCATTAACATATGTAGCATTACCTTCAAAGTTAATTGCGGATGATATATCAAATAGATTTAATTTAACACCTTTCATTTGATCTATTAAATCAATAATAGTTCCCATATATGAAATATCAGTTAATATACTTTCACCACTCATAACAGTAATTTTCTTATTAGCAAAATTATATTTAATTGGTTCAGCTGATTCTATTTCATATCCAATAGGAAGATCTGTTAATAATTTAATACTTTTATATAATGAATTATATGTCGTATCTTTAGGCATCTTTTTAATACTTCTTACTCTTGCTTTATAGTAATCTAAATACTTATTAGCGGTAGCTTTAATAGTATCATTTACGGATTCTTTATCAGCAATATATGCTGTTTGGAATTCACATGCCTCTTCTTCTACAATACCAATTCCACGTCCATATTGACTTCCAGGAATTAATCCATTTGGAGCACTCAATATATATTGATAATCATATGGATCTGATGTCTTTAATATCATCTTATGTGAGAAATATTCTAATGTTGTAGTTCTTACTGAGTTTGTAGATACTACATTTAAAAGGAATACAATTCCGTATTTACTACCTTCTCTTAATAAATGCACTAATACATCATCATAATCACAGTTTTCTAAGAATGCTTCATATCCATTTAATATTGTAAGAATAAGTGGAGCTTTATTAGGACTCTTTTCATTATAATAATTAAAGTCTCCATGATATTCAGCAAACAATTCTTTTCTCTTCTTTATTTGGGTTTCTAAGAACTTAAATAAAGTTGGTAACATATCAATATTATCATTATTAATATAATTACCTACATGAGGCATTTTTTCAAAAGGTCTTAATACTTCAGCACCAAAATCTATAATATATACATTTAATTCTTGAATTGTATGTAATACACATAATGAATATAGTAATGAAGTTGCTAATAATTCTTTACCTGAACCAGTAGAACCAAATACTAATGTATTCTTGTCTGATACATCTAGTTTAAATAATCCTTGTTCTTGATTTCCAGGTTTATCATATTCACCTATAATACCTTCCATTTTAAATGGAGATGCTTGATAACTATATTTTTTCATAATATTACCAAGATAAATAACTTCTGGTATTGCAGGTAACCAAAGATTATTAAATTTGATATTCTCTTCTACTGCTGTCTTATATAAGAAATCAACAATATTAGATAATTGTTCACCTAAATCTTTAGTTTTTTCTTTATTATTATCTTCACTTACTGATTTAACAATAGTTCCTTCAGTATTGATGAAATCTAAAGAATCATTCACTTTGTTTAAAATTACATCTTTAGGAACATATTTTTCACCAGCCCATGCTGATTGACCCATTTCATATATTTCATCATTTCCAACCTGTAATATGAATCTTCCTGCTTCTTTAATCTTAGATGCATCATCTTTCTTAAGTATTTCGATTGAATCTTCAGCTGTTTGTACTTTTAAACATACTTTAAATCTTGAGTTTGACCATATTTGATCATTTACTACACCAGTTGGTTTTTGTGTTGCTAGAATTAAGTGAACGCCTAATGAACGACCAATTCTTGCTGTTGATACTAATTCATCCATGAAATCAGGTTGTTGTTGTTTTAATTCTGCAAACTCATCTGAAATTATTATTAAATGTGACATAGGTTCATTTACTTTACCTTCGCGATATAATCTTTGATATTTATAAATATCAATTGTACCTTCATCTAACATATCTCTTGCTTCATTAAACTTTCTTTGTCTTCTTTCTAGTTCTGATTTAATTGATACAAGAGTTCTATTCATTTCGGATTTATCTAGGTTTGTAATTGTACCTACTAAATGAGGAATTCTAATTCCTTTATCTCTCTTTTCAAATGCACCGGCAAGTCCACCACCTTTATAGTCTATAAGTACAAATTGTACTTCATATGGATGGTAATTAATTGCAAGTGATAAAATAAATGTCATGATAAATTCTGATTTACCTGAACCAGTAGAACCAGCAATTAAACCATGAGGTCCATGAGATTTTTCATGTAAGTCTAATCCTAATATTCTATTATTTGATTGAACACCTAAAGGAGCATTTAATGATGTTGTTGGATCATTAGTTTCCCATCTATTTGTTATATTTAAATGTTCAATTTTACCAACATTATATAACTCTAGGAATCCTATAGAAGATGGCATTACCGATTCAATATCTCTTGATGACACTGGAATATTTGCAGCTATATTAGCATAATATCTAATATTCAATAAATCAGTGTATTCAGCTTTAAATGAGATATTATCTCCAGCACTCATATCTTTATCATATAATCCAGATACTTCATCTCTAATAACTACAAATTTCTTTAATCTACTTGGGATGTTTTTCATTGAATCAGAGAATACTAATAATGAAAAACCTAAGTTCATACTTCCATTTATAATTTTGTTAAGAAATGCATTATTTTTTATAGCAGCATAATTATCTGTAATTATTAGATAATAATCTTGATATGATTTATAGAATTCTGCTTTTCTTGTTTCATTATTACTTTCAGGATTATATTCAGTACTCTTAGTAGTTCTTTCATTATAAATTTGTTCTAAGAATGCTGATAATTGTCCAATCTCAGTATCTGTTACAGCAAATAATCTTTTTTCGTGATCACTGCTCCAGTTATGTGACATATATTTTAAGTAATCCCATTTATATTCATTTTCTTTGGATGTTATTAATACAATCTTTAAATCAATAGCACTATAATAGAAAATTAATTGTAACATTATTGAATTAATATATTCATACATCTTATTAGATTCATTAACAATTGGTGTAATCTTATTTGTTAATAAAGATAATGAAATAGGAACATCTTTTAATTCCATTTTCTTTTCCACAAGATCTTTAACCATATCTCTTAAATTATCATCATCAATGTTAAATTGATCAAGTTCAGCTCTAACTTTTATTGATGCAGGAACATTACCTGTTCCTAATCTAACACTTAAGAAATCTTCATCTATTATTTCTCTACTCCAAAAAGCATGTCCCTGATTAGCCATTTGTTTTTCTATTTCTTCTAAGGATAAGAAATTTTCTTTTAATATTGTTTCTTGGCTTTTAATTATTTCGTCGATTTCTTTTATTTTCTTATTTAAGAAAGCTTTATATTTTTTTTGTCTTACTCTCTCTTTATGATTTGAAACATGTTTTTGATATAATTCCATTAGAATCGGAATTAATATACAAGATACTAGCATTAATACCGCTAAGAATATTTCCATATATGCAGTGAATTTATCTTGTATTCCATCTTTTAATTTTTGTACTGCTTGTATACCTGTCATTGCTGATGATGCAGCAACTACTATTGAAGTACCAATAGTAAAGATAAGAGGCATTCTTTCAAGTCTTTCTCTTTCTGGTGGAACTTGAATTGGGAAATCAACTTCTTTTATATATGAATTTTGTCTAGGTATATGATAGAACATTTGTGATTCATTATATAATTTTGTATTTCTTTCTGACTCTGTTCTCTCAGTAAATTGAGTTGCATCTGGATGAACTAATCCAGTTTCTGCTATACCATTTATGACAACTTTATTATTTGGATTGTTAATTTTAAAGAAATTATTCATCCAAATAATTTTTAATCCACTTACAAAGATTACATCACCCATTCTTAAGAATGTTTGAGTAACTTTCTTTCCATTTAAGAATATTGGTGCTCCATTTGTTGGAGTTAACCAAAAGTTTCCCTCTGCAAATTGTATTTTTGCTTGTTCTTCATTTATTGAAGATACACCATATTGAATAGTATTATTTTGTGACATACCTATAGTTATTTCTTTAATTGTTCCTACAGCATATGTTTTATATGTTTCTTTATTAGGAACTGCTATAACTAATATATTTTTATTATATACTTTTAATTCAGCATATGTAATTGAATAATCAGTTAAAGATACTTCTTCTACATATTGTCCAGATGATATTAAACTTACTGTTTTAGAAGCAAGTAATACCCATGTATTATCTTCTTTTTTTAGTAAATGTAATATTTCATTTTCATAATTAATAATAAAAGTTTTTTGAGAAGATGGTAAATCATATGAATTAATAGACAATTCATCTTGAATGATCAATTTCATACTTTTCACCTTCTTATCCTTATAATTAAAGTATATCATTTATATGTTAATTATTAAAGTAAAATCATATATAAATAATGAAGAAAATATCTTTTTATGATATTATATATTTGTGGTTTTTATGAAGAATTATTTAAAAGATTTAAAAGATAAAAAATTTATATTTTCAATAGCACTTTTATTAGGTGGTCAATGTTTACTATATAATTGTGTTAAATATTTTCAAACTGATTATAATACATTCAATTTTAGTATAGATAGTAAGATACCTTTAATACCACCTTTTATAATTATTTATAATTTGTTTTATCCATTCATGTTTTGTGTTTTATATCATTTATTTAAAAAAGATAAAATAGAATATGATAAAGCTGTTATAGCAGGTGTAATTGGATATCTAGTATGTAATATTATATTTTTATCATATCCTGTTCAAATGATAAGACCTGATATAACTAATATAAATACTGATTGGTTATCAAAATATATATTAAATCTAACATATCATTTTGATGATCCAGCAATTAATTGTTTTCCTTCAATTCATTGCTTATTTTGTTTTCAATTAATATTTTCAATTATAAAATCTAAAAAGTTACCAATAAGATACAAATTAGGTATAACATTTATTTCACTTACAATTATTTCTTCAATATTCTTTGTAAGACAACATTATGTAATCGATATGTTAGCTGCATTAGTTATATCTATAGTGTGTAATATATTTATTGATGTTTTATATGATATATTCAAAAAGGACAAGTAATACTTGTTCTTTTTTTTGCAATAAAAAAGACGTATATAATACGTCTTACATTCTTGGTCCATGTGGTGCTTCTTCAATTGGACCTTCTTCTATTGGTCCTTCATCAATAGGTCCTTCTCTTGGAGGAATTGGTCCATTCATTGGTCCCATTGGAGGCATACCTCCAGGTCCTGGCATTCCAGGTCTCATTCCACCTGCATACATTAATGGTCTACCGAAACCAGATTGTCTTCCTGGTCCAAATGCAGCTGGTCCACCACCAAAGAATCCTAACTCTCCTCTATCAACTTCAGTTGCTTGAGATACATGTTCTTCTTTAGGTGCATTTGCTTCAGCAATTGCTGCTGCTTTTCTATTTTGAGTGTACTTAGAAGATAGTTCTTCATGTACTATAACATCAGGAATATTAATTCCACTTAATACTTGTTTTCTACCATTAACAACTGCCATAACAGATTCTTGAGTATTATTTAATAATGCTATTCTTTCTCTATCTAATACATCTAAGAATTTATCTATATTTGTATACATTTTAGTAACGCCAATATTAGTTACTCCATTTAAGAATTTAGATAATTCTACTCTACCTTTTAAATTATCTTGGAATAAATTATTTAACCCTGTTTTATTCATTAGTGGAATATGTGATAATCCTCTAACTGTTTTTTGAACTAATGCTCTAGATCTTTTTTTAAGACTTAAATCATCATATTCAAAAACATAGACATTTGTATTTCCTAGTTTAACAACATCAACAGGAACTATAAAATGTCCTCTACCATTATATAAAGAACTTCCTTGTACATTTGGAAATTGCATTACTATTTCTTTCATGGTATCACCTATTCTAATTATATAATATTTTTTATTATTATTCCCAGTACTTATTATAAAACTTTACACAGAATAATAAAACTACTGATTTATATTTTTTATAAATATTTTTTCTAATTTACCTTTTATTTGATCTCTTGAGAATGGTTTAGCAATATAATCAACAAATCCTGCTGATATATATTTCTCTTGAGCACCTGCCACAGCATCTGCTGTTAAAGCTATTACAGGAGTAATAAATCCTTCCATTTGTTGAAGTGTATGTAATGTAGTTTCACCTGACATTACTGGCATCATGATATCCATTAAAATAAGATCATAATGTTCTCCTGCTTTAATTTTATCTAAACATTCTTGTCCAGAATTACATGAATCTAAATCAAAGTTAAAATCTTTAAGTGCTTTTGTTGCAACCTTAATATTTAAGTTATTATCATCAACAATAAGTATTCTACGTTTACCTAAATCAAAATTACTTTGTGCTAATCTAGCAGTATCACTTAATGTATCTTCTCCTTCTGGTTTAGCAATCTTACTAATCTTTTGTGGTAAAGCTACCATAAAGATAGAACCAACTCCAAATTGTGATGAAACATTAATTTTACCACCCATTAATTCAATCATCTTTTTAGTGATTGCAAGACCTAATCCTGTACCTTCAGCTGTAGTATTTCTTTCAACATCTAATCTATCAAATTTATTAAATAGTCTATTAATATTCTCCGCTTTTATACCACGTCCTGTATCTTGGCATGTTATATAAAGTGTTGAATACATATTATTAAAATCATTAACACATCTAATAGATAAATTAATTTGTCCTTTATCTGTATATTTAATTGAATTAGTAAATAAGTTATTTACTATTTCTTTAACTTTTCCTTTGTCACCTATTAATTCATATGGTACATCTTGTGCAATAGTTAATGTATAATCAATAGGTTTATCACCTATTCTAGTTGCAGTAACTTTGCATAATCCTTCAATTTCCTCTTTAAGATTATATGGTGCATCTATTATTTCCATCTTGTTAGATTCAATCTTAGAAATATCTAATATATTACCAACAATTTCAAGAAGTGTTTGAGATGCATTTTGAATATCTTTTGTATCTTCAACTACTTCAGGTGGAACTTGATCCATATAAGAAGCTATATCTTCTGATAAACCAACAATAGCATTTAATGGTGTACGTATTTCATGAGACATACTACTTAAGAAATCTGATTTAGCACGATTAGCTTTATCAGCTTGATCACGTGCTTCAGAAACTTGTGCAAGCATGCTTACATCTGGATTTTCAATTGTAAAGTACATCATAATAGTTATAAACACTTCTGACGTAACGAATATATTTATTCCAGGAGCATAATTTCTTATTATAACATTTAAAATAACTCCAAATATAAAACATATAAGTGGAATCATTTTTCTATATCCAATGTTTTTTCTTCTAAATATAGCAACAATAACCCATGAAATAATTTGTACTGCTACAGCAAATATTTCAACATTTGCACCAGCGCCTAATGAATAAGTGTATGTTCCATCAAAGAAAAATTCAATAGGAGCAATAATATATGCAATACTTGTTAAAAAAAAGAATATTCCAACAGCATACTTAATGCCTTTTTGATTACCAAATGCTATCGAAAATATATAATATGTAAAAAGAATAATCCAAGAACCTAAATTTATCAAAAATATTTTATTAATTATAACGGTTAACAAATAATTCCATTCAGGATGTGAAACCGTAATAATACATAAAAATTCATTTATTACATTAATAAAAGCACTTATTATCATATATGAATATATTCTGTTTTCAATATTATTTTGACGTTCTTTTCTAAAATATATAATACTAGTCATGCTTAAATACATAAAACTCAATACTAAAAATGTAATACCGATAGCCATATAATTCATCCCCTATTATGATTTATTATACCATAATAAGTTTATCATTTTGGTAAAATAAAGTAAATAAAAAAGAAAGTATTACTACTTTCTTTTAGTTTTTGCTTTTAATTCTTCTTGTATTTTTGCATTACCTTGATCTTGTAATAATCTGTAATCAACTTTTCCAATTGGAGTTAATGGCATTTTATCGATAATTTCAAAAGTAATACCTTCAGTATAATAATCTGATAATTCAGCGAAACATTTTTCTTGAACTTTTTCTAATATTTGTTGAGTATATGGTTCGAATTCTTTTTTAACTGTAAAATATACTCTTGGAATATCCCCAATAATATTATGTGGGTCTTTAACACCTACTACTTTTACAGTTTCTACACCATTAACTTTTAATATTAAATTTTCGATTAAATTTGGGTATACTTTAAAACCGTCATGTCTAATAATTAATTCTTTAATTCTTCCATCAACATATAAATATCCATCTTCATCAATATATCCTAAGTCTCCAGTATGTAACCAAACATTTCCGTCTTTATGTTTTTTTAGAACTTTATCAGTCATTTCTTGATTATTTAAATATCCCTTCATGATACCTGGAGTTCTAACACATATTTCACCTTTTTGATTATATCCTAATTCTTCATCAAGTGTTTCAAATGAATCTTCATCGAATTTGAAAATACCTGCAATACAACCAGGTAAAGGTTGTCCAACGCTACCTGGATGGAAATCTGCATTTTGTCTTGCAGCGAATGTTGATGAACATTCAGTTAATCCATATCCTGGAATAACTCCTTGTTGACATCCATGATCCATAAAATATTTATCTGCTTCAATATATAATTCCGCAGGAGTTGCTCCTCCACCTATTGCACCAGATTTGATTCCTTTAAAATCATCTCCTTTTGCAATATTTCTATCTATCATATTAACAAAATGTGCAGGAACTCCAGCAAACCATGTAGGTTGGTTTTTTATTAAAGTTTTATCCATTTTTTTACCATTTTGTTTTGGAATTATTTCTGCTGTCATACCACCAACTAAAGTCATATGTAATAAACCTGATCCATAAGAAATCCATGGAGGCATAATTATCATAAATTTGTCTTTAGGTTGAAATCCAATGTTTGAAGTTAAATATTCATATGCAACAGCATTATAATTATCGTGAGTTAGTATAACACCTTTTGGAATACCAGTTGTACCACCAGTATGGACAATAGTTAAATCTTCATTTTTTCTATCAGTTGGGATAGATGTGTCAGGAGTCACAATTGTTTTTGGATATTTAATTATTCTTGAGTCCTTCATACTTAATAATTCTGATTTTAAACCTGTTAATACTGAAACAATATTTAATGGTGTTTCAAGTAATCTCGAATCACCAAATAATGAATTACTAATTAATTTATAATCACCATCATCGATAGCTTTTAAAATTTTATCAATAAATAAATCATTAAATATAATAATATTTGATCCAGCTTCATCAATATAGTGTTTAATTCCTTCTATATTTGTTCTTGGATCGATTAAGTTTGAAACAGCCCCTAATCTACCTAATGAATAAAAATCATAAATGAAATTAGGTGTTGATAATGTCGCCATTGTTACAATATCATTTGGTTTTACTCCTAAGCTCTTGAAGTAATCTGTTCTTTCATCAACTTTGTCGAAGAAATCACCATATCTAATGTTTTTTCCTTCGTATTCAATTGCAATATTATCTTTTCTATTTCTATTTTCTTCGTATACTAAATCATATACGTTCATATTTTTTGGGTAAGAGAAGTTCTTACCAGCTTCAGTATAGTCTTTTCTCCAAACTTGTTCTTCAGATGGTTTCATTGCCATAATAATTTCCCCCTTCTTAATTGACAAGTATTTTATCACAAATGGCTATTCTTGGCAAATTTACAAAGCCTATAATACTCTGTCTTTTGTTAATTTATATACATTTCTATTAGCTCTTGCTACTTGTGTTTCAGTAACTGATTCCAAATATGGACCTATATTTTGATTAGGTGCACCAGTTAAAATTTGATAAAATGCATTAACTAATTCTTGATTAAATCCTATTTTTTCTAAGTAAAACATATAGTCATAAAAATCTTCTAAACTAAATGCTCCTACATTTCCACCATATATATAATTTAAGAATAAAATAACATAACAATATAAATCTGAATTTTCATTAGAATTAACAAATCCTAATTCATCACGATAATTCTTATATTTACAATAACTCTTTTCATATTTATCATATACATCATCTGATAATACTATAGTCATGATTGGTTCACCATCTGGGCCAATTAATTCTTTTTTATAAATATCATACTTATTTTCACCAGGTGCTCTATTTAAAAGAGCAAATGGATGTAGATATCTTGCAGGAAATGGTTTAGCATCACATATTCTACAACTATCTAAATCTACTACTCTTAAGTTTTTCTTTTTAGGATCTATTATAAAATTGGATGCATGTAAATCATTTAAATATATAGAATCTAATGGTGAATTCTTTCTTATATTAGATAATTGTTCTAATATATCACCTATCATTGCTATATAATGTAATTTATCTTTTGCATTAATTTTAGGATTTTCTAAGTAATCTTCTAATGTTATTCCTTGAATATAAGGTAATATAAAACCCTTTAATTCCTTATCAACAGCGCATAAGGATTCAGGTATTACAAAACTATCTGGTAATATTTCACGATATTCATTTAACATTTCTAATGTGAATAACTTATTAGCAAATATAGGACCACTTGTTCTATATAAGCTTTTAAATACTTTAACTTTACCTAAATATGGCATTTTATAGAATTTAGCTTCAGTTGATAAAACTGAATCTGGTAATTCAATTTGTTTTAGATTTTCATATTTTCTTTTTGAAATATTAATACTTTTCATGTATCATCACCAACTTTATAATTATCCCTTTATTGGTGTGATATTTTATCATATAGGATATATCTTGGCAAATTCATGCCAATAAAAAAAGAGGTATAAACCTCTTAATCTATTATAATTAATCCTTCAATATTGCAAATATAAACATCTGGGAATAATTCTCGTAGTTCTTTTAATACTTCTTTATTTTTTTCAAATTCTCTACCTACAAGAATTCCAGATATAGCTTCTTTAGGTAAACCATATAAAATATTAACTTTTCTTTCAGAGTTTTTCTTATCTAGTTTATATGAATCATATTTTTCTCCACATAAAGATTTTAATTCTGAATCTTTCATACTTAAGATATCATATTTAGTAAATCTTTCTGCATGTTCATATATTAGAGCAAAGTTAACATTGTTATGAATGAAACTTGGTAAAACAGCAGCTTCAGCAGTTTCACATACTGAATAATGTTCTACATTAGGTTCATTTAATATATATTTACCTAAATCATTCATCTTATCATGAGCTACTACTTTAATACGTGATTCTTTACCAGCTTTAAAAGTAATAGTAGCTCCTGAATAAAAATTAATATAATTTTTTAATTTATATCCTTGTTGTAATTCATAACAAGGTATTCCTAATTCTTTATTTAGTTTTCTTTCTTTTATACAAGGTGCCATTAATCCATTCTTACTGATGCTTTTAAGTTCAGTTAAATCTTTCTTTATTCCATGTATTAATGTTCCTTTTAGTAATGAAACAGCCATTCCCTTTTTATATTTGTGTGATGATGGACCGTTTTCCTGTACTTCATAATAATTATCTAATTGAGCTAATAAAAGCTTTTTAGCTTTAGAATCAAAGTTATTATTAATGAAATGTACATATTCTTTTCTTTCCATATGCTCTCACCTATTATAAATTGTATCATATTTTTCTTTTAAAATACACCATTTTTATTATATAATATTAATATAGAGGGTGCATGTAATATGGATTTACTTAATATAATAATCGATAACCAAAAATATGATTATGTTGACTCCATCCGTATAGATGATAAGTGCTATATAGCATATGGTGATGGGAACAATATTTACATATGTGGATTTGATCCAGACAACAATACAACTTATGTTATTAGTAATAAAGAATATCAAGAAGTAAAGAAAAGAATGAATCTTGATGGAAAATAAATACTATGCACGTTTCTATTTAAAAAATAACAGATTAAGATGCGTTGTTGATGATGGAGTTAAAGAAGTAAATCTAAAAATTAAAAGTGCAATAGAATTTTTAAAAAAATCTGATAAAGAAAATTATCCAATGAGAATGAAACATGGTAAGATTCTTTTATTAGGTGATAAAGATAATATTACATTTGAAATTGACCCTAATATATTTATAAGTGATTATAAATTTTTAGCTAGAAAAACATATAAGAAGTTAAAGAAAACTAGTAAAGAATATATGAAAGCTAAATATAATAATAAAGAAGTAAAGAAAACACTAGTAAGAGGTGCATTAATTGGTGCTAGTCCACTTGCTGCTATATTTCTAGCAGTATCTCTAAATAAACCTAAAGAGACTTCAATTGCAAAAGAACCTCTTGCAATTGAATCAATTCAAGATAACAAAAATGATAAGGTATATATAAATGCTAAATCAATTGAATCAGATAATTACCTATCTAATATAGATAATCTTTTTGATGAAGAAATGCAAGAAGTTAGTTATGATGATACTATTGAAGAAAGTTATGACGACGAAGAATATTTAATTGAAGAACTAGAACCATTAGAAACGCATTATTCTAATATTGAATTAAATGTTGAAGATAGATCTCAAGAAGATTATGCAATTGCTATAAGAGAAAAATATGCTGATGAAGCATTAAGAGCTCAATATAGATGGGGAATTGATGCTAGAATTCTTCTAGCTATATTAACTCAAGAATCAAATGATCAAAAAGTTAATCTTATGCAAATAGAACATGATGCAATTGCTGATGAAATAATGAAAGTTTATAACTTTGAAGAAGAAAGATATATGAATGTTGTATTTACTGATAATCCTTCACAATACTATGGAAAAGTAGATATGACTATATCTAAAGAGGAATTAAAAAATCCTATAACTCAATTAGGAGCAGCTGCAATAATAATGAATTATAATAACTTAAATGATTATAATTCAATTCTTAATCCATCAGCTATGATTGATCAATATAACAAAGGATTAACTTATTTCACTAAAATATTAGATTATACACCTGGTTCAAGAGAAGAAATTCTTGGTAATCCAAATGATATTTCATTTATGGCTTATGAAAATGCTATAGATGTTGGAGATCCTGAATATGTTAATAATACAATGAGATATGTAGATCAAAGTGATGGGCCATTAATCATATATACATTTAAAAAAGATGAAAATGGTAATAAATATCCTGTAAGAGTTCAATATAGTATTACTAAAACACTTTCTAATACTAGAAAATTATAATAAAAAAGAGACTAATTAATTAGTCTCTTTTATCATGCCATTTAAAATCTAATACTTCTTGTAAATCATTACCTGTTTCTCTAACATATTTAGTATGTTCTTCTAATTTAGCTAGCATAGCTTCTTTTAATTCAGGTTTATGATTTCCTAATAAATTACAAGCATCTATTACTAAATGGAATCTGTCAATCTTATTGATTACTCTCATATCAAATGGAGTAGTTATACATCCTTCTTCTTCATATCCATGAACTATTTCAAATTCTCTATCACGATCATATGTTAAACCTTTGATAACTGATGGATAGCCATGGAAGTTGAAGATAACTGGAACTTCATCCGGGAATATTTCTTTAAATTCTAATTCACCCATTGATTCAAGTTTAATTAAATCAACAACATTTACTACTCTAACCTTAATGTCATTGTCTCTTAAGATTTGAGCTGCTGCCATTACTTCTAGAGTTGGTGTGTCACCAGCACATGCTAATGTTACATCCGGATTCTCATCACTTGCAAAATCCCAAATACCAATACCCTTTTCACAATGTTTAAGAGTTTCTTCTTTTCCTAACCATTGTGGTCTCATATGCTTAGAAGCAATAATTGTATTTACTCTATTTCTAGATTTTAATGATTTATCCATATAATACATTAATGAGTTAGCATCATATGGTAAATATACATTTATAATATCTCTTTTCTTATTTAAGATATGATTGATAAATCCTGGTTCTTGGTGTGTATAACCATTATGATCTTGTTGCCAAATATGTGATGTTTCAACAATATTTAATGAACTAATTGGTTCTCTCCATGAGATTTCATTACACATCTTTAACCATTTAGCA
>JAEEGL017276541.1_pt1 | contig 15811 bp, 11 predicted proteins | sample 9134231 | NCBI WGS metagenome assembly JAEEGL01 (sample SAMN16246548, study PRJNA631951) | gut metagenome | biome: gut microbiome; feature: rumen; material: fiber-attached | host: Bos | place: Iran: Karaj | collected 2018-10
CGAGAATCTGTGGACATCTCGAGCGGAACAGGTCGTACGTGAACTGACGCTGTAGGGGTCTTTTGAGCATTTGTACGCACTACAATTCATTACCCCAAATCGCTTTCTCGCCAGTTTGCCAGAGTGCAGTCCATATAGAAGGGAATATCTTATCCTATTTAAGACAGGAGTTGGGACAATTCCATGAAAATCGTGACCGTCGTTGGCGCAAGGCCGCAGTTCATCAAGGCTGCAGCAGGCTCCAGAGCATTGCGAAAGGAGCATCAGGAGATTCTCGTCCATACTGGACAACACTATGACGACAACATGTCAGCAGTGTTCTTCCGGGAAATGGGGATCCCGGAGCCAAACTATCATCTAGGAATATCCGGCGGTACGCATGCCCAGATGACAGCACGGATGCTGGTTGCAATTGAAGAAATCCTTATATCGGAAAAACCGGACGCCCTGCTGGTCTATGGGGATACCAACTCCACTCTGGCCGCCGCACTGGCGGCTGTTAAGATTCATGTTCCCGTGCTTCACGTAGAAGCCGGGAATCGTCTGGGCACGCTGGATAATCCCGAGGAGATCAACCGGATTACTACAGACCACATTGCCACGATCGACTTCTGTGCGACAGAGGATGCTCTGAGCAAACTGAAGAACGAAGGACTTGGGAGCCGGTCGTATTGCGTCGGCAATATCATGTATGATTCCTTCCTGCATTTTGCAGACCTGCCATGGTCGAATCCCAACATTCAGGATTTTGACGGCAACCCGGTTGCTGTTCCCTCCGAGTATTACTACATGACCTGTCACCGTCAGGAAAATACCTACACGGATGAACCGCTCAAGGAGATCCTCCTCGCCATGAACAGTCTGGATGCTCCCACGCTCTATGCGGTGCATCCTCGAAATCATGATCGGGCAAGAAGGATCTGTGAGCAGATGGGGTTTAGAAACATCATTCTCACGCAGCCCGTTGGCTATTCCGACTCTGTTCATTTGACCAAGAACGCCAAGAAAATCGTTACGGATTCTGGCGGCCTCCAGTGTGAGGCGTTTTATGCCGGCGTTCAGTGTGTATTTGTTTTGGATTTTGTGGTCTGGCCGGAAACAATGGTAGGGAACAGAAACCAGCTCGCCCGTGCGGATCATACGGATATCATGAACAAGCTGGCGAAGCAGCAGGTCATTGATCCTTCTTACCAGCCGTTTGGGGACGGACATGCGGCCGAGAAGATCTGCAGGATCATCACCGAGTGGGAGAAAACGCTGCATTAGTCAGAAGCCTGAGTGTTTTGATCCTTTCACTTCTCGTGTTGTCGATTCATATAGACAGGCAGGACTGATTGTATTTTTCAATGCGTCTTTGTCGAACGAGAACGGTGGAGAATCGGACAGGGTGGGGAACTGGGTCGTGGAACGGAATCGGAGGAGCCGATGATTGTTTTTCGCATTATGCTGGTCGCAGTTCTTTTTGGTATAATTACATATCTTTTCAAGAAGGCCAGCGGGAGTCTGCGGCTTTCCAAAATGAACATGATCAGCGCCCTGTATTACTTTATTCTCATTTTTAACCTCATCGGCGCTTCTCTGATTTACCTTGGATTCAGGGATCACTATCTCATTAAGAAGATCGATTCATACCCGAAGCTTATCGACAACACCTATTATATGCTGGCATATTCCATGATCATGTTCCCTCTGGTGCTCTTGTTGATGAAGCGTCTGGTTTCCCGGTTTTTACGGCAAAGAAGCGTAGACGACTTCATCGACGCCGATATTCATTACAATTCCAACATGGTTCCAGTACAGGGGCTTATGCTGTTTTTCGCTGTAATTTGTACTGGGGCTACGATTTACGTTTTCAGTCATTTGGGATATATTCCATTGGTCGCAATCATCAAGGGGCAGGATCTTGATGCGCTCCGTCAGAGCGGCGGACGGTTCTTTTCCGGAAACCAGTATATCAAGAATCTTCTGATGGTAGTTTTGACACCGTATATCTCCTACCTGTCATATGCATTTTTCAGAACGAGACAATCCCGTTTCTGGCTTTTGCTTTTCATTTATATGGCGATCCTAAGCGTCATTGCATTGACCTATGATTTTTCCAAATCACCGGTCATTACCTATCTGCTCGGGATATATCTGCTTGAGGTAGTGCTGGGAAGGACGCGCAACAACAAGCGTTTCCGTAGACTTGCCGTTTCCGCAGTGATACTGATTCTCGTGTTCTATTGTGTTGCAGGTGCAGGAAAGGACCTGTTTTCCATCTACAAGGGACCTGTAGGCCGCATCGTTTTCACCCAGATCGCGACACTGTTCCTGCACGTTGCCGCATTTCCCCAGATCCATCCGTTTCTTCAGGGGGCCAGTTTCAACAGTTGGATGTCTACCCTCATTCCCGCTGCAGAGGGACTGCGGTCAGGCCGAGTCGTAATGACGATTTACAATCCTACTGGCGTGCAGGCGGGAACAGCAGGAGTCATGAACACGGTGTTTATCGGAGAGGCATATGCGAATTTCGGAATGACCGGGATCATCGTGGCGCCTATCATTTTCGGGGTTATTATCGGTTTTTTTGCATATCTGTTGCCAAGTGTGAGAAAATCTCCGCTCACGATCCTGCTGTACGTCCAGTTGACGCTGCACTTCTCCACCGTGATCGAAGGAGGCTTTGTAGATATTTTCTATAGCGCGTCATTGATCTTCCTTCTTCTCGTCACAGGCCTCATTGCCGTGGCGGCCGGTGTTCCGGGCGCCGTAAAGAAAACTGCGCGAAAAAGGCAATCTCATCCCGAAGAGTCATTGACTGGAAAAACGCCGTGTGAAACCGCAGGCCCTTCCACATGATTCAGAGGGGCTGGAAATTCAAAAGCAGATTCAGGAATTGAAAGGCAAATAGAGCAAGATGGCAGCATCATTCATTCAAACGATCAAGGAACGGCTGAAGACATACTATGAAAAGGGCCTTATCCATGTGCTGACAGGTTCTTTTCTGACGAAGTGCATTTCTTTTTTTGGTTCCATTGTACTGGTCAACGCCCTCAGCAAATTCGAGTATGGTGTTCTGACTTATCTGGAGAACATATACAGTTATATCTGGATCCTGGCGGGAATGGGCATGTCAAACGCCATCCTGCGATTTGTCGTGCTAAAGGACACGCTTCCGGAAAAGAGAAATTCTTTTCTTTATTCGGTACGAAAAGGGTTCCTGTTTAATCTGCTGCTGATTATTCTTGCCGCCGGATTCAATTTGATTTACCCGCACCGGGAAGATTACAGGCCGTTTTCCTGGCTGCTGTTCTTCCTTCTCGCGTCGCTTCCGTTCCAGTATATGACAGACAACGCCATGGGACATGAGCGCGCGATGTTCAACAATAAACGTTACGTTGCCTTTTCCCTGATAATGGCAGTTGGTGTCCTGGGTTCAAAGATCCTGTTCGGCAGATTATTCGGACTTCGAGGCGCTGTGATGAGCCAGGCGGCCATGTATGTCGTTCTGGGTCTGCTGTTTTTCATAAGCACCAGTAAAAAACACTATGGAGATCTGTCAATCCGGTTAACCGCTCCTGTCGAGAATGGACGCGAGGTCGATTCCTATGCGTTCCAGTATATGATCACCAACGGACTCTGGGCCATTTTCATGCTGAATGATACGTACCTGCTTGGATTGTTCAGCGATGCGGAGATCCTGGCCGAATACAAAGTCGCATATACAATTCCCGGCTGTGTTTCCATCATCAGCTCTTCCATAGGGATTTTTGTCGCCCCGTATTTTGTTCAAAACGAGAAGAACCACGACTGGGTCAGGAAAAACTACAAAACTGCTTTTCTTGCCACTGCAGCTTTCGTCGGAATAGTCTGCCTGGGAATCGCTCTGCTGGCCAAGCCGATCGTTCATATTCTGTATCAGGACAGATACATCAATGTCGTTCCGATCATGCGCATTCTTCTGATCGCCGCTTTCTGCAACTGCGGCCTGCGTTATACAACGGCGAATATCCTCTCCGCAATGGGACAGGTGAAATACAATATGATCGTGTCGGCTGTTGGTACGGCCCTTCAGATTGGGATCAATCTTCTTGTGATTCCCAAATACGGTTCGACTGGTGTTGCCGTAACAAGCTGTGTTGTTTATTCTCTCATGGCGCTGGCCCTGTTTGTGGTCTTCCGTAAGAAGTATTTCGCCAGGCGAACTGAAGAAACATGACAATGGCATTATTCTGAAATAGCTATTTCGATTCAGCTGCAGGATCCCCTGACGGCAGCCCGCCCGATGAGCTGACCGCTGAGCGGCCAGGACTCGGCGGTTCGCTATTCCATAACCGTAATTCGTTTCGAAGAGACTAATGGACCAACAGCGTTTCAGTTTTCCTGTGAGAAAGAGTGCAGTTGACTGACCTTGGGCACCTGACTATTGATTTCAGGCCGGGAAGGGCACATGATGGCAGCCCGGAAAAGGAGAGGCCTTGAAAAAAACGGCTGTGACGATCCTGGGAACGATATTATATTTGGTCATTTGTTCCGGGTGTGGAGGAAACGGCGTGTTCTCTGAGCCCGGTGACGTGAACTCCGATGATTCTGCGGCAATTGCTTCAGAAGACGTGCACGATCCGGCAGAGGAGGCATCGGATCATGCCGCCACGGAAACGCTTGCGGAACCGTCTTCGGAAGCATCAGATTCTGTTCCTTCGACAGACCCCTCGTGGCTGGAATACTATGAGCCGGTATTCGCCAACTACCGTGCCGTAGCCGATGCCGATTTGAATGACCTCGACTACAGCTTGGATACCTATAGGGTACTGACCAGTTACGACTTGACACTGTGGCAGGATGTTACGTACGGATATGCTCTGCGGGACCTTGATGAAAACGGAATCCCCGAGTTAATTGTTGGCAACATGGCTTCCGAAGGGGATAATTGCATACACGCCCTTTTTACATTGGTTGATGATGAACCGTATGCCGTCTTTTTTAGTATCACAAGGGATTCGTATCACCTTACAAGTACAGGTAATATTTTTCGCCATGGATCGGGCGGCGCCATGCTGACAGATAGCATGATCTACCATTACGACGGTACAACCATTACACCAATCTATGGGTGCTTTACGAGCCAAGGGATTGACTGCGGTTTATATGATTATGGGTATTATCTGGTCACGAATGGAGACCGGTATACCGGGAGTGCAGAAATGGTTTCCAAGGAAGAATTCCTTCAGTATCTTGCCGACCTTGAGGCAACGATTCTTCCGCTCAATGACCTGTCGCCGATCCCCGTTCCCCAGTAAACTGTCCAACGGATACTGATATGACGATAGACTTCGCAATTGATTGTTTTAGGCTTGAATTATCAGATCCCTGTTATGGCGAGGGAACAGAAACAGGCGTTCTCTCATGATTTCATGTCAGATCATGGAATCATCATGAATGTCGTGAATGGCTGAAATGGCCCTGACGTTGCGTTCGATGATGATTCTCCTGCCGTGGCACAGATAGAAAGAGCAAAGCTGCCCGCCGTTGGAAACGTGGCGGGGGAAGGGAGCGTTCGATATGAAGGCACGCAAGATCCTTGTTGTCGCAATGGTTATCCTGCTCATGGTTCCCGCAATCTCCATCCCGGCCGCAGCCATGGAGACTTATGACTCCTATATCGGGTTCTGGGCCGACATGGACTACAACCTCATCGACATCTTTACCGCGCCCTACGAGATCCAGGGCATCACGTACGAAAGCGGTACGCTCCCGGCAGGCCTCGCCGTGACCGTTTCAGAAGACAAGGTGTTTCTTTTTGGAAACACGAGCCAGACCGGGGAGTACGATCTCACTTACCGGGTCTATTTCAACGGCTATGAATACGACCTTCTGGTGATCCATATGAACATCCAGGAATACATCGTAGACCCGCCGACGAACCTGGTCATTTACGGGGCAGGGATCCATCCGGCTCCTGAGACCGTGACCATCGGGGTGACCTGTTCCTGGTATTCAGCGTATACGCCGCACTATATCTGGTACAGGTCGCTGTCGCCGGATTACCCGTCCATCAAGGCCTTTGACAATACCGACACCCCGGAGGTCGACATCCATGAGGAACCGGGGACCTATTACTACTGCGTCGGCGTGTATTGTAGCGACGGGGCCGGTTATGAGAGCGAGATCGTCTACAGCGATTTCATCGAAGTCACCTGGCTGCCGGAACTGTACGGCCCCCTGTACTACTGGATCCCCCTGGATCCGGGAAAGAGCTATACAGGCAGACTCATCGATAACTATCCTGACGAGATCCTGGATTTCATCCCTCTTGAAGGGGATCTTCCGACGGGGACGACTGTCTACTGTATGGATCACTGCCTATACCTTGACACCACAGGGATCCCCGAGGGGACCTATATCACCAAATGGGAGCTCGCGCTGAAGTATATGGGGTATTATGACGTGACGCTCGAGCTTCACGTGGGCAGCGGCGTCGGGATCCCCACCATTTCGGGGATCAGCGGCGGAGGGACTTTCGCCCCCGGCGAGAAGTGCACTCTCACCGCGGACGCTTCCATCGCGAGCGGCGACCTGATGTATATCTGGTACGGCGGAAGCAGCATGAGCTACTCGTCCATGACGGAGCTCGCTCGCGGCGTGGATATGACGACCTTCCAGCCGGAAGAGGCGCTTGGTACCAGATACTTCTGCTTCGCCGTGGTCGACAACAGCATCGCCGGCACAAGCGAAGAGGGCCTTTACGCCATCACCAGCAACTTCGCGGAGGTGACATGGAAAAAACCGGATTCCGGGACGCCATCCGGAGATTCCGGTACGGGAGGATCCGGTTCCAGCGGTTCGCCCGGTTCCGACGGTTCATCCGGCGGGAGTTCATCCGATGGGAGTTCGTCAGGTGAGAGTTCATCCGGTGAGAGCTCATCCGGCTCGTCCGGGTCTGCGGGTTCCCCTGCAACGGCTCCGGCACTTCCTTCCGGCGCCGGCAGTACGGGCGCTGCGTCCGATGGAGGAGCAAGTCCGTCTCCCGGCACCTCGGACCAGGGCGGTTCCTCCGGCGGGGCAGGCTGGAACATGGTCAGTATCGTGACGCCCACGCCTGCCGCCAGATCGGGCCGCGGTCCCGCCATCGGCAGCAGGAATTCCGGAGAGGGACCGAATGTCCTCCTTATTGTGCTTCTGGTCTTTATCGGACTTATCCTGGCCGCGATCATCATCGTCGTGATCCTGCTGCTCAAAAAGCGGCGGCAGCAATAAGATCCCTGCGCGGCGCCGGTTTCTCCGGCGCCGCGTCTGCACACCTTGATTCCCCTCCAGGAGAAAAGGTTCTTGTGAGAAAGAAAAACCCGAAAAAAGGAACGATACCCCATTGAAATCCCTTAAGAGTGTGATAGACTAAAGTAAAAGAGTATATGCAGCCTCGGAGGATGCAGAGAGGGCGGATGCCGGGGCATGAGAAGGGAGAGACAGACGTGCAGAAAACATGCAGAGTGTTGTGTTTTGTACTGGCCCTGGTCTTCCTGTTTCCGCTGGGGCTCCTGCCGGCAAGCGCCAGCGGCGGTGTCTTTGAGGTGACGCTGGTCGTCGGAAGAGATTACAGCACCGGCTCCGGATATCCGATGTGGGCCGGCGCAACGAGCGGAGAGATCAGCTCAATCTATGCCGTGGGCGGATCCATGACTCCTGATCTGACCGTCATTCACGATGACTACGACCTCTGGGTAGAGGGCATACCCATGACTGTCGGCTCATGGACCATCACGATCGAAGTCCAGTATACAGACAGCAGCACCGAACAGTTTGACGTCACGGTGCACGTCATCGAGAACCTGCCGGATCCCCCCTACATCAGCGGTATCTACGGCGGCGGAACCTTTGAGGTGGGCGAGACCTGCACACTGACGGCCGACGTACTGATCACGAATTCAGATACGATGGACATCATCTGGTACCGCGCATACGCCCCGAACTATCCGGATATCAAGGCTGTGACAGACAGCGTGTTTACCTTTACCCCCCCGCAGACGGTGGGAACCATGTACTACTGTTACGGCGTCCGCGGAAGAAACTTCGACGGCAATACCAGCGCGTTCGTTTACAGTCCGTTCGTGGAAGTGACCTACACGGAACCGGCGACGCCGCCCCCCGTCACCAGTCCCCCTGTGACCAGTCCCCCTGTGACCAGTCCTCCTGTGACCAGCCCTCCCGTCACCAGCCCCCCGGTCACGACTGCGCCGGTGACGCCCTCCGCTCCCACGGTGCCTACGTTCAACGACGTGACCGGCGGAGGGACCTATCAGATGGGCGAGACCTGCACCCTCGAGTGCGACGCCTCCTACAGCGGCACCATCCGCTATATCTGGTACGGGAGCGACGAGAAGAGCTACGAGTCCATGGAACTTGTGCAGGACGGTACGGAAAGCAAGTATACGGTCCCGCAGATTGAAGGGACCCGGTACTACTGCGTGGCCATCTGCGACGGGGACCTTGACGATCCCTGGTCGACCATGACCACAAGCGACTTCATCACCGTCACCTATGTGGGCGATCCCAACTCTACGCCTTCCGGCGGGAAGGGCGGCGACGCGCTGTTCCCCTCGACGTCTCCCACGGACGGGCACGAGGCCGGAGCCGGATCGAACCGCGGCCAGGGGACGACGGGCGGGACGGATCCGTCGGCGGATCCCTCCGGGACGAGCACGGGGCGCGGAGCGCGTCCCGGCCTTATCACGCCGACGGGACAGAAAACCACCCTGGAACTCTGGAAGATCCTTGTGCCGGTCGGCGCAGTTCTCGTGATCGCGGCCATCGTCGTGGTGGTCGTTCTGCTGGCGCGGAAGAATCGGAACGATCGATGATCTGTCGGTGCCGGAGCTTTTGCCCCGGCGCCCGCGGCATCTGCAGGAAAGAGGGAAACTATGGAAAAGATGGCATGCCCCTTCGCGGGGTGGGAGATCCGGCGTGACATCTGTGCCGGGGAATGCGAGCTTCGGGAACTTGCCGAGGTCGGAGGGACCGGCCGGGCGGTACTGGAGCACATCCGCGTGCCCCGTTCACCGGAGGAGGCGGCCCGCCTCGCCGATGAAGGCTACGACAAGGAGACCCTGAAAAAAGGTTACCAGAAACAGGCAAAGGCGATCCTGGAGGGCGTCAAGCGCGTCGAAGCCCTGCAGGGGAAGTATCTCGTCCGCGTTGAGGACCGGGCCGCGCGTCCTGTCGCAGACGGCGTGGGCTGGGAGATCGCCCTTCGTGAGGAGGCCTCGCTGCCCCTGCCGATCCTTCTGCGGGCAAAGGGGGAACTGAGCGAGTCCGCGGTGATCACGCTCGGAAAGGAACTCACCCTGGCTCTGGACGAGCTGGAGGCTGCCGGAATGCACCACGGGAGCGTCACGGCCTGGACGGCCCGCGCCTGCGAGGACGGCACCTTCAAGCTCACCGCTCCCATGGGGATCCCGAACCTGGAGAGCGAATTCTGCGCGCCTGAGGTGGCCGCAGGCGCGTCCCCGGATGAACGCAGCGACCTCTACGCCGTGGGCATGATCCTCTACGGGTGCCTCAGCGGCGACTCCATGCCCTTTACGAAGACCGGCGAAGAGGCCGCGGCCCTGCGTCCGGGCGGCGCGGATCTTCCAGAGCCAAAGATGGGGAGCGAAGAGCTGAAGGCAGTGGTCCGCAAGGCCTGTGCCTGGCGGCCGGAGGATCGTTTCGCCTGCGCGGAGGATTTCCGCGCGGCGCTGGAGGCCCTGGATGAGGAGAAGAGCGCTCCGTCCGAGGAGGAGGTCTGCCCCGCCTGCGGCGGAAAGGTCGCGGCGGGCGTGCGCTTCTGCACCCACTGTGGGGCAAGGATGCCGGGAACGGAGGACGAGCCCGCACCTGCCGCCGCGCCGGTGCCTGCGGATGAATTCGAGTCCTTTACAGATGCCGTGTCTCCCGAGCCGGAGACACCGGCGGCCCCGCTTCCGGCGCGTCCAGCCGCTCCCTCCGCCCCGGCGGGGCGGCGGTCCCACGGCAGGATCTCCGCTTCCGACGGGAGCCGGAAGAAACTGGTCATCCTTCTCATCGTTCTTCTGGGACTTCTGGCGGCAGGGATCGTCACGCTGCTGGTGCTCCATCCCTGGAACACGTCAGACCAGGCGCCGGCCAACTCCTCCGCTGGGACCGTGACCCCGGAGCAGTCCGGCGGCAAGCCCGGAGACGGATCCTCCTCCGCCCAGCCCGGCGGAAAACCCGGCGGGGAGACCGACACACAGCCCACCGAAGCGGTGGCGCCGGAGCACAGCCAGTACATCGAGGTGGTCAGCGGCGGTGAAGGCAAGCCCGCCACGCTCACCCTCTTCACCTGGAAGGACGGGATGTGGGTCTCCGAGATGACTTGTCCGGCCTGGCTGGGCCAGGGCGGCATCACGGCCACGAAGAGAGAAGGGGACGGATGCACTCCGGCCGGGACCTTCGACGTGCTGTTCTACATGGCCGCGGCCGACCTGAACTCCGCCATGACCTTCTACCAGGTGCAGAACGGCGACGTCTGGGTCGAGGATGCGGAATCCCAGTACTACAACACTCTCCAGAACGGCAACGGAGACTGGAAGGAGAGCAGCGACATGTACGCTCATCTCACGGGCGGCAAGTTCAACGCCTCCATCGTCTTCTCCTACAACGGAGACTGCCGCACCGCGGGCTCCGCCACAGCGGGAGCCGGTTCCGCCATCTTCATCGAGGGCGTGACGGAGACCGAGCTCGGGCCAACCTGGGGGAGCGTGTGCATCTCCCAGCAGAACATGACATGGCTCCTCTCTCTTCTGGACGCCTCCAAAAACCCCACGGTCACCATCCGGTGACGAGAAAGCACAAATGCCGGCGCCGGAGCATCATCGCTCCGGCGCCGCTGACTTCGCACCGCTTGAAATCCTGCGCCGCAGAAGGTAGAATAGAAGCGGACACGACCGTCCCCGGGCCGGACCGGGGACGGATCATCTGAGATCGGAGAGTTACGGTATGGAACAGACTTGCCCCTTCCGGGGATGGGAGATCCGCAGAAACATCGCTTCCCGAGACAGCGACCTGCGTGAAGTGGAGAATACGGCGGACGGCCGCCGGGGCGTTCTGGAGCAGTTCCGGATCCCGTCCCGGGCCGGATCCGGTGACGCCGAACGGAAGACGGAATACCGCCGCCGTGCCAAGGCCGTCCTGGACGGCGTGGAGCTCATGCAGGCCCGGGGCGGGGCGAACCTCGTCCGTTACGAGGATCACGCGGTGCGCCAGGCCGCGGACGGCGCCGGCTGGGAGATCGCCCTGCTCGCCGAGCCCGTGATGCCCATGCCGCTCCTTCTGGAGCACCGGGGGCCCGTGACGCCGGAAGCCGTCCGGCGTATGGGAGCGGATCTCGCCTCCGCCATGGAGCAGCTGGAGGCTCTGGGGCTCCGCCACGGCGCCATCGATCCCTGGGCCGTATACGTGAGCGAGGACGGGACGTTCAAGCTGGGCTGTCCCGCCCGGGAGCCGGACCGGACCGGGGACTTCGCCGCGCCGGAACTGGCCTCCGGAGCCGGACCGGACGTGAAAAGCGACCTTTACAGCCTCGGCCTGGTGCTCTACTGGTGCCTCAACGGGCGTCAGCTCCCCTTCGGCGGGGAAGGCGGCGAGAACGACCGGGCGCGCCGGTTCGGAGACGGCCCGCTGCCGTTCCCGGCGGAGGGGACGCCCGCCACGGCGGAGGCGGTCCTCCGGGCATGCGCCTTCCGGCCGGAGGACCGGTTCGGGTCCGCGGCGGAACTGCGCGCCGCTCTTCAGGCGGCCGACGAGGAGGAATCCCTCTTCGCCGAGCCCGGGAACGAGGCCGATACGGAGCTCCCTTCCGTGGAGGAGCTCATCGCCGCGGAACCGGCGCCGGCTCCCGCGGGGAGATTCTGCGTGAAATGCGGAGCACCTCTCGCGCCGGGGACGCGGTTCTGCACGAAGTGCGGCGCGCCGCAGCCGGAGATCCCGGCGGCGCCCGTGTCCGCACCGCCGCAGCCGTCCTTCACGCCGGGGGAGACCCAGGCGTTCACGCCGGTCCCCGGCACGCAGTACGCGCCGCCGGCGCCGGAGCCCGTCTACGGCGCGCCGAAAAAGAAAAAAGGATGGATCGCCGTCGTCGTGGCGGCAGCGGTCCTTCTGGCGGCAGGCGGCGGCGTCCTTGCCGCGCTTCAGCCATGGAAGACGCAGCCTTCCGCGGACGGACGTCCCACACCGGACCCTTCCGGCGCGGAAACTGCCGAGGCGGGAGATGCCGCCGGAAAGCCGGGGGCCGGTCCCACGGACGCACCGGAAGCCACGGAGCCCGCGGCGTCCGCCGACATGCCCGCCGAGACGCCTTCGCCTTCCCCCAGTCCCACGCCCACGGAACCGGAGGTCAGCCAGTACATCGAGGTTGTGGCGGCGGGGAAGAACGAGGCCGCGACGCTCACGCTCTACACCTGGCGGGACGGCCAGTGGGTCACGGACATGACCTGCCAGGCGTGGCTCGGTTCCAACGGCGTCTCTACCAGCAAGACCGAGGGGGACAAGTGCACCCCCGGCGGGACCTTCGAGATCCTTTTCTACCTGGCGCTCACGGAACAGGATTCCGGCCTGGAGTTCTATCAGGTGAGAAGCGGTGACGTGTGGGTGGAGGATTCCAACTCCCAGTATTACAACACCATCCAGAACGGCAGCGGGGACTGGAACGAGAGCAGCGACCTCTACGCCCACTTCTCCGGCGGCAGTTCCAACGCCTGCATCGCCTTCGCCTACAACGGCGACTGCCGCACCGCCGGCTCCGCGACGCCTCACGGCGGCTCCGACATCTTCATCGACGGCGTGCGGGACAGCGCCCTCGTCCCCAACTGGGGCGACGTGCGCATCTCCCAGGCGAACATGACGCGGCTCCTGTCCCTGCTGGAGGCCTCCCGCCATCCCACCATCACCATCCGATGATGGGGAAACGCGCTCTCTGGACGGCGGTGTCCGTCGCCGCGGCCGTCGGCGTGCTCGCCGGCGCGTGGTTCGCCGTCCGGGGGATCCTAGACCGCAGGGCTGACGACCGGCCGCAGCTTTCTGAGCCTGCGGAGACGGCACGTACCCCGGAGCCCACTCCGGCGCCGTCCCCGTCCTTCGTCCCCGCTCCCCGCGTGCCGTCGGCGCCGGACCGCCTCGCAGACGCGCTCGGCCGGTACGGGCTGGAGACCGCCGGCCTGGGATCGGAGCAGATCCTGTTGGTGGAGAGCGACGGGAACGAGGCGCGCCTCTGGGCCTACGGCCTGGATGAGAACGGTGACTATACCGCCGTCCTGGGCGGCACGGAGGGGATCCCCGGCTGGACGGGGGAGATGGGCGTCACATCGGAAAAGACAGAGGGGGACCGTTGCACTCCCGCCGGCGTCTTCCGCATCCTCTTCGCGTTCGGCACGGGGGAGGACGCGGCCACGGGACTTCCGTACCGGACAGTGACGCCGGGGAGCCTCTGGATCGACGACCCGGGTTCCGCCTGGTACAACCTCTGGGTAGAGGAGGACGAGATCCCGGAGCCCGACTGGTCCAGCGCGGAACGGCTCTCCGCCTATGAAGACTCGTACCGGTACGCAGTGGCTCTGGACTTCAATTCGGACCCTGTGGTGCCAGGCGCCGGCTCCGCCATCTTTCTCCACTGCGGCATGCAGCCCACGGCGGGGTGCGTGGCCGTATCCACGGAGGATATGGCGGCCATCCTCCGCTGGCTGGATGCGGACGCCTCGCCGATCGTCGTGATCGAATAGAACAGCCAGCAGAACAGACAGCTCCGGGTCCGAATGCGGACCCGGAGCTGTCTGTTCGTTCGCTTTCCCTGACGGGATCAGTCTTCTTTGAGGCAGTCCTGCAGGATGCCGTTCATCTCGTCCATGCGGGCCATCATGTCCCGGAACAGGGCGAGCTGCGCCCTCGCCCGGACGAGGTTGTGTTCCGGATAGTCGATGCGGAAGTACTTGTCGCCCTCCAGCCAGTCGCCCAGGAAACGGGAGGCCAGCTCCAGGGTGATCACCGCGCAACCGACGGTGAGGGACCGGATCTCCGCCTCCGTCAGGATGTCCCGGGTCTCGGAAAGATACCCCTCCGCGTAGGCTCGGAAGAGGACAGAATCCAGCTTCATGGTCTCGGGATGCGGCGTGTCCTCCTCCGCCGTACAGGCGGCGAAACGGACCGTATCGCCGAAGTCGTAGCAGGCGAGGCCCGGCATGCAGGTGTCCAGATCGATGATGACCAGGGGATCCAGGGTGTCCCGGTCGAAGAGGACGTTGTTCGTCTTGGTGTCGTTGTGAGTGACCCGCAGGGGCAGTTCCCCCCGGTCGATCTGCTCGCACAGGGTGCAGGCGAAGGCCCGGTTCTTCCGGATGAGCCCGATCTCCTCGGGGACCTGGGCGGCGCGGCCGAGAGGATCCTCCTCCACGATCCGGAAGAAGGTGTTCATCCGTTCCCGCGTGTCGTGGAAGTGGGGGATGGATTCGATGAGCTGCGACGCGTCGAAGTCCTGGAGCTGCCGCATGAACTTTCCGAAGGCTTTGCCGGACATGCGCAGCACCTCCGGGTTGTTCTCCGCGGTCTCGAAAGAGACGGAGTTCTCCACGTAGTTGTAGAGCCTCCAGAACTCGGCGTTCTCCCCCTCGCCCAGGATGAGATAGTTGTGCCCCTCGGCGGTGTGGTGGAAGTGGAGCCGGCGGCGCCGCTCCATGGTGGGCTCCTTGGTCATGATGTGCTTCGTGATGAGCTCAATGTTGCCCATCATGCCCACGGGATCCCGGAAGACGTACCCGTTCACCTGCTGGACCAGGAACTGGCGGACCTCCCGCCCGTCGTAGAGGGCGGTATAGTAGGCGGTGTTGATGTGGCCGTTGGGGATCCTGCGGTAGAGGATGAGCTCCCCGGGGATGCGGAACTGTCTGCAGATATACGCGAGTTTTTCCCGGATCTGTTCTTCGTTCTGCATGTCGTTTACCTCGATCATCGTTTTTTTATGCCGGCGGAAAGAAACACAGCTTTTGGGAAAGGACCGAAAGCTGCGTTTATTTGATAGAGGATCAATCCGTGTCCTTCCCGGAGGAGGACCCGCCCGCGGCGAGGGCGGCCATCCGTTTACACAGGGCGTCCCGGGCCGTGAGAAGATCCCAGACGGCGTCCTGGGAGAGGACGCCCCGGGGGAGGTCCGACGGAAATTCGCCACGCTCGTCCGCCTCGTAGTCTGAGAGCCAGTCCGGGCTCTCATAATAGGCGGCGAGGACGTCGAGCTCCGCCCGGGCGGTGTCGTAACCGTCGAGGGCGGCCTCCAGGCGGCTCAGCGCCGCGGAGGCGTTCTCCAGGGAGATCTCCATGGCGGCGACCCGCCCGATCCGGTCGCGATCCGGACCGGCGGCGCGGCGGGTGCTCACAGGACGTCCACCCGCACGGCGCCGTCGGGGGCCGTGACGGAGACGGCGGTGAGGTTGGCGTCATAGCCGTCGATGACGGCGGCGGCGATCCTGTCCTCCACGTCCTTCTGGATGGTGCGGCGGAGGTTCCGGGCGCCGTAGGTGACGGAGTAGGACTTCTTCACCAGGTAGTCCAGGACGCTGTCGTCCCAGGTGAGGGCGAGACCGCGCTCCGCCATGGCGTCCCGCAGCTCCTCCAGCATGAGGCGGGCGATGTTGGTGAAGTTCTCCTCGGAGAGCTTGTTGAAGCAGACGATCTCGTCCACGCGGTTGATGAACTCCGGCCGCAGGAAGTCGTTGAGCGCCTTGAGGGCCTTCTCCCGGCTCTGCTCGCCGACGGTGCGGTTGAAGCCGACCGCCCCGTCCTTCCTGTC
>JAEEGL012353705.1_pt1 | contig 15810 bp, 15 predicted proteins | sample 9134231 | NCBI WGS metagenome assembly JAEEGL01 (sample SAMN16246548, study PRJNA631951) | gut metagenome | biome: gut microbiome; feature: rumen; material: fiber-attached | host: Bos | place: Iran: Karaj | collected 2018-10
AAGTAGTAAAGGTAGAGGATTTTGCTGAATGCATCGGTTGTCGCACCACTGGCGCCATCCCCCTCTATTGGGCCTACCTCCGCACCCTATTCACTAAGAGGATAAAATTCCCCAAACCGAAGAAAGAAATATTGTAAAAACAAGATATATGGCACTAATTAAATGTCCCGAATGCGGGAAGGAAATTTCGGAAAGGGCTCAAAGTTGCCCAAATTGTGGATGCCCAATCCAGGTTCAGAATGAATCAAATGGTGAAAAGACTGATGGTAACTATGTTTTAATACATGGTTACGAAGAGACATTCGCTGTTGATACGAACGTAAAAATATATAAGGATGGTGAATTAGTTGGCGAAGTTGCACCCGCCAGCGAATTTAAACTTCCTGTTGATAGCGATTGTGAACTGACTTTCAAGGCAAGCATTCGAAGTTGTAAAGTTCAAATTCGTAAAGGTATTGACACCAACGTTTTCCTATCATTCGACAGGTTTTCGGGGAGTTTGAAGGCTTATGTTTCCAGCGACAATAATAGGGAGGCTGTGATAAAGATTAAGGAGCATAACTCCTCAAAAGCCTTGCTGAACTCAGTCCTTCTTATTGCTTTTTTTATCATTGTGTATCTTTTGATTAAGTTTGTATTTTAATAAGTCCAACAATAAAACTAATAATAAACTAAAAATGTAAGATTATGAAAAGTATTATTTGTTTTTTAGTAGTTTTGTTTTTTTGTTCTTGCTCTCAAAGTTTAGAAAAGAAAGCAAAGGAACAGATGGAGAAGACAATGAAGGAATTGGCAAAAGATCCGTCTTCTGTAAGTTTTAACGATGTAAAAGTAATGTACGATAATGATTCAATTTGCATTCTAAATGTCAAAATGAGTGCAAAAAATGGTTTCGGAGCCATTACTTCATCCGATTACGAATATGTGTATTTAATAGACAGGAAAGATAGTGTGGAATTTGCTCGTGAAATCGTTCGTGATTTAAAAGATAAAGAATCTGTCATGAGTATGGCAAGAAAAGATTATCAGAAGAAAGAATGGACTAAAGGTTCAAAAATTGATCTGATGTCAGACGAAGAAAAAAAGGCATTTTATATTTACTATCATGCCTATCTGACATCCATATTTGGAGGGAGAAAAGTAAATTATGACAAGAATGATGTTGAGAATTGGTAAATGAAATATATGAAGAATTTAATCGTTGTTTTTATCTTTTTATTCTGCACAAGCTCGCTTTTTGCGCAGGAAGATAGATTTACAGATGTTAACCAAACCAAAGGCAAGGTTGTCTATGTCATAGATAATAACGCACTAAATGTTGCTTTTACAATTATTGATGGCAAGGTAAAGCCTATCCAAAAAGTGAAGAACCTAAGTATTTCAATGGCAGGGAAAGTGTACTCCGTCGAGAAAGATGAATACACTTATAAAAAGGATTCATATATCGTTCTGAAGGGATCGAATGAAACAATATTATTGAAACCTACGGATGCGCCGTTGTATCTTTCGTCATTTGTTTCCAAATCATACTGGCAAGAGAAATATGATTCGTATCGGAATGACTACGTCTATTTGGATTTTAAGAAATATCCTCAGGTGCACTCCCAAAACGCTACCATTGAATATGATGATCTTTCGCGAATAGAATGGAGAGGTATGGACGTTTCCGATAATGGCGCAACGTTCTATATGTGCGAATTTAATGGGATATATCCTCTTGCTAACTTTAAGGTGACAGGTAGCGTTTTTGAACATGGCAAAGGCATATACTTTGTCAAAAAGGACGATATCCAGCCATATGTTGAAAAGTACAATGCACGTTTGGCCAAAGAAAAGCGTGATAAAGAAATAGCTGACTCTATAACAAACTGCAAACTACGCTTAGCTAAGGCATTAGACGAAGCCAAATATAATGTCGACGGAAGAGAAGTAAATGTAAAGAGAGGTGATACTCTAGCTGTTTTCTCTTATGATGCTTCTGAAAAAGAGTTTGTGGCTAGATTCCGTTATGCTAATCTTCTTTTTAAGCCGGATGATATAGAATTCCTTGATACCAAAACAACCACTATTGATGGCAAATATAGCTGGGATAAAAAGACGGTAAAAACTTCTGCCGATGCCGAATATCTAAAGGCAAAGGGCGCTGAAGGCAAAGAACAACGTTTCTTGGTAGCAGCAGACTATGATGATGTACAAACTAGCATCTGGATAGAAAGGCTTAAGGCAGCCATCGATGATTATAATAAGGAGGTTGCATACAAGAAGAAAAATCAGATATTCATCACAGGCATTGGCTACGTTTTTGATAGTAATGAGTATAGCCACAGTTACGGACTGCGTTTTGATGTTTATAATTGTTTCTCAAAAACGATAAAGTATGTTGAGTTTACATTGACGAACTACAACGGTGTCGGAGACGTTCAAAGAGATGATATGGGACGCTCAACAAGAACTGTAAGAGGTATCGGCCCTATAGAGCCAGAAGATGGCGGAAGATATTCTTGGGACGATATATTCTGGGACGAAAGGGGTATTATAAAAGATTCAAAACTTACAAGCGTTAAATTTATTTTTAAAGACGGAACAACAAAGGTGTTTAGTGGTAATGCAAACATAAGAAAGCATATGACTGCTGATGCTTGGGATTAATTATTATATTAGATATAACTTTTAAAACATTTCTTATTATGGTAGAATTTGTAGCAATAATCACATTAGTGGCAGGTATCCTGCAAATTATTTTGTTCTTCAAGGTATGGGGTATGACTAACGATATCCGCGAATTGAAGAAAGACCACTTCAGTGAGACAAGTCTCGAGACTTATTATCAAAAAGCAATTTTTGCCAGACAGAACTTGGTTCTTGGAAAAAAGGAAAGCGTCAAGGCGATGCTTCTGAAAAATTTCATTTACAATTTGGAACAGAATTACACAAAGGGAGAGGATTCTATTCAACCGTATGTGGATAATTTGAAAAAGCAATTTTCCAAACTTGGAGAAGAATTACCCGATTATATCTCTAATCTGAAAACGTTTGAAGATTACCACAAATTGTTTACTAAAAATGACTTTAAAATAGAAAAATAGTCAAATTTTGTCGTGGGGATAGGCCCCATGATACATGATTAGCGTTCCGCTATTGATGGCCATTGCCTTTGAGGCGGGCTACCTGTTGGGAAGAAAGAAGAAATAAGGGATTAATACTAAACGGCATCGTCCTACGTGTAGGACACCGCTGCCATCAATATAAATTTTTCATTGATTTTTCCTGAGCGCAGGAATTTGTTTTAGATTTTAAAATATTTACCTACGCCCTTCGCGAGAATCGCGAGGTTTTAAGAAGATTTAGAAGAAAACGATATAAATATGGACGAAGTAATATAAATGAAATAGCTTTTTCATTATCACTGCAAAGCCCTACGTGTAGGGCACCGCAATATTGTTAGTTAAAATATTTTTTGCGAATCCCTCGCCTCATGCGAATGCCGCGAGGTTTTAAAAGATAAAAGTAAAAACAAGAGATATGGCAAACAAAGAACCAGGCTATGTATACATCCTGACGAACCCGAGTTTCAGAGAGGACTGGGTAAAGATAGGTAAAAGCTCGCGCCCTGTGGACGTGAGGAGCAAGGAACTTGACAATACGGCAGTACCCCTGCCCTTCGAGATTTTTGCCACGATGAAAACGGTGAAGTATAACGAAGTTGAGAAGTTGGTGCATAAGACCATTGATAGACTAACGGATTTGCGAATAAGGCAGAATCGTGAGTTTTTCAATGTTGCACCACAAGTTGCGCTCGATATTTTTCGTGATATAGCGATGGCCATAGATGATGCAGAAATAACTGAGTACGAGAGCAGTCAACCTATAAATCCGGAAACTGGCGTCATAGATAAGCCAAGTAAGACTGGTAAAACTGATACTTCCGAAATTCAGCTAAAATTTTGGGAAGAATTTAATTCGCAAGCGATAAACCATACTGCGTTCTACAAAGAGTTTTCTATTCGAAAGGCGAATCCCCAGCATTGGTATGATCTAAGCGTTGGTTCATCCGACTATCACATCTGCTTAACGGCCAGTCGCCAGAAACATGATTTAACAGCCGGTATCTATGTTTCAGACAATAAGACCATCTTCCATAAGTTTCAGGCAAACGCTGATGAACTGGAAAAAGAAATTGGTGATAAGATAGAATGGCGTGAGGCATCAAAGGCTTGCCGCTTTGTAATCCATAGGCAGTTCGACATAGATGATAAAGCACAATGGCAAAATGCCTTAAAATGGCTTTACGATAATAGCTTAGCCATTAAGATGGCGTTGAAGAAACTCGCTTAGGCAAGATAATAATTATATACCCCGATGGGAAATAACGATAAGAATATAAACAATGGCAAAGAAAACTGAAAATACAACCTCGATAGGTTTTGAAGAGGTCATCTGGCGGGCAGCGGATAAACTGCGTGGCAATCTGAGCGCATCGGAATATGAAGGTGTGGTGCTTGGGTTGATATTCCTAAAGTACATCAGCGACAAGTTCGAAGAGAAATATAACGAGCTCGAAGATGACGAATATGCTGATGTCGAGGATAGGGACGAATACGAGGCAGAAGGTATATTCTTTGTGCCACAGGAAGCTCGTTGGGATGTAATCAGACAAGCATCTAGAACTCCAGAGATTGGCATTATCATTGACAGGGCTCTACAGGCCATCGAAAAAGAAAACCCCAAGTTAAAGGGGATTTTGCCAGGCAATTATGGTCGCGAAGAATTGGATAAGCGTAGATTGGGTGACGTGGTCGACCTCTTTACCAATATTAAGATGCATTCATCTGGCGATGAAAAAGATCTCCTTGGGCGTGTCTATGAATACTGCCTGCAGAAGTTCGCCTCGATGGAAGGTAAGAACGCAGGCGAATTCTATACACCAAGTTGTATTGTCCGTACCATCGTCGAAATATTGCAGCCTTTTGAGGGACGAGTTTACGACCCATGTTGTGGCTCGGGTGGTATGTTTGTACAAAGTGCTAAGTTTATCAAGAATCATCAGCGCAGTCTTGACAAAATAAGTATCTATGGTCAGGAGTTTAACACTTCCACTTGGAAAATGGCCCATATGAATGTCGCCATTCGTGGTCTGGAGGCTAACTTGGGTAAGGCAGCAGCTGACACATTTGTCGATGATCAACATGAGACGTTGAAAGCCGACTTCATTATGGCTAATCCTCCCTTCAATCTGAAGGACTGGGGTGCAGATAGACTTCAAAATGATAAGCGCTGGCAGTTTGGTATTCCCCCATCTGGTAACGCCAACTTTGCTTGGATGCAGCACATGATATCTCACTTGTCGCCAACTGGTAGGATAGGTCTTGTCCTGGCCAATGGCGCACTAAGCTCACAAACAGGAAACGAGGGCGTTATACGTCAGAAGATAGTTGAAGCAGACTTAGTGGAGGGTATTATAGCATTACCATCGCAGTTGTTCTATAGCACACAAATACCTGTTTCGCTTTGGTTCCTTTCTCGTAAAAAACAGCAGATTGGCAAGACATTATTTATTGATGCTCGTGATATGGGTACTATGGTTACACGTGCATTACGTGAACTGACTCAGGAGGATATTCTCCGCATCGCGGAGACATTTGAAAAGTTCCGCCAAGGTTCCCTCGAAGATGAGAAGGGATTCTGCGCTGTAAAGACCTTAGACGATATAAAGGCTCAGGATTATATTCTTACACCAGGCCGGTATGTTGGTATTGCTGAACAAGAGGATGATGGCGAACCATTTAAAGATAAGATGGAGCGCTTGACCTCTGAACTCAGTGACCTCTTTGAAGAAAGCCATCGATTGGAGGATGAGATTAGGAAACAATTAGGAAGTATTGGTTTTGGATTGTAAATTCTCATTTATGGAAGAGTGGAAAGAATATAAGTTGGGAGAAATAGCAATCATGAAGAACGGAAAGAAACGACCACAATGCAAGGGCGTTTATCCCGTTTATGGTGGTAATGGGATTATGGATTATTCCGACTCTTACAACGCAGAGAATACGACTATCGTTGGACGAGTAGGTGCTTACTGTGGATGTGTTTACAAATGTGAAGGTAAATGCTGGGTATCTGATAATGCAATATCGGTAACTGCAAGGGACATGGTTGATACTTATTTCCTGTATTATCTCATGACCACACTAGACTTTCATCATCACCACATTGGTGGCGCTCAGCCCTTGATGACACAAGATATTATTGGAGATTTTACAGTTTCTATACCATCTTTGCCTATCCAAAAGCGAATTGTCTCGATTCTCAAGCCCTTTGACGACAAAATCGAGGTAAACAAACGTATAAATGACAATTTAGAGCAACAGGCACAGTCTTTGTTTAAGTCTTGGTTTGTGGATTTTGAGCCCTTCAAGGATGGCGATTTTGTGGAGAGTGAATTGGGAATGATTCCTAAAGGCTGGATAGTTAAATCTCTTTCTTCAATTGCTGATTATATTAATGGCTTAGCCATGCAAAATTTTAGACCAGAAGAGGGCGAGGAAGGACTACCTGTATTGAAAATTAAGGAGCTGGGGCAAGGTGCTTTTGATGCAAATAGTGAATATTGTTCTCCTTCGAAAATAGGAAATAAATATACCATTTCAGATGGTGATATCATATTCTCGTGGTCTGGCACCTTGATGGTTAAAATATGGTGTGGAGGAAAGTGCGGACTCAATCAACATTTATTTGTAGTTGTCCCAAACGATTATCCAAGATGGTTTGTATACCTTTGGACAAAACGTCATCTTGAAAATTTCATCCGTATTGCTAAAGACAAAGCTGTTACAATGGGGCATATAAAAAGAGGTGAACTCGACAAAGCAATGGTGGCTATACCAGATGTTGAAAATCTAAACAAAATTGATGCCATAATGGAGCCAATACATCAACAGATGATTCGGAATGAATTAGAATCCCGCCGCCTTGCAGAACTTCGTGACACTCTTCTTCCTCGCTTGATGTCTGGTGAGTTGAAAGTTAATGAAATAGAAAAAGCATATGAATAACGAGAAATTCTCTGAGAACGATTACGAACTGGCTCTCATAGACTTATTCAAAGAGCTGGGTTACCAATACGAATATGGTCCGGATGTTGAGCGTGACTATAGTGATCCCATCTTAAATGATGATCTTGTTAATGCCATCAGATGGATTAACGGGGATACTTCTGGCAGCGATATTCCTCATGTGAAGTTTGATGAAAATATCTTAGGGGAAGCTCTCAGAAAACTGACATCTATCAACGATGGAACGTTAGCCCAGCGTAACGAAACATTTATGCAATATTTGCAGAATGGTATACCTGTGGCATATCGTGAAAACGGAAAAGAACAGACAACGTTGGTGAAATTGATAGATTCCACTTTTCCTGAACGTAACACTTTCAAAGTATCGAATCAATGGCGTGTAGAAGGACACGAACCCATTCGGTGTGACTTGATTGTATTTGTGAATGGGCTGCCGTTGGTGGTCATTGAACTCAAATCGCCATCAAGGGAGGAAATAGAAGAAGACGATGCTTTCAAACAGATTAAGCATTATCAAGAAAAATGCCCCGATTTGTTTGTTTATAACGCATTCTCTGTTATTAGCGACATGCTAACCTCAAAGGCTGGTACCATCACATCGCCTGAAGATCGTTTTATGGAATGGAAGTCGAAGGAAGGTGACTATGAAACCACATCTGTTGCAGACTATAAAACGTTCTTTGAGGGAATATTCAACAAAGAAAGATTGATAGACATCTTGCAAAATTTTCTTTGTTTTGACCATAAGGACGGGAAGACGACTAAGGTAATGGCTGCTTATCACCAGTTCTTTGCAGTAAACAAAGCATTAATAAGGGTGGCTTATGCCAAGCATGTTAGTAGCACCAAAGGTGGTGTGTTTTGGCATACCCAGGGTTCTGGTAAGTCTTTCTCTATGGTGTTTTTCGTTCATAAGATATTGACTCTGGCACCAGGTATGACAGTAGTTGTCGTAACAGATAGAAATGACCTTGACCAACAATTGTATGAACAATTTGCAGGTTGTACGAAATTCTTAATGCAAGAACCGAAATGGGTTGGATATGAGATTAATGACAAAGGTAAGTTGGTGCCAGCTAAAGACGGAGGGCGCGATGACCTGAAAAACAAGCTTAAGAATATTGAAACAAATGGCATCATATTTACCACTATTCAGAAATTTGACAAGGATACAGGGTTGCTGAGTGACCGAAGTAATATTCTTGTTATCACTGACGAAGCCCATCGTTCGCAATATGGCGATGAACATTGGGATAATAATGCCAAGACCATGAAAAAAGGCTTTGCCTTATTGTTAAGAGAAGCATTGCCTAACGCAGTGTTTGTTGGCTTCACAGGGACACCCATTGCAGAACGCGATAGAGACACAAGGGAAGTGTTTGGTGATTATATCGATGTTTACGATATGACACAGGCAGTGGCTGATGGCGCAACACGTCCTGTCTACTATGAGAGTCGTGTCATGAACCTACAACTTGACGAGCAAGCTATGAAGAAGCTTGATGAAGAGTTTGATGCAATGGCAGAAGAAGGCGCCACTGAGGAACAAATCAATAAAGCACGTGAAGACCACAGCGGAATGGAAGGTATTCTTTGTAATGAGAATACAATCAACAGCCTGTGTGATGATATTATCAAGCACTACGAAGAGAATAGGCAATATGAGCTGACAGGCAAGGCTATGATAGTGGCCTATAACAAAAAGGCAGCTGTAATGATCTATAGAAGGATGCTGGCATTACGTCCCAACTGGAAAGATAAGATGCATGTTGTCGTAAGCAACGATAATTCTGACAAACCCGAATGGAATGATGTGTTGAGGCCCAAAAAGGATGATGGGAAAACCTATTGGACTAACCAGGAATTTGCCGCACTTTTCAAGGATAATGACAGCCCCATGAAGATTGCCATTGTTGTGAATATGTGGTTAACAGGTTTTGATGTGCCTTCGCTGGCGACAATGTATATCTATAAACCTATGAAAGGCCATAACCTGATGCAGGCTATAGCTCGTGTGAACAGAGTGTTTCCTGAAAAAGAAGGTGGTCTGATTGTTGACTATGTTGGTATTGCCCAAGCATTAAAACAAGCCATGCAAGACTATACAAGCAGAGACAAATTGCGCTTCGGCGACCCCAACATTAGCAAAACGGCATTGAAGACCTATCAAGAGAAGCTTGAAATATGTCGAGACTTGATGTATGGATATGATTATCAAATATTCTTTAATGGCAGCAATTCTCAGAAAGCAGAAGCGATAACTGGAGGTGTAAACTTCCTCCTAGCTCCCCAAAAAGAAAAACAATTAAAAGATTTCAAACGAGAAAGTCAGCTCTTGCATAACGCAGAAACGTTATGTCGTTCACTATTGACCAGAGAACAAAAACTGGAGTCTGCCTATATGGATGCTGTTAGAGTGATGATAAGCAGACTATCTCAAAGGGGCAAGATAAGCAAGAAGGATATAAACGATCGCATTTCGAAATTGTTGGAGCAGAGTATTCAGAGCGGTGGGGTCATTAACTTGTTTGAGAATAAGGAACGAGAATTCTCACTCTTCGATGAGGCTTTCGTCGAAGAAATCAGAAAGATGAAGGAAAAGAATATTGCTGAGCAATTATTGGAGCAACTACTGAAAGAACGTATCAGAAAATACGAACGGACCAATGTGGTGCAAAGCAAAAAGTTCTCGGACATGATGAATGCGGCTCTCTCGAATTATCTAAAGGGTATGCTAACCAATGAGCAGGTAATAGAAGAACTACTTGCACTGGCACAGGCCATTAAGGAGTCAGAAGAAAAGGGTAACGAACTCGGACTTACTGTTGAGGAAAAAGCTTTCTACGATGCTTTGTCGTCACCTGAAGGTATGAAAGAGGCATACTCTGATGCTGAGTTTGTGGCATTGACTAAGGAGTTGACAGAACAGCTGCGCAAAAACAAAACCATTGATTGGAACAGGAAAGAAACATCAAGGGCCAAGATGCGCGTGCTTGTAAAACGTCTTTTGAAGAAATACAATTACCCGCCAGCTGGTAGGGAAAAGGCTTTGGAAATAGTGATGGCTCAGTGCAATAAATGGGCTGATGACGATGAAAATTTGATGTAAGCTTATGGAGAATATAGAAGCCTTTAAAAAAGAGCATAACGACCTGCTGCTGCGTCATTCCTTAAAAGATGTGGTAATCTTATCTGGTAAATTTGGTTACGAAACAGAGTACTCAATCATGCAGATGAGAAATTATCTTTATGATATAAAACATGTAATCGAGCAAAAGATGGACTATTCCATTATAAGCCATCTGACTTACAACTTGAATCTTCAGCTTTTGCTTAATTATAACAGGGCCAATGAGTATTATGAAGCCTCGCGTTACTATTTAATTGGACATCCAGGGCTAGATATACATAAATTGATAAGTGATTATCAAGAAAAAAGTAAAGAAATTAGAACACAAATTAATAATTTTGAGGAAATCAGCCTCTTCAGAATATACTGTGCCCACCCTGCAGATTTTCTCGCATCTTATCATTATAAGAAAGGAATTAATGGCAAGAGTGAGCCTTTGATTAATCTTGAAAGGGAACTGTCGTTCATGAATGGGGTTCAACTGCTGAAGTGCCTCCTTTATTTGATGGACTTGACAGAGCAGAAAATGTTAGACATTAGAAATGGCATCACATACGAATCAAATGAATTTATAGAAATTGTGTATGATTTGAATTATGTGTTTTATGCAGATAACTATTGGGGTGAGAAAAGAGAGAAGTTTAGAAATCATGTAGAAAACGATGAGTTAGTAGAGGGGTTGACTACTAATAGTTTGAAAGATTATTACAAACAAATATTGAATGACTTCAAGACTAACCCAGTAGGGCGCCTTTGGGATGAAAACGTGGGCAACAAAAGTGAGTTAGCTTATGAATTAAAAATTCTGCCACTGATGCCGGAGCAATGGGAGTATTATTTTAAGAATATATTTAAGCTTGATGAGATAAAACGATGGATCAATGAATTGAAGCATCCCAATAAGACATTAAAAGTCAAAAAGATAAGTAAGCAAGCTGGGGATTCCTTAAAGCCGCGCGAGACTATGACGTTCCAAAAGAAGAGTAGCGTTTTGGATGGTCATTTGACTTTGCTCTTCAATAATCTAACCAAAGAGGGGTGGATAAGTGGTAATGAAGCTGACTTTAAGGCTTTGTTCTCAGGAAAACGCGATGCGGATTGCGTAATAACATGGTTAGATAAATATGGCAGGGGTACATTGTTTAACCTATTCAAAGCATTTGATCAAGAAGGACTTATCATTATCCCTGAAGGTTTTGGTATTTCAACAATACTTGAAGGACACTTCAAAGACTCAAAAGGGGAATGGCTGAATGGGCTTGCTAAAGGTAATAGGCCTCATGCTGCAGCATTGCCTGTTATTGCAGAATGTGTCAAGTTGCTTCAAATTGACGCGCATCGACTGGCGTATGGTAATAATCAGGACGATGAGGATTTCCAAGCGAAATTCGATCCGTTCGACCATCAAGATTTGCAAATGCATAAACGTTAAGGGGTACCCCTAGGGGTGACCAAACTTTTTTTGAAAAATTTTCGTTTTTAGCGGAATCTCTTTGTACAGGAGGGGTTCCGCTATTCTTTTTTTTTGTATTCTATTACTCGAATTACCTGTTTTGGGATTGTAACCCTTAAGTTACCCCTTAAAAACAGGGCTTTTCCGCGTATTACGAATACGATCTTTGAGCTACGCTCGAAAATCGGTTTCGCCTCAACAAAGCTCAAGCAAGCTTAGCTCTGTATTCGGCTCACGCGATCTTTGAAATAGTGGCACAAAGGACACGCCCTGATGGCAGGGCGGTAAAAAGAAATCTTTGAACAGCCGAGGATTCCTCGGTAGTTCATACGCATGTACATTATTTAATTAATTTATTAACTTTAAAAACAAAATTATTATGGCAAAGAAAGTAAACATGAATGCTGCTACGTGCAGCGAAGAAAAAAAGAAAGAGAATTTCGGAATTATGGTAAGCATTGGCGAGCCATTGGGTTTAGAACTCATCGACAAACTGTCGCAGCTTGGCTGCTCGCCTGAGGCTCTGATGGCAGAGACTTATGCTGTGGCAAAGGCTTATGGTTCGCTGAGGGCCATGTCGCTGAATGAGGGCTGGGAGTGCCAGGACCTGTTCGAGAAGTTGGTGCCGATGTTCACCGAACAGACGCAGGAAATGCTGGCGGAACTTGAAAAGGAGGAAGGCGAGAAGTAACAGTATGTAGAACCTGAGTTGTGTGAGAGGTCCCATGGGAAAGTAGCTACACCTCCACGCTTCTCACAAAACTTAGGGTTTATGAAACAGATTTTCATCAATATTGAGGACTCGGCTTACGAGTGTGTATTGGGTGTGTTGAATCTCTGCGATAAGGTAGAGGTGGTGCGTACAGAGGAGTTGCAAGGCGACTTTAACGATGTCGACGATAGTTTTGTCAAGGCAATCAAGGAACTGCAGGAGGAAAAGGTCATTCGCAACAAGTTTGACTATGCCTTTATCTATATGGCCATCAGGGAGGGTATTATCAGTGGAATGGAGCCATTTCATTCTATCAGGGGATTCGTAGAATACCTGAAAGAAATTGGTATTGCCAATCCGCCTGGTAAGAATGCAATATCGGGCATCTGCAAAGGTACTACAGGCTTTTATCCAGACTGGATGTACGACGAGCTTGTCGATGCCTATGAGGAGCGAAGAAGGCGAATTGTGGTGACCCGATTTTCGAGTGCTTTTACCCGATTTATGCGAGAGGCTGGTTAGCAAAAGGGGACAAAATCTTGATATGGGACACGAGGCGGGACACGGCGAGGAAGTGCCCATTGAGGATTGGAAATAACTTCATAATTTTGCATCGTCAACGAACGGAAACGGGGATTTGACAAGAGCTGTTTGACATTATTGAGACAAGTTTTCACTCGGTAGGCCGAGGGGGATAAAGATATAGGTTCATTGTGATTGTGTGTTTTTCATATTTTTTTTTGTTTTCATAACTTTTGGTCTAAATTGTTAATACACTAGTTATTCCCTGTCTGGTTCGTGAGAATAGGGCAGGTTTCTAAAAAAATGAATTTATGATTAAGAAGGAACTGAAGGTCACTGTCAATCAGTATGGCATACCTATAAATGAGTGTTGTGGCTCGTGCCATAACAGAGGATTTGACGATCAGGAGCGACGCTGCTGTCTGCTGACAGGCAAGCATGTGAGGGGCAACGGCGTGTGCGAAGAGTGGTCGATGAGCGATGGGCTGAGGATTCTGGGCTGCGAACGTGGTAAGGTGCAGCGCAGGGAATATCAGCTTTCTCTGATGGAGGTTCGTACCTCCGAGCTTAACGCTATGGCCAGGGGTAAGGAAGTGACTCCGGTAAGCGTAGAAAGCATACGTAGGGATTTTGAACTGAAACACGGAAGTAGGTTCGCGATACATTAATTTAAAAGGTCGGCCCATAAAGGACCTCAAAATTACAAGAAAATTTATTTGAAAATTAAAAGAAAATCAAAGAAGTTTAGTGAATGGAGAAAACGATGAAGATTTCGAAGGTGCTGGCTATCCAGGATAGACAGTACAACGACCAACAGGGTCAACCAAGGGTGTTTACCAGCATGGGCTTTGTGCTCACGGACGGTGTAGACACGATTTTTGCAGAAGCGACTGGCGACTATGCCCGTTCGCTTGTGGGACATCTGAACGAAGGCGACGAGGTTCGCGTTCAACTCTCGATGAGCGTCCGCGACTGGCAAGACCAGCAGGGACAGACGCGTTATGAAGTAAGAGCGTATATCAATGCGATCAAGAAGTTATAGAAGTTAAAGAAGTTACAGAAGTTAAGGAAGTTAGCGAAGCAGGGTCGCTGCGCTCAAAATTACAAGAAAATTATCCAAAAAATTATCAAAAATCAAGTAAAAATGAAAAGTGATTTTAAAATTAAGGTTGAGACAGTGCAGCATGGTTTTGCACTGGAGGTAGGTAACAAGAGCTGGCTGCTGGACGATGCGCAGCAGTTGGCGGAGGCAGTGGTGTTCCGTGTGGCCATGGGCAGTAAGTCGGAAGTGACGAAGCATCGGATGAGAATGCTGCTGAATCTGCTGATGTACGGGCCACGCAAGAAGAATTATGAGTCCCGCGGATATCGCAAAAAGGGCAGAAACTATGCCCCCACGCAGAGCCGCAGAGGACGCAGGAACTATGGGCCTCAGGAGGAGGTTGATTATTAACTAAAAGCGAATGGTAATTAAAGTAGAAATTAGCGAAGAGACATGGGCCCGGATGCTAACGGGCAAAAGAGTAGAGGGAACATTAGGTCTGGACAAGTGGACTGGCAAAAAGGATTTTAATGCCTTCCACCGCAAGGCTAAGAAGCTGCGCGATGAACTGGTGAAGAAGTTGCCGTGGGGCTGGGTGAAACGCTCGAAAAAGAAGTGGAAGACGTTTATCAGCGTCGACAACGACCTGCCGCTGGAGAAGGTGATGGAACAGTTCAGCGACGACCAGGATGCAGCGATGGAGGCCATCATCGACTACACGATCATTGAGCGAGCATAGTCGTTATGTTTTGTACTCAAGACAACCAATACTTTTCTCCTGCGTTACCCGGGACGCGGGAGAAAATGTTTGAGATGCTGGACTCAGCGCAGGTCAAGTGGAAGATTGAGACGATTCGCAGTGCGCGAGAGCCTGGGGCCATCAAGATTTTTGGGACGAATACCGACTTTCAGAAATTCTGCCTTAAGGAAGCAGGGAAAAAGTCGGGTCAGGCCTTTCAGGAGCTTACGGATGAGGAGAAGCTGGCCAGGTGGGCTAACAGTCTGAAGGAGTCGCTGCCGTGTCTGATTTTCGGGGCGCGCGACTTCGACGAGACGCCCATGAAGAAGGACAAGACGAAGACGATGAAACGCAGGGTGCTGGCAGGCATCCACCTTTCAGGTCTGTTTATGTTCGATGCCGACCACGTGGACAATCCGCGTGAGATCTTTGAACAAGCTGTTGAAAAGGGAATTTTGACGTATGCGGGACAGTCCCCCAGTGCGACTGGTCGCACAGCTGGGACAGTCCCGGGTGCACTCCCTAGATGGGAGGTGGTGTTTGCTCACTGCACATCGTCGGGATGTGGTTTGCGTCTGGTGTGTAAAGCCCGTGCGGACGTTGGCAATATTGCCGACAACCAGATAGAGCTGGCCAAGGCGCTGGGCGTGAAGGCCGATGCGAGCTGCATCGATGCCAGCAGAATATCGTATGCCCCGATGCGGGAGGACGTGTATCTGCTGAAGGAAGAAGAATTATTAACTTATTATGATGAGGATTTTGACAAAAAGTTTGCAGAAAAGTATCGCCAGGGGCATACTGAGCCTACAGACCATAGCCACTCGTTCGACGATTTGGCTGAAACGAAGCAGGGACAAGACGCACCCCAAGGCGGAAGTAATGCTGCGAACGATGAGAAAGACAAAGTAACACTGGAGAAGAATGAAGAAGGAGAATATGTGTACCATGGAGTCGGGTACGGACGGATCTGCGAAGCGTGGCAGGCCGCGCAAGGAGGAGCACCGGCCACTGGCGACCGCCATCGAACAATGCTGCAGCTGGCTCTCGACCTGCGGTATATCTGCGATAACCACCCGGCGAATGTCGATTGGGCCCTACGTCAGTGCGGATTTGTGCGGGACATCATCCGAGAGCGGGGA
>JAEEGL015290818.1_pt1 | contig 15810 bp, 14 predicted proteins | sample 9134231 | NCBI WGS metagenome assembly JAEEGL01 (sample SAMN16246548, study PRJNA631951) | gut metagenome | biome: gut microbiome; feature: rumen; material: fiber-attached | host: Bos | place: Iran: Karaj | collected 2018-10
CTCCGGTATACAGCATCAGGGCATTGGCACCATAACCAAGTGCTTCCCTTACAGATCCAAGGACAAATTCCGGTGCACTCATGGACACATGAGAACCGATGATCATTTCTTTTTCTCCCGGCTGCTTTCCTTATAACGGGCAAGCTTTTCCTCTTTGATCTTGGAGCGGATGAATTCCCGTTTCTTTTTCCGGTGAATCCGTTCGATCTCCGCAGCCCGTTTTTTCTTATATCCGGGTTTGACCTTGGTATTCTTTTTGGTCATGATCATGGAGATCTGCTTTTCGATCTCATCATCCTTCTTCAGGCGTTTCTGTCCATACGGATGCAGGTTCTGCCAGCCGTCTTTCCGATAGCGCTGATGTTTAAAATGAATCCCCTGCTTCATCAGAGAACGGATTGCCGCATCATCGCTTTCCCGATACAGTGCATAACAGATTCCGGTGGAACCGGCTCTTGCGGTACGCCCGGCACGATGAATATAAAACTCAAGATCTTCCGGGAATCCACAGGAGATTACATGGGTTACAGTATCCAGATCAATCCCTCTGGCTGCGAGATCCGTAGCGACAACATAGGAATTAACGCCCATTGCCAGTTCCTTCATGGCCTGTTTGCGTCGGCGGCTTTCAAGGTCCCCGTGAAGTTCCGTCACCGGCAGCTTCATGGAACGAAGATCCTCTGCAATCTCATGTGCAGTCTCTCTGGTATTGGCAAAAATCAGACAGACATAGGGCTGAAAGCCCGGCAGGATCGAGCGGATCACCTCGGTATAGCTGTGATGGTAACAGGGAACCAGTACATGCGTAATATCCGGATTGAAACGTGCATCTTCTTCCGTACGGAAGGTCTGCGGATGATGCATGTATTTCTTCAGGAACGGTTTGAGCTGTTCCGGCATCGTTGCGGAAAAGGCAGCCATCTGAAGCGGCTCGCTCATACGGCCGGCAAACGCATCGATCTCATTGAGAAAACCATATTCAAGCGTCATATCCGCTTCATCGACGATCAGTACCGAAGCCTTGTCGAGACGCAGTGCTCCTTCATCCAGAAACAGGTCCCTGATTCTTCCAGGCGTACCGATGGCAATATGTGGCTGTGAAGCATTCAGCTGCCGCAGGTCCTTTTCCCTGTCTTTTCCCCCGACATACAGACGTACACGAAGGTCCGGATCCGCTTCCTGCATGACCTTTGCCTTCTCAAAGATCTGAACTGCCAGTTCTCTGGTGGGAGCGGTTATGACCGCCTGCACATCATTGCTCGAAGAATCACATAATTCCATGAGTGGAATCAGATAAGCATGGGTCTTACCGGTTCCGGTCTTTGATAGACCAATCACATCCTTCTTTCGGAGCATTGCCGGAATCACTTCTTCCTGAATCGGAGTTGGAGCCTTAAAGTGGTTCAGGGCAATGAACTTCATCGTATTTTTATGTAAATGAAAGTCTTCAAACTTCTTCATTTTTCAGATACCTCCTTCCCCGGTCGGAAAGCATACCAATTATAATGGATTTGAAAGTGAGGCGCTATGGAGATTATTAAAGTCGTACCTCGTGGTTACTGTCAGGGGGTCGTACGGGCGATCCGCATCGCAAGACAGACAGCAGAACAGTATCCGGATCAGCCGGTATATATGCTTGGCATGATCGTACACAACCGGTTTGTGGTGGATGCCTGTGAACAGCTGGGAATCCGCTGTCTTGAGGCAAGCGGCACTTCCAGACTGGATCTGCTTGATCAGATTGATTCCGGTGTCGTGATCTTCACGGCCCATGGCGTCAGCGATGCGGTCTTTGAAAAAGCCCGTGCAAAGGGACTTACGATCGTTGATGCGACCTGCCCGGATGTTGAAAAAACGCATCGTCTGATCCGGGAACATATTTCAGATGGTGACGTGCTGTATATCGGAAAGAAAGCCCATCCGGAAGCGGAAGGTGCTGTTGGTATTGGGAAACGTGTACATCTGATTTCCTGCAAAGAAGATCTAAACGCGCTCGGAAAGCTTGAAAATGTGCTGATTACCAACCAGACCACCCTATCCATGCTGGATAATGAAGAGCTGATCCGTGAATGCCTGAAGCACTATCCCGCGGCAACCGTTCAGGCAGAAATCTGCAATGCGACCACCATGCGTCAGAAAGCGGTCATGGATCTCAGAGATATTGACCTTCTGATCGTTGTCGGAGATCCCCACTCCAATAACTCCAATCAGCTGAAGGAAATCGGAAAAAAAGCGGGAATACCCGCTGCACTGCTGATTGAAACGGCAGAAGATCTGAGTGAAGCGCTGATTCAGGGTGCCAAACGGATCGCTGTTACTTCCGGCAGTTCAACTCCGACGCCCTTAACCAACGCAGTCATCGAAACGCTGGAAAACTATGCACGTACCGGTGTCTTTCAGAGAACGAAACTCAGTGAGCCGATTCTTTAAGACCGGCAATTTCCGCTTCGCTCAGTTCCCGGTATTCTCCCGGGGCCAGTGATTCATCCAGTACCAGGTCTTTCATGCGAAGACGCTTCAGATAAACCACTTCATTGCCGATGGCAGAAAACATTCGTTTGATTTCATGGAACTTGCCTTCCTGCAGAATGATGCGGCATTCCCGTTCGCCGGTGATGCGCACTTCTGCCGGTAGGCATGTTTCGTCTTTGTTCAGCCGTATCCCCTTCCGGATCGGTTCAAGATTCCCTTCTTCTATTTCTGTTTTCAGCTGCACCAGATATTCCTTCTCGACATGATTTTTCGGGGAAAGCAGCTGATGTCCAAGCGGTCCGTCATTGGTGATCAGCAGAAGCCCTTCCGTATCCAGATCCAGCCGTCCGACGGGATACAGGCCTTTTACGGAACAGTCGATCAGATCCAGTACGGTCGTACGGCTGTCGCTGGTAGCACTGATCGTACCGGCCGGTTTATTCAGCATGAAATATACGTAACGGGTAAACAGAACCGGTTCTTCATCCAGACTTACGATGTCTATATCCGGATCAATATGAACCGATGGATCCCGGATGATCGTGCCGTTTACCATGATACGGTTATCCCGGCAGGCTTTGCGGATCTCATTGCGGGTACCGATACCCATGGAAGAAAGCATCTTGTCAAGGCGCATAAAGCTCATTATCTGCCTCTTTTCAGAAACCTGCGGAACAGTTCCTTAAAGGAACCGATATGGAAGATCATCTGCGGCAGTTTCATCAGATAACTGGTATAGGCATAAATGCCGGCACCGATGATCGCATATACCGCCATCTGCAGAAGTGCAATTCCCCGGCTGGATTCACTGATGGTAAAGCCAAGCCATTTCAGGATCACAAAGCCGCCGTTCATGCACAGACAGCACAGCAGCATCTTCAGCACCCGCTTGAAAGTAAGACCGTAATCGACGCCGAATTTGTTGGAAATCTTGGCCAGACAGAGATAGATGATCGTCGCGGAGCACAGCACGCTCGAAGTGATGGCACCGCTGTAGCCGGTATAACGAATCAACGGATAGAATGAAACACACTTCACAACAAAGCCGACAAACAGATAGAAGATGCTGTTGCCGCGAATATGCAGCGTCATCATCATGGAACTGCAGATCGGCGTAATCGTTGTCGCCAGCGCAAGAAAACTGGACCAGCGAAGTGCATCTTCTCCATAATTGAGGTTTGCGCCGCCGTACATCAGGAAATAAATCGGTCTTGCCAGTACATACATGGCAAAGCAGATCGGAAGTGCAATATAGAACACGGTATCCAGGCATTCCCGGACATTCTTCTGAAGTTCCCTGAAATCCCGTTTCTCCAGCGCGATTGTCATATACGGAACAACGCCGGCTGAAAAGCCAATGCCCAATACCTGCGGGATCGAGGTAATCTTGTCACACTGCATCTGAATGATTCCATACAGCAGTTTGGCCGTTTCATACGGCATACCGAACTTTGTATTGAGGGAAATAAAGAACTGGGTGTTGATCAGCATCTGGGAATTGCCGAGAATCGAGACAATCAGGTATGGAACACCGAAGGCAAACAGTTCCTTCAGGATCAGTCCCTGATCCACCGGTTCTTTTTCCTGAGCCCGGGCAAGCCGGTTGATCGGACCGATGTGACGATGATCATAGCGTACATAGTACAGAATTGCGGTCAGAGCACCGATCGAAGTAGATAGTACAGCCATGTAGATGGCAAAGATCCGCGGCAGATGGAAAATGTATACAACAATGGCGCCTAATGCGAGCAGTGCAAATACTCTGGACAGCTGTTCAATGACCTGCGATTCCGCATAGACCTTCAGATCCTTGAGTCCCTGATAGAAGCTGCGGTAGCTGTACAGCATCGGTACGAGAAACAGAGCGGCACTGAGAATAATAAAGCAGGTGCGCATCTGGGAGATGTCGATCGGTGTCGCTCCCGGGCCAAGCACTGCCATGGAAAGGCTTCCGGAAAAGACAATAAACGCCAGCATCATGATTGCGCCGCTGACCCCAAGAATCAGCGTACTGAGCTTTCGGACCAGAAGAACCGTTTTATAGTCATCGCGGCTGGCATATTTGGCTATGACTGCCGCAATCGCATACGGAAGTCCAGCGGAACTGATCTGAAGGAGAATGTTGTAATAGTTATAGGCACCGGTGTAAAACACCATGTTGTTTTCGGTAGCGATCGCAGTAAACGGAACAACATAAAAAAGCCCAATCGCCTTGGACAGAAAAATGCCGGCCGAACTGGTCAGGGAACCGGCAATAAATGACTGTCTGACACGCTTGGATCCGGCTTCACTCATTTACAGCATCCCCTTGCGTTTCCGTATTTCCTTCTGCTTCATATCCGCTGCCATCGAGTGTGAACGCAAGATATTCCCGAACGGTATTCTTACGGGACTGATCCCGCCATTCCACCATCAGCTTCAGATTCACACTGGGCTGCGCGCATTCTCCGGAGATGACCAGACCTTTGACATAGCCAGCGGTAACTCTGGTCTGAAACGGAACCAGCGAATAATCCTTCTTTTCAAAGACGCCGATGCTCGGCATCATTTTTTCTGCGTCTTCAAACTGGATATCATCCTCGACTGCGAGCATGACGACGTCATACATGGCAATCTGCGGGGAATCCAGGAAAATATAATACCGATAGCTGCCGTCTGCGATCTGTGACAGTTCACCGGAAATACGGTAATAGTCCGACCCATTCTGAAAACGTTCATTGTCCTGAACGGAGAGATAATATCCTTCATAAGAAGCCATCATCTGTTCGGATGCCTTCGTGGAAGTTTTACATCCGGCAAACAATCCTATACAAAGCAGTAAACACAAAAATTTACGCATAAAATACCTCTTTGCGATTATATCACGAAGACCCCTTCCATTGAGTAATAAAGCGAAAAGGAAAAAGGGGCTTTTGCCCCTGATCCTTATGCAAATGTGATGACGATGTAATTCTTCTTTCCCTTGCGCAGGATCGAAAAATCATGGTCGATCGCAGCTTCCTTATTCAGTACTGCTTCAATCGCTGTCTGTTTCTCACCATTGACGCTGACACTGCCCTGCTGGATCAGCTTGCGTGCTTCACTCTTGGAATGGCAGACCCCAGCCTCTACCAGTGCATCGATGAGAGTCGTCCCGTCGGCGACCGTTACCTTCTGCGCATCTGCAAGTCCTTCCCGCATCTCCTGCGGTGTCAGGTCCATGATGTTGCCGCGGAAGAATGTTTCGGTGATCTTGAGCGCCTTTTCAAGACCTTCTTTTCCATGTACGATGGCTGTCAGTTCTTCAGCAAGTGCCTTCTGCGCTTCCCGCAGTTCCGGGTGTTCAGCAAGCGACGTTTCAAGGGCCATTATCTCTTCCGGGGAACGGAAGGAAAGACGCTTCAGATAATCGACTGCGTCTGCGTCCGGAGTGTTCAGCCAGAACTGGTAGAACTCATAGGCACTGGTACGCTCGGGATCGAGCCAGATATTTTTACCTTCCGACTTTCCGAATTTGGAACCGTCAGACTTTGTGATAAGCGGTGAAGTGATGCCGTATGGCTTCGCCTCATCTCCCATCACCTTGCGGATCAGTTCCATTCCGGTGGTCAGATTTCCCCACTGGTCACTGCCGCCGATCTGAATCCGGCAGCCATATGTCCGAAACAGATGGAGCCAGTCCATCGCCTGCAGGATCGTATAGGAGAATTCCGTATAGGAGATACCGGAATCCAGACGCTTTTTGATTGTATCCTTCTGCAGCATGTAGGAAACGTTAAACAGTTTTCCGTAATCCCGCAGATAATCGAGAAGCGTCATATCACCAAGCCAGTTATTGTTGTTTTCCATGATTGCGGCATTATCCCCTTCAAATGACAGGAACATCGCCAGCTGATGCTTGATGCATTCCGCGTTGTGAAGTACTTCCTCATGGGTCAGAAGCTTGCGTTCGGTTGTTGGCCGGGGATCACCGATCATACCGGTAAAACCGCCGCACAGTGCAATCGGACGGTGTCCTGCCAGCTGATATCTGCGCAGCAGGATGATCTGCTGCAGATGACCTACATGCAGGGAATCCGCAGTCGGATCAAAGCCGCAGTAAATCGTAACCGGGGTTTTCAGGGTTTCCCTGAGACCGTCAAGATCCGTAACATCCTTTACAAGTCCACGCCATTTCAGTTCTTCCAAAAATTCCATCTTGTTTTCTCCTTACCGATACCATATAAAAAAGCGTCCAATCTAAGGACGCTTTCGCGCGGTACCACCTTAGTTCACATTCCTGTGCACTCTATGTCATTAACGCTGACTCACGTTTGTTGTTATCCAAAACAGCTCGCGGGTGTATTCATCGGTGTCTTTCGCCCCCTTTCACCAGCCGGGGTGTCTCTTTCCCGAAATCCGTTCCGATTACTATTTCCGGTCATTGCCTTACTGCATATTACTGAACCGCTTTCGTTCTGTCAATTCTTTGTTATCTGACGCGGCGTAAACAAATAGCTGAGCTCGATTTCACGCTCGAAATCATTCTGTTCCTGCAGCATCTTGGTCATCACCCGCATCGACACTGCACCCAGATCATAGGACGGAATCGAGAACGAGGAGATCTGCGGACGTGCCATGGAGTTGTACTTTGTGTCGATCACACAGACAATCTCCAGATCATCCGGAACCCGGATACCGTTTTCGGTTGCGGCATTCAGAATCGCCATCGCCTGGGAATCCCGGTTTCCGATCATGACATCGTAATGATTGTTCCGTAGCCAGTCGGCCAGAAATTCATAACTGGAGCGGTTGGCAACGGGAATCCGCAGAAGCCCCTTGAACTTCTTTCCATGCTTCCTGAACGCGGCTTCCGCACCCTTGACCATCTGTTCGGTGGAAAAGCGGCTCTTACGGTCTTCTACGATCGCAATCTTTTCTTTTCCTTCCTCAAGATACTTCATTGTCAGCTCATAGATTGCTTTTTCAATGTCAACATAAACACAGCAGACATTCTCTGCGTTGACCCGGTTTTCGATCACGACAATCGGAATGCTGTATTTCTTGAGCTCCTCAACTTCAGACATCTCGAGCTTGTCATTGTAGATGATGACTCCGTCTACACGGGATTTGATAATGTCTTCGATAATGTCGCTGATCTCGGTAATTCCGGATGTAATGGTATGCAGCATGATGTTGTAGTTGTAGATCTTCGCAACATCAATCAGACCGTTGATAATCTGGCCGGTATAGGTAAAAGATGCCTCCGGTACAACCAGACCAATGGTAGTCGTTTTCTGCAGTGCAAGTCCCTGAGCAATCGCATTGGGTTTGTATCCCAGTTTTTCGATCGCGCTTTGAACTCGCTGCCGGGTCGGTTCCTTAACAACGGTAGAACCATTGATCACACGCGAAACCGTCGCAAGTGAAACACCTGCCTCTTTCGCGACATCATATATCGTTACACGTTTCATAGTCATTCATCCCCTGTTCCAATACGGCAATGCCGTATGGTCTGATTATTTCTGTTCGTCTTTATCCAACAGGTCTTTAATCATTTCAGCACCCTTGTTCGCAAGATCCTTTGCGCCGGTAACTGTCTTTTCGATTGTCTCCTGAACCTCAGGCTTCTTTACAAACTCGTCAATTGCCTTGGATGTCTTATCAACCGTACTGCTGACTGCTTCGCCTGCCTGTTCCAGACCTTTGCGGATCGTTTCCATCTTATCTTCCGGCAGATACTCTTCGATCGTCTTGGTAGTCTTTTCGCCGATTTCCTTTACCACGGATTCCGCGGAATCGATTGTCTTCTTGACATCCGGATTTTCCATAATATTGTTGAACGTTTCTTTCGCTGTATCGACTGCCTTCAGAGCGTTTGCCTTCAGATATGCGAGCGTCTTGCTCAGTTCATCTTTGTTGGTCAGATCTTCTGCGGCTTTCTTTGCCTGGCTGATTGTTTCATTGACCGTATTGATCGTGTTGTTTTTCAGCGTTTCGATCTTTTCCTTATTTTCCTCACTCAGCTTGAGATCGATGGGCGACTTGCCTTCACCGCCCTCTTCGGAAGAAAGATTCTGGATCTTTTTCTTCAGATCCTCCACCGTTTTTTCGATGGACTGAATCGGTTCGGATGAATTTTCTTTTATGGTATCCATCGCATCCGCCAGTCCCTTCTTGACGTTTTCCGCAGCTTCTTCAGCGTTTTTCTTAACGTCTTCAAATACTTCTTCCGGTGTTTTGTTTTCTTCACTCATGATTTCTTAACCTCCTGAATTTCCTGTTCACTTGCTGGACGCACTTCATCGTAGGGATCTACGTCCTTGATTGTCCCAACCACAAAATCCTTTACCTTTTCCACACCGTCGCTCAGGGATTCTGCCATCTTGCCGACGGAATCAACTGTCTTGTCATGTACATCATCCAGAGTATGGCTGTACTTTACAACTGTATCCAGCGGAGCCTGAATCTTGACCATACTGTCATTGACTGACTTGACCGCAGGGTCCAGAGTCTTGACGGTTCTGGTAAGTTCGCCCATCACATCCGCGAGACGCTTCAGTACGATACACAGAAATACCAGTGCCAGCGCACCTAAAATTGGCAGGAGTTGTGCACAGACAGCCCCTAAAGAAACAAGCAGAGAATCAATCATTATCATCACCTCGTATATTCAAAATTATATCGTTAAATGAAAATGTTTCAATAAAAAATGATAGCGCTATCTTTTTCCCTTAAAATCAAGGGCATGTTTTCCATGCCCTGTTTCTTACTCCTGATTCAGAATCGCTTTTACCTTGTCCTTGAGTTCATAAATATCTTTCGAACTCATGAAGACATAGCAGGAAGGCGCTTCTTCTGCCAGTACATTGGCGCCATGATCTTCTTCATCTATGACGATCGATCCCGGTGTACGCTCCTGCAGATATGTGATATCAATATCCGTTCCGTCCTGCTTATCATCAATGGAAGTGAAATCCAGCAGGAAGATCCGGTCCGCTTTCTGAAGTGCATTTGCGAAATCATCCGCAAAATACTTGACCCGGCTAGCCCGATGCGGCTTGAATACCGCCGTGATCTTTTTGCCCGGAAACCGTTTTCTCGCAGCGTCCAGCGTGACCGAAACTTCTGTCGGATGATGTGCATAGTCATCCACAAAGATGTTTTCCCCTGCTTTCTCGATCACAAAGCGGCGCTTTCTTCCTTTGAACTGTGACAGTCCGCGCTCAATTGCCTCATCCGACATGCCTTCCAGAATTCCGATGGCAATGCATGCCATACTGTTGAGCAGCAGATGATGACCGACAAACGGCAGATGGAACGGACCATGCTTCACGCCACTGAAGAGAACGCTGTACGTCATTCCTTCTGAGGTCTCTTCAATATCGACGGCCTGGAAATCATCGTTATCCGATTCACCATACCAGTAATGCGGAACGTTATCCGAAAGCTTCAGTTTTCTCGCTTCGGAATCCTCTCCCCAGATCACAATTGCCTTGGATACCTGATTGGAAAAGGCTTCATAGGAACTGCGGTAATCCGCATCATCTTTGAAATAGTCGACGTGGTCGATCTCCACATTCGTTATGATCGCATATTCCGGATAGAACGCCAGAAAGTGACGCTGAAACTCATCCGCTTCCAGACAGAAGTATTTTGTGGTGTTTGTAACATGTCCCCCGCCGTCTCCGATCAGCCAGCCGGTTTCTCCGGCTTCCTGCATCATGCACGCAAGCATACCGGTTGTCGTGGTCTTGCCATGGGAACCGGCTGCCGCAATCGTGATGTAATTGCGGATAAACGTTCCGACAAACTCGTGGTAACGCTGACAGATGCAGGTCGGATTGGAACGGGCTGCAGCCACCTCAGGAAAATCCTCTAAAAAAGCATTTCCGATGATGACATGCATGTTGTCCTTTATATTTGCAGGATCAAAATCAAGGATTCTGATACCTCTTCTGCGCAGCTCATCTTCCGGAAAGAAGTGCTTTGAAAGATCACTCCCCATTACCTCTTCCCCTAAATCGTCAAGAAGACAGGCAAGTGATGCCATGCCTGTCCCTTTAATTCCAATGAAGTAATACATAATTAACGTTTCCGATCGAAATCCAGCGTCTGCTGGTCATACGGGGAATACTGGTTGGAATCGATTACTGCTGTTTCATCGATATCCGGTGTGCGGTATTCCTGATTGTTATTGAAGACATTCTGACGGGTGAATTCTTCATCCCGTGCCGAGAGAATATCATCCAGAGAGAATTCGGGGAATGTATTCTCTTCCGGCTGCGGCTGCGGCTGATATGCAGATCCGTCAAAGCTCGGAATCCGCTGCATCTCATTGGTAAAGGTGGTGTTCTCCGGTGCTCCTTCATTCGCTCCATAGATCGGAGACAGAAGCTGTGTCGCATGATGCGTCGGATCGGGTTCATCCATCGGCTCCGGTTTTGCGATGTATGCCATCGCATTAATATCTTTTTCATCTACACCAAACATCGGAGAAATGACCGGACGGAATTCATATACCGCACCGGGGCGCTTTACAGACTGGCTCGACTGCGGTTCCGGCCGACGGGGCTGTGTTCTAACCGAATTGGCTGTATCATCCGCAGAAATACCAAAGGAAGATGCCTGCTGTGGTTCCGGTGTCCGGAATACCGGCGCAGCTTCCTTCACCGGACGCTGCTCTTCATAGATCGGCCGCGGTGTCGCATGCTGAACAGGAGCTGCCGGTTTCTGGAATGCCGCATTGCTGTATCCATTATTCGGCTTACGTACAGCCGATGCTTCCTGAGGTGCAGTTTCGGTTTTCGGAACCGAAATTGCCTGGGTCACCTCTACGCGTTTGAGCACCGGTTTAGCGGCCGGAGCGGGTTCGGGTTTTGCCTGGTAGACCGGCTTCTGAACCGGCGTTTCCTCGGTAACCTCTTCCTCCTCTTCTTCTTCATGACGTCTGCCGCGTCTTCTGCGTGCAGGCTTTTCTTTTTTAACTACGACTTCCTCTTCTTCGTCTTCTTCCTCTTCTTCGAGTTCTTCGTCTTCAAGTTCTTCATCTTCAAACAAGAGATTCTGTAATTTCTTCAGCATTGCGTATCTCCTTTAATTCTTAAAAATATATACCTAATGATTTTATTCTATTTCGCTTCCGTTGTTAAGAGGCTGATCTCATTCCACCGGTTCCGCGGTTTCCGCCGGAAGTTCCTCACTGGTATATTCATGGCCTTCTTCCAGATAATCCGGTTCCCGTTCTTCTGCAGTTGTGGCTTGCGTATTCTGTGAGCTGGTTTCATCCAGCTGCTCGTCACCCTGTGAGAAATCAAGATTCTCCGATTCAACCGTATCATCGTTGTAGTTGTCACCATAGTATTCCCCGTCTGCCTGGCCGGCATAGCTGCCATAGCCTTCAAACAGTTCCTCGATGACCCCGTTCTCCGGAACGATATTCTGGAACAGTTCCAGTCGTTTACGGGAATATTCAATTGTCTGCCGGCTGGAATAGGCAGCGATTACCGCATCATCATCCACCCGGATCGATCGAGCCATTCGAATCATCGCTTCCGCAAGCTGCAGTGCTTCCAGTTCTCCGCTGATTGCGAAGAATTCTGCCTGATCCGATGAGGCATAGGTATAAATGCTGTCATTGAGACGGTACAGTGTCACCTGGAACGGATGTTCTTTTCCTTCAAAGTCCAGAAAGGTACCGTTGCTTTGCGCCGCCGGCTGCAGATTCGTATGCCCATTTGATTCCCTGGCATCGCTGTAATACTTCTGATTGATGATCGATGAGATCCTGAGATTCATGACAAACTTCACATCATTCAGGACAAAGGTATTGCTTGTTTCTTCCGAGCTGATCCGACCAAGAAGCGGTTCCTTGTAATAGGAGTAGACGCCATGGGAATAGTTCGGTTTGGCCGCTTCACAGGTGACGGCCCGTTCCACTCTCCGGTTCAGCTCATCTTCATAACTGCCGGTATAAGATGCACATCCCCACAGCACAAGCAGACTGAGAGATACGATCAGTTTCATCAAATACTTCATTTAATTCTCCCGCACAACCGCACAAAGCTGGTAAATCGGCTGTCCCAGTTCCATAAAACGGCGCTCATATTCGGTTAACGCATCTTCCTGATGTTCGTTTCTGCGATAATCCACTGAGAATTCCGTAAACGTAAATCCATTTTCCAAAAAATACAGAACACTGTCTTCAAACAGGCCCTTGTTATCTGTCTTCATCCGGATCGTTCCGTTTTCTGCCAATAACAGCCTGTATCGTTCCAGAAACTTCTTTGAGGAAAGTCGGCGCTTATGTGTGTAGGTCTTGGGCCAGGGATCCGAGAAATTCAGATGGATTACATTGATCTCCCCCGGCGCAAACCAGTCGGTAATACCAGCCGCATCGCTGATAATCACCCGCTCATTTTCACCCGTAAAATCTTCGGATTGAACAAGTTTGCGAACGGCAACAGCTGCTACGCTGCGGTCTCTTTCAATGCCTATCCATCCTTCGTCTGGATAAGCGCGGGCCATGTGGTGAAGATAGTCGCCCTTGCCCATTCCGATCTCAACATGGAGCGTTTCACAGCCGAACAGTTGTTTCCACTCTCCTTTAAATATAGCGGGGTCGCTCAGAACAATCTCGGGATGATCCGCGAGAAGCGGCTCCGCCCATTTCTTTTTACGCATTCTCATAGGACTGCCTTATTTTAGCACACTGCGCCGCTGTTCTTCGAGCATACGCTGCAGTTCTTCTGCCCGGGCTCTTGCGTTGGCTTCATCGATCTCATCCTGAGGCAGGATTCTGACAACTGACCGAATCGTTTCATTCATCATAATCAGCGTCTGTTCCAGCTGTGAACGGCTTTTCTGTATTGCATCATAGTTTCCCGAAACCTCAAGTGATGCATACTGTTTCAGGATATCCATGAAGTATGGCATATACCGATCATATAGACGGATCAGCTCTTTTTCACCGCTGTCAAAGAGGTACTGTGTATCCCTGAGATCTGCAAGGTTCCGCTTCATCTCTTCCAGCAGCACCCGGATTGATTCATAACGGATCGAACTGCCGATCTGATCGATTTCCCGTATCAGCATGCCAGCATGTTCAATGCGTTCTTCCTTCGTGTCATACATAACTTGATTCTAGCATTCCCTGCCCGTTTTCATATAAAAAAGAGAAGCTATTTTTCAGCTTCCCTTCTGTGATTCGATTACTCTTCTCTGCGGCGGAATACGCGGCGGTCTACCTTGGAGGAGCTGAACGCTTCTCCGGAATGCCTGTTACTCTGCCGGTTCGAAGAACGGGCAGGTCTAGGAGACCGCTTCGGTTCCACATAGCCTTCCGGCTTCTCTGTGCATTCACGGGCACTGACTTTCACCTTTCCGGTGTTCTCATCGATCGCAATGACCTTGACATGGATCGTATCACCGACATGGAGAACGCTCTTGATATCCGGTGTGCGTTCCCAGCTGATCTCAGAGATGTGCAGCAGTGCATCGGTTCCCTGGAACAGGTTGACAAATGCGAAGCTGTCACGGATTTCCGTAACGGTTGCGTCGTATTCTTCACCGATCTTTGCGACGCGGGTCAGGTCCTCAATGATTGCCTTTGCCTTGTTGATCATCTCACGGTTCATATGATAGATCGCGATGGTGCCGTCTTCTTCAACATCGATCTTGACCTGATCGCAGTCCTCAATGATCTGGTTGATTGTCTTTCCGCCGGTACCGATGACATCACGGATCTTCTCGGTCGGAATATGCAGAACCGCAAACTTCGGAGCCCATTCGGAGACATCCGGTCTCGGTTCAGCAATCGCTGTTTCCATGTTGTCGAGGATCTCCATCCGGCCTTTATACGCCTGTGCGAGTGCTTCTCGCAGAATGGTTTCAGAGATGCCCTCAACTTTGATATCCATCTGCAGTGCAGTGATACCCTTTCTTGTTCCGGCAACCTTGAAGTCCATATCTCCATAGTGATCTTCGACACCCTGAATATCCGTCAGAATGGAATAGGTATCGCCGACTGTAATCAGACCCATAGCAACACCTGCGACCATTGCCTTAATCGGAACACCTGCCGCCATCAGCGACATGGTGCCGGCACAGATACTGGCCTGTGAAGAAGAACCGTTGGATTCAACCACTTCCGCACAGGTACGAATTGTATACGGGAATTCATCCTTGGAAGGAAGTACCTGCAGAAGTGCACGCTCACCAAGAGCGCCGTGTCCGATTTCTCTTCTTCCCGGAGAACCCATGCGGCCGACTTCACCGACGGAGAACGGCGGGAAGTTGTATTGATGCATGAACCGCTTTTCGGTCTGGCTGGTCAGATCTTCGATGATCTGTGCTTCACCAAGCGGACCGAGTGTCGTAATGGAGATGACCTGTGTCTCACCACGAGTGAACATCGCACTGCCGTGTGTACGCGGCAGAAGATCTACCTGAGAGTCCAGCGGCCGCAGCTCATCAAGCTTTCTTCCGTCCGGACGGATCTTGTCTTCCGAAATCAGACGGCGGACTTCCTGCGCCTCAAGCTCAACACAGTATTCCAGAGCCTGCTGTTTTGCTTTTTCGAGTTCTTTTTCATTCGCCCACTGCAGTTCCGAAGCAACGCGCTCTACCATCTCTTCATTCATCTTTTCCACTGCACCATAGCGCTCTTCCTTGGTGCCATGCGTGGAAACGGCAGCGATGATACGGTCTTTGCCGTTGGCATCGATAAATACTTTGATTGCCGGATTGATCTCATAAAGCACTACTTCCATCTTCGGCTTCGCACAGGCAGCGATTACTTCATCCTGAATCGCGCAAAGCTCTTTGATTGCCGCATGACCGGTCATCAGTGCTTCGAGCATCTCTTCTTCAGATACTTCTTTTGCACCGGCTTCGACCATGTTTATGGCATCTTTTGTGCCGGCAACCGTCAGATTGAGGGTGCTGCGTTCGATTTCCTCTTCGGTCGGGTTGATGATCAGCTGGCCGTCAACTTTGCCGATGATGACACCAGCTACCGGACCATTGAACGGAATATTGGAAACACACAGTGCCAGGGATGAACCAAACAGTGCAGTCATGCCTGCATCCCGATCCGGATCACAGGAAAGCACAGTATTAACGATCTGAACTTCATTCCGGAACCCTTCCGCAAACAGCGGACGGATCGGACGGTCGATCTGACGGGCAGTCAGGGTTGCGTGCTCGGTCGGTCTGCCTTCTCTGCGCAGAAATCCGCCCGGAATCTCACCCTTGGCATACATTTTTTCATTGTAAACAACTGTCAGGGGAAAGAAATCTGTATCTTTCGCCTGAGAACTCGCAGTCGCGGCGGAAAGTACCACCGTGTCGTCGTAGCGGACCAGAACCGATCCGCCGGCC
>JAEEGL010124705.1_pt1 | contig 15809 bp, 10 predicted proteins | sample 9134231 | NCBI WGS metagenome assembly JAEEGL01 (sample SAMN16246548, study PRJNA631951) | gut metagenome | biome: gut microbiome; feature: rumen; material: fiber-attached | host: Bos | place: Iran: Karaj | collected 2018-10
CAATGTGGCAGAATTGGCAGAAAACAAATAATTGGCATCTGATTTGCGGAAAAGGAAATTGGTAAATCGTCAAAGCGTTGAATCATCTGAGAGTCGAAGACGATAGTAAACAGAATAATAACAATAAAATAGTATTAAGATTATGGGAAAGATTATTGGAATTGACTTAGGAACCACAAATTCATGTGTTTCTGTATTCGAAGGCAACGAACCAGTTGTCATCGCTAATAGCGAAGGAAAGCGTACCACTCCTTCAATCGTAGGATTCGTGGACGGAGGTGAACGCAAAGTGGGCGACCCTGCAAAGCGTCAGGCTATCACTAACCCAAAGCGTACGGTGTTCTCTATCAAGCGTTTCATGGGTGAGACCTACGACCAGGTACAGCAGGAAATCGCACGTGTACCTTATTCAGTAAAGAAAGGCGACAACAACACTCCACGTGTTGACATCGACGGACGTCTCTATACTCCACAGGAGATTTCTGCTATGATTCTTCAGAAGATGAAGAAGACTGCAGAGGACTATCTGGGACAGGAAGTGACAGAAGCTGTCATCACCGTTCCTGCTTACTTCTCTGACTCTCAGCGTCAGGCTACAAAGGAAGCTGGACAGATTGCAGGTCTCGACGTAAAGCGTATCGTAAACGAGCCAACAGCAGCTGCACTTGCATATGGTATCGATAAGGCAAACAAAGATATGAAGATTGCCGTATTCGACCTCGGTGGTGGTACGTTCGATATCTCAATCCTCGAATTCGGAGGCGGTGTGTTCGAAGTGCTCTCTACCAATGGTAACACCCACTTGGGAGGTGATGACTTCGACCAAGTAATCATCGACTGGATGGCATCAGAGTTCAAGGCAGAAGAAGGTGTAGACCTTACACTCGATCCAATGGCTATGCAACGTCTGAAGGAAGCTGCTGAGAAGGCAAAGATTGAACTCTCAAGTTCTTCACAGACAGAGATCAACCTGCCATACATCACCGTTGCAAGCGGTATGCCAAAGCACCTTGTAAAAACCCTCACTCGTGCTAAATTCGAATCATTGGCTCACAACCTAATTCAGGCTTGTCTCGAACCATGTAAGAACGCTATCCGCGATGCTGGCATCAGCACATCAGATATCAATGAGGTAATCCTTGTGGGAGGTTCTACACGTATCCCTGCTGTGCAGAAGATTGTTGAGGACTACTTCGGCAAAGTACCTTCAAAGGGCGTGAACCCAGACGAGGTAGTTGCAGTAGGTGCAGCCATACAAGGAGCCATCCTTAATAAAGAAGAAGGTGTAGGTGACATCGTCCTCCTCGACGTAACTCCATTGTCAATGGGTATTGAAACCCTCGGAGGTGTGATGACCAAACTCATCGATGCCAACACGACAATTCCTTGCAAGAAGAGTGAAGTATTCTCAACCGCAGCCGACAACCAGACAGAGGTAACCATCCGCGTGCTTCAGGGCGAGCGCCCAATGGCCAACCAGAACAAGCAGATTGGAATCTTCAACCTCACAGGTATCGCACCAGCACGTCGAGGCATTCCACAGATTGAAGTGTCATTCGATATCGATGCAAACGGTATCCTCAACGTAAGTGCAAAGGATAAAGCAACAGGTAAGGAGCAGTCTATCCGCATCGAAGCTTCATCAGGATTGTCAGAGGACGAAATCAACCGCATGAAAGCAGAAGCAGAGGCTAATGCAGAAGCAGATAAGAAGGAACGTGAGCGCGTTGACAAACTCAACCAGGCAGACTCTATGATTTTCTCAACAGAGAACTTCCTGAAGGAGAATGGCGACAAACTCCCAGCCGACCAGCGTCCAGCCATCGATGCAGCTCTCAACAAACTGAAAGATGCGCACAAGGCACAAGACGTAAATGCCATCGATGCAGCAATTAACGAACTGAACAACGTAATGCAGGCTGCCAGCCAGCAGATGTACTCACAGGCAGGTGGTCAGCAGGCAGGACCAGGAGCCGGAGCAGGCTTCAATGGAGGAGCACAAGGAGGTCAGCAGACTTCACAAGGCACAAGTACTGACGACGTTCAAGATGCTGACTTCGAGGAGGTCAAATGAGACGCATAAGTAAAGACATAACAAAACACTATCAAATGGCATGTAGCTCAATGAGTTACACGCCATTTGCTTTTTATGGGCGTAGCCAATCCATATCAAGAAAATGTAGTAGGTTTTTGATTTTTCTATGTTTTGTTTTGGTTATTTAGGGAGAATTTCATACCTTTGCAGTGATTTTGTAGCATGTTGATTATCAATGCTAATTTGATTTTCTACATGTTTACAACATCATAAACGAACGTATTAATCGTCTATTAAAATAATAAGGAATATGAAGAAAGTACAGGATTCAAGCTTACGCTATCGTTTCGTAAGTGTGTTGCTGGTTGCTTTTCTTTGGTGTACGCTGAATGTCAGTGGGCAAGACCGAGAGAGACGACCAGATAATACTACTTATTTCCCAACAGACGAGTTGCCCGACCCGTGTGTCTATCTGCCAGTCCCTCCCGACACAGCTAGCACGCTGTTTGTTGATGACTACATGCGCTGGATTTGGGGAAAGTCCATCCGTAACACTGAGCGAGGAAAGCAGGCTAGCTGGGAATCGCTCTATGGAGTGAAACGTATGGCGACTGTCTTCGGAGAGGCGATAGGTATGACCATTAGCAAGGAAGAAACTCCTGCCATTTGGCGACTTCTTCAACGAGTAGGCGAGACAGGAAACAAGGCGACAAGTAAGGCAAAGCGTAAGTACATGCGCGTACGTCCATTTGCAAGGATGAACGAGCATGTTTGGGGAGAATTTGACAACGAGTGGGATCTTCGTCACAATGGTTCCTACCCTTCTGGTCATACAGGATTTGGATGGAGCACCGCTTTGGCTTTGGCAGAGATGGCTCCAGAGTATCAAGACACTATCCTACGAAGAGGTTACGAATATGGAGATAGTCGCATCATCGTAGGTGCCCATTGGCAGAGTGACGTGGATGCTGGCAGATTGGCTGCATCAGCTGCTGTTGCTCGCATGCATACATCACAAGAATATCTTGAAGACCTCGCTGATGCGCATGCAGAGTACATTCGCATCAAAGGTGTCAACACGAAGCAGACAACTGTGGGATTTCCACATATCGAACGTATCATAGATGCGCCAGGCGACACTGCATCGTACCGCCATTATGGCGATGTGGCGTATTATTGGTTAGCAAAAGCTGAACGAACAACGCCAAGAGGCGCAGAGGCAGTCACAGATACTGCATGTACTGTCAACTATTTCCTCCAGACGTACGGAACCTGCACGAATATCCCAATCGACATCACCTCCACGCCAGACATATCGGCAATGGTGACATACCTGTTCGACAAGCTATGCGATGCATGCTCACAAGCTAAGTCGCAGACATTCCGCAAACGTCCTTTCCTGCGTATGGGCGAACATTCTGCGCTGCCAGAGAAGGACCAGAAATACAGCACCTCGTCAAGCTATCCATCCTCGCACTCCATCATCGGCTGGGGAATAGCCCTTGCGCTCGTAGAAGTGATGCCAGATTGTCAGGATGCCATCCTCCAGAGAGGTTATGAATATGGCCGCAGCCGTACAATTCTGGGATTCCACTTCAAGAGTGACGTACAGGCAGGACGTCTTGTGGCCGCTTATACTTTAGCAAGTTTGCATAACGATGCAGAGTTCCGTAAACTCCTTGCAGCGGCACAAAAGGAATATGCCAACAGCATAAACCTTGAGTGATTCAACCAACAAATATACAATATGAGCGGAACCAATTTGGCTCCGCTCTTTTTTCATATCCTATCAGTAGCAACGCTAAGCTCTCAGAGGTAACTTTGTTTCCTATCAGTAGCAAGCTCACATAAAAAGAGGCAGCTTTATATCCAATATGTTGCTGCCTCTGTACATAAAGATGAGGGTATGCGTTCGATTAGTATTGTTCGTTTTCGTTGGGGAAATCGCCACTTTTCACGTCTGTGATGTAGTTGCCAATCGCTTCTGTCATGATGGCGTTGAGGTCGGCATAACGACGCAGAAATTTGGGCGAGAAATCGGTGGACATTCCCAGCATATCTGCCACAACAAGTACCTGACCATCGCAGGCTCCTCCAGCACCAATGCCGATGACAGGTATCTTGAGTTCACGAGTCACACGTTCGGCTAAGGCTGCCGGTATTTTCTCGAGGACTACTGCAAAACATCCGACTTCTTCGAGCGCATGAGCGTCGCTCACCAGTTTTTCTGCCTCAGCTTCTTCTCGTGCACGTACTGTGTAGGTGCCGAACTTGTTGATGCTTTGAGGAGTAAGGCCAAGATGACCACACACAGGGATTCCTGCGTCGAGTATCTTCTTTACGGTGTCTATAATTTCTACTCCACCTTCCAATTTCAATGCATCACAATGGCTCTCTTTCATGATACGGATTGCATTGGTGACTCCCTCTGTAGGGTTCACTTGGTAAGTTCCGAACGGCATATCGCAAATAACGAGTGCGCGTTTCGTAGCACGAACCACAGCTTTAGCATGATAAATCATTTGATCGAGCGTAATGGGCAAGGTTGTCATGTTGCCTGCCATTACGTTTGATGCAGAGTCGCCTACGAGGATGATATCCATACCTGCACCGTCAACAATCTGTGCTGTTGTGTAGTCGTAGGAGGTAAGCATAGCAATTTTTTTGCCTTCCTGCTTCATTTGAAAAAGTCGATGTGTGGTGACTTTACGTTTGTCTTCAACTAAGTAAGCCATATATTTAGAATTTATTGGTCACGTATGCTTGATGAGATGATTGCTATTCACAAATTTGAAAGAAATAGTTAACCGAGTTGCCAAGGTCCAGTAGGCAGCTGCCTGCGAAGCACTTCGAGTTGAAAATCTTTTCCTGCGATGATTCCGAATGAGCGAAGATGCATCTCCACCGTTTTACGAGCCAGTTCAGGATGATTGTTCTCCTCGCTCAGATGACACAGCCATACATACTTCAACCCTGGATGGAGACACTCAGCGAGCACCTCTGCCGCCTGATGGTTGCTGAGATGTCCTGTGCCACTCATGATACGTTCTTGTAACATCTTGGGATACTTTCCATTTCGCAACATCTCCTCATCGTAATTCGATTCCAACACCAAATAGTTGGATTTTAGGATATACTCCTTGATACAATCCGTCACCATTCCAACATCCGTCATAATGGTAAAGGCTTCTTCACCAAAGCGGATATGATATCCAACGTTCTCTGCGGAGTCGTGAGGGATGGGGAACGGTGTGATGTGGAAACCGGCAAGACAGAATTCCTCGTCCTTCTCGATTGTCTTCACCTTGTCGGCATCCAGTTGCTTCGTAGCATGATAATTGCCCCTTATCCCCTGATGTACCAGCGCTGTCGCATAGACGGGCAGGTTGTACTCAAGGCTTACGTATCCTGCTGCTTTCACGTGGTCAGCATGATCGTGAGTGATAATGATACCCTTGACGTTTGCAAAGCTCAGTCCGTATTCTTTCATGTTACGTTTCAGGCGACGAATACCAACGCCCGCATCGATGAGGATTGCTTCCTCACCGTTGCCGAGGTAATAACAATTACCACAACTTCCACTTCCAAAAGCCAAAAACGTGAGCATTTTATTACAAAAATACGTTAAATCGCATGAATTAGCGTGCAAAGATAAGAATTATTTAGAATCTATAATGAATAATTTATAATATTTTAGTAATTTTGTCGGTGAATTCATACTTATGCGAACGAATATACATATTAAGAAACAATCATAATCAGTATTCAGCATGAAAAACTTCAAATCATTATCAGCAGTACTGCTTACCGCAGCAATCATGATGGTAAGCTGTGGTGTCCCTCAGGGAAGTAATACCGGCAACACCACCAACAACAATGCTGCCCTCGAAGCAGGCATGGGTGTCCTTGGTGCTCTGTTAACTGGCAACAATGCAGGCGATGCTACCAACTCATTACTCACAGGTGTCATCGGCTCGCTTGCCAACAATGCGCAGTCGGGATCTATCGTCGGAACTTGGGTTTATGCCGAACCATCAGTAGAGTTTACCAGCACAAACCTCTTGGCACAGGCCGGTGGTCTTGTGGCAGCCAATCAAATGGTAACGAAGTTGGCACCTTATTATGAAAAGATAGGTGTACGACCTGGTACGTTTACCCTCACATTCAACAAGGACAACACTTGTGTCGTCACGATGAACGGACAAACTCAGCAGGCGAACTATACTTATGACGCCAAAGCACACACGTTGCAGATTACGGGTCAGGTGATTGGCTTGTCGTTTGGAACAGTCTATGCAACTGTTTCTGCCACACAGCTCTCTCTTACCCTCGACTCTTCAAAACTGCTCAACGTAGCACAGTCTGTTGCTTCACGTTCGAACAACTCTACCGTCAGCGCCCTCTCGTCAATCGCCAACTCTTTCAACGGCATGAAGACGGGATTCAAATTCAACAAGCGGTAGTCAACCGTTCAAACACTTACCAATAATCCTTCTGCATAGGGGGATTATTGGTTTTTACACAACGATACGGCAAAACAATTATTTATAGGAAAGAGAGAAACAGTGAACAATTTGTAGAAAAGATTTTATAAAAGAAATAGATTTATGAGAAAACGATTGATGTTGATGGCCATCCTTTGTAGCTGCGTATCCTTCGCTGCGTGGGCAGATGGTATTGACGGTGACACGGATGAAGAAAACGAAAAAAGCGACTTCTCGGTAGTCGTAGGATATGTGAACAAACAATGGGCTTCGGATTTGAAGGACCATTCCATTCGTGAGAATATGTGGCGCGAAGAAGACAAACGTCTGCATGGCTTCCAAATAGGATTTTCCTACACGCCAACACTCCCTATGGGACTTGGCGTATATACAGGCTTGTTTGGCGAGTTCTATTTGTCATTTAGCAAAGCAATGGGTTATGATGAGTTCACAGAATTCAGTCTTTATGTCCCGATTCATGCCAACTTCACACTTCCGTTATCACGGAATGTATCGCTGAAAGCACATGGAGGTTTCGGACTGAACTATGCTTGTCACGGAGGATTCACCAACCGCGATGCCTATTACTGGGATTGGGTATGGGACGAAGTGCTCGGCTATGCAACTAGACAGAAGAAGTCGTACGAGCTCGACCATATCCGTTATGGGAAGAATGGTTGGCCCAAGCGTTTCAATGCTGCACTTGAGTTGAACGTCGGAGTGTCTTTCAACAACATCATCGTATCGGGAGGATATTCATGGGGACTGACCGACCATCAGCTCTACAAGGATGTGCCAGGCTCGTCGACCAGACAGGATAAACTGACCATTTCCGTAGGTTATGAATTCTAATTGAATAATTATGGCTAACAAATGTTAAATATGCGAGTTGGGCATGACTTTTTTGTTAATAATTCGTCCCGCCGCATCTTTATGTCTTAAATTATTCGTAACTTTGTACTCGGAAAACTAATTAAAAAAGTATTTTAAGGTAAAATGGAGAAGAGAAAGATTCAGTTCAGTCTCGTTTATAGAGATATGTTTCAGTCGAGCGGTAAATTTCAACCCCGCAAAGACCAGTTAGAGCGTATAGCTCCTGTTATCATCAAAATGGGATGTTTCGCACGCGTTGAGACCAACGGTGGAGCATTCGAGCAGGTGAACCTGCTTTATGGAGAGAATCCAAACAAGGCCGTACGTGCCTTCACCAAGCCATTCAATGAGGTGGGCATCAAGACCCACATGTTGGACCGTGGTCTGAATGCATTGCGTATGTTCCCTGTTCCTGCTGATGTGCGTCGATTGATGTACAAGGTGAAGCATGCGCAGGGTGTGGACATCACACGTATCTTCTGCGGATTGAACGACGTACGTAACATTATTCCTTCAATTAAATATGCGCTTGAGGCAGGCATGACTCCTCAGGCTACATTGTGCATCACAACCAGCCCTATTCACACGGCTGAATACTATGCAAACATTGCAGAACAACTGATTGCAGCTGGTGCTCCAGAAATCTGCTTGAAGGATATGGCTGGTATCGGTCAGCCAGCGATGTTGGGTAAACTCGTGAAGATGATCAAGGATAAACATCCTGAGATCATTATACAATATCATGGACATAGCGGTCCAGGCCTTTCAATGGCCAGCATCCTTGAAGTATGTAAGAACGGTGCTGACGTCATCGACACAGCTATCGAACCGCTTTCTTGGGGTAAGGTACATCCAGACATCATCTCGGTTCAGAGTATGCTCAAGAACTACGGATTCGACGTTCCTGAAATCAATATGGATGCTTACATGGAGGCTCGCAAGCTTACTCAAGAGTTCATTGACGACTTCCTCGGCTACTTCATGAACCCTGCCAACAAGTTGATGTCCTCACTCTTGCTCGGCTGCGGACTGCCTGGTGGTATGATGGGAAGTATGATGGCCGACCTTAAGGGTGTGATGGATGCCATCAATAACAACCGCAAGAATAAAGGTGAGGAACCGCTGAGCGAAGATGCGCTACTGGTGCGCCTGTTCAACGAAGTTGCATATGTATGGCCACGCGTCGGATATCCTCCATTGGTAACTCCATTCTCTCAGTATGTTAAGAATATCGCCCTGATGAACCTCCTCACGGAGTCAATGGGCAAGCCACGCTATACGATGATGGACGAATCGATTTGGGGCATGATTCTGGGCAAGAGCGGTAAGCTGCCTGGCGAAGTAGCTCCTGAGATTGTCGAACTGGCAAAGGAAAAGGGATTCGAATTTACCACAGCCGACCCACAATCGAACTATCCTGATGACCTTCCTCGATTCATCGAAGAGATGAAGAAGAACGGTTGGGAGCGTGGCGAAGACGACGAAGAGCTGTTCGAGTTCGCAATGCACGAGAGTCAGTATCGTGACTTCAAGAGTGGCATTGCTAAGGAGCGCTTCCTGAAAGACCTTCAAGCTGCAAAGGATAAGGAGATGCAGAAGAAGGGAATGTCACTTGCCGATGTGGCTGCCTACAAGCACGCAGAAGCTGATGCAGTTACCGCTCCGGATAGCGGAACCATCATGTGGGAAGTAAACGGAGATGGCGAGTGCGTGAAGAGTATCGACCCAATGGTAGGCAAGGAATACAAGGAAGGCGATCGCTTCTGCTACCTGCAGAACCAGTTCGGACAGACCATCGAAATACCTGCCGCACTTGGCGGAAAACTCGTCGAGGTATGTGCTAAGCAAGGTAGCAAAGTACGTAAGGGCGACACCATCGCATTCATTCGCAGAAAATAAACATACATTTTTATATATTATGAACCTTAAAATTAGACTTATCGCAATGGGCATCGCAACGTATGCCCTCACAGCTTCCGCCCAGTTCGGAGGCTTTGGCGGCGGTTTCGGAGGAGGAGGCTTTGGTGGCTTCGGTCAGCGTCAGCAGGAGCCTCCCCGTTCGACCCAAGGTGCTTTCACCACACGCCAGTATCGTAATTATTTCCTTGAGTGCGGATACACCCAGAAGCAAGTTGACCAAAAACTTCAAGAGGTATTCAACGATGTCTTCACGGGTCCCCACAAGTGTTACTTTGAGGTAGACGGCAATATGGCCTACATATCCGACGTAAAGAACCGAGACGTTCGTACCGAAGGAATGTCGTACGGTATGATGATTGCCGTGCAGTTCGACCGCAAGGACATCTTCGACAAACTATGGCGTTGGTGCGAGAAGTATATGCACCACCACGACGGTCCACTCGATGGCTATTTTGCCTGGAGCTGCCGTACTGACGGAACTCGCAATTCCAGCGGTCCTGCATCGGATGGCGAACTCTACTATGTGACTTCACTTATCTTCGCATCCAACCGTTGGGGCAATGATGGCGAGTTCAACTACTTGGCTGAGGCGCAGAATATCCTCAATAAATCGATGATGAAGGTCGGCATGAACAACACGGCTCCACTTATCAACCTCGAGCACAAGTTGATTACCTTCACACCCGATCCAGGAGGATATCAGTATACAGACCCTTCGTACAACATCCCTGCATTCTATGAAGTATGGGCACGTTGGGCAAACGACGGACGCTCACGTTTCTGGTACGCTTGTGCCGACTCTGCTCGCGCTTACCTCCATCGCTGTATCAATCCACAGACAGGACTGAATCCCGACTACAGCAACTTCGACGGTTCAGTACGCGGTGGCTGGGGTGGAGCTGACAACTTCCGCTTCGACTCTTGGCGCGTTCCTATGAATATTGCCCTCGACTACAACTGGTCGCGCGACGACAAAGAGTGGCAGGAGAATTATGCCAACACGATACAGAATTTCCTGTATAAGGAAGGCGTAAAGACCTTTGTCGACCAATACACACTCGATGGTAAGCGTCCACAGAACCCTATGCGAGCAGGTTCCTTCCCACCGGCACTGCGTCACACTATTGGATTCTGTGCAACAGCAGCCGCTGTATCCCTTGCTGCTACGCACGATAAGAGTAAGGAGTTCGTAAAGCATTTCTGGGAGACACCTCTCGCACCACTTGAGGATGGTTTCTTTGACGAATACTACGACAGTTTGCTCCGTCTCTTTGCGTTCATGCACCTCAGCGGAAAGTATCAGATTATCTTCCCTAAAGAAGGATAACATCATCACGATTGGTTTGGATTGGTGTGAGAATTAGCATCCAACTCAAAGCTGTTTTATTCTACCACAGAAAGGAGGGTTTCGACCTTCCTTTCTTCTTTTCTATCCGTTCTGCTCTACAAGGGTGTGTATTGTATCAGTATGTCCAAGAACGCTTGTTTTGAAGTAGAGGAGAGCGTTACTCCCCATTTTAACTTCCGATTCCTAGACAACAACCCAAAAAGTTGCAAAGTTGCAAATTGCATGCAACTTTTTGATGTTGAGGTAAGAAAATTAATTAAATAATATAAATATAATATATAACTAATTAATATATAATAACTTATATAATAATTCTTACATTCTCTTCAATCCACACTCCCAAAAACAAAATGCAATTTGCAACTTTGCAACTTTTCGCTGCCCTTCCATAACCCAGCATTATTGGAGCATAACCCACCCTTGCTCGCTGTAAACCTTCCCTTGCTCGCGACCAAAACTTCCATTCGCTCCCTTGTATTGTTTCTCCAATTCTATTGACAGTTATAAATATAATGTTATTCTTTATTGATGTGTTTTGCAAAGAGTACAAGAGAAAGTATATTATTTCGCCCAATTGGGGTTGTAAGGGGTATGTGGTTACATAAGATAGGGCTAATCGCAGCAGATAGGTGGGTAGCAACCAACAACAAATCAGGGGCTTTCACAAGTCCCTGATTCTTTATATCCAGTCTTATCCGGAATCTCTGGATATGAACAAAAAATTACTTTTGTCTATTTCTTGAGATAATTATTGTATAGTAACCTAATCAAAACATGACCTGCTTGATGTTCTGCTCGACATCTGCAGGCGTTTCCCTTGTCTTGCAACAGTCGAGAATATATTTCACAGCCTTATCGGAAAGATTTATTTTCTTCCAGATATCATTGCGATTCTTCCAACGACCTTTAAAGGTTGTTTTGTCAATCAACTGCATCTCCTCTGGTTTTACAGCAGGGCGTCCCATCTCACTATATACTCCGTTCTTGAAAGAGTATTTGCCATACTCGTGAGGCATCACAACAATCTTACCTTTTGTCAGTGCAAGTTCTGCACAAGCATACTCCCCATCTGCACCATAATACTTGAATTGAGAGTAGCCACTTCCTTTGCCACATACAATCGTCTTTTCTCCGTCATACTGCATCGATACCATCATCCATGTACCTACGAGTTCCTTGTCTGCAACTTTCGTTGTTTGAGCGTTCACTTGGAGGGCACTCATGAGCACCACTACCATCATTAATAATACCTTCATACGTTTACTGTTTAAATTGGTTAAAAATCAATGAATTAATAATTCGAGGGCAAAGTTACGGGCTTTTGGCCATCCCACCAAACATTTTACTTGGCTTTTACTTGGCATTTATGAAAAGCAGAAAACCGATACTTTGCAAATTGTTTGCATCGTTATATCGAAAGTACGAAATCGTCCCAGGCTTTTGCTCCTCCATTACGGTTAAACACCTTCTTGTAGAGTCGGTTACGGATGCTGCTCACACTACTAAGGTCCTTGATGACAGCATTCGCAATCTCGGAAGGAGTAGCATGAATCTTGAGTAGCAGACATACGTGGTATTCCACCTCCGACATGTTGCATAGGTTGTACAACTTATTGGAAAATCCAGGATAAACAGGCCGCATGCGCTGTTCCAATTCTTCCCATTCGGCTACCGAGAGATGATTGCCAGCTGCCAAATGGCGACGAAGCATCACATAATAATCCGTTTGGAAGAAAGACATCTCGACCTCATCAATCGCCTTCTGCACAGGTATCGGACGCAGTTCGTGTTCTTCCTTTATCTGCTGCAACTGTCGCTCAACAATCCGACTACGACGTCGATAATCCAACGCCACATAAATGATAAACATGATGATGACAACCATAATAATTATCAGGTAAACCAAAATGCTGTTCTGTGCCCTTAACTCTCGCTCTGTGGTCGATAGTACAAAGCGCGTCAATCCCTCGTTCAAGTTGTCTGCGATAGTGGTGCGGATTTCTTCAATGCGACTATCCGTCATCTGACGACTTCGGACCCATGTATATCGGATTCCGGAGTGCTGAATGATGATGGTTGAATCGTTGACATAAGCGAACGGATGAGGATCTGTCTGCTCGAAGTACAAGTAGTCGTGATTGCCCTTATCGATGAATGTATAATCAGAGCATGACAGCGGAACAATTGCCATTCCTGAAGCGGTGTACATCAAATTACAACTATACACACTATCGCCAACATATACCCTACACTGCGTAGTACCATTTTGAGGATATGAATGGGTATATCCCTCAGGTGTTTTCTCTTGTTTCAAAACCCAGGCTCCATGCAGGTCAAAATCATTCTGCTGATTATTCATGCGGCTGCATGACATTACAAACAATAAAGAAGTGACCATAATTATTACTACTTTTGTCTTTACCATATAATTACTCCTTATATTATCTATTTAATCTTTTCAACGCTTCAATCGTATTAATCGAGCGCAAAGGTAGCACTTTATTCGCACATGACCACCAAAAACGGTTTGCAATTAGTTGGCAATTTACGATGCATACTATTTGCAAAGTAATCGTAAACATTAGGCAACATAGGTCTTCGTGAATGAACAAAAAAGAAACATTTCGTCAAAGCTGTAGAATGCAAACAGAGGGGCTTCTACAAGAAAGAGTCAAAAGTAGGTAACGCAAAGATGCACGACAAAGCATTTATGGTTGATGCCCTGCGCCGCGCCTTGAATCCAGGCTTCACCACCATCAGGATCTTCATGGCGATATCTGGTTTGAAATACCATTCTGCCCAGCGTTATCTCGAACAATTCTGTTCAGGTATCCACCCCACGCTGAGGAAAACGAAGATTGGCACTACATACCATTACTTCCCTTTCCAGAAGTAACTAATCAAAGGTTCGTCTTATGACGCACGCTGCAAGATATTGCCACACCCACAGAAAAATATTCTCACGGGTGTGGCAAATTAGTTGTATCCTATATCTCGTCCTTTTCTCCCCCATTGTTTTCCCTTTTACACCCTAGGGGATTACCCTTTTGCCATAGTGTCATTGTTTCTTGCTAAATAAATTGTGTTTCTTTGGCATTGGAGAATGTAATGGCAAAGATACAACGTTTCTTTGAAACGACAAAACTTTTTTGGGAAAAAAGCAAAAGAAAATCCGCAGAGAGGCAAACTCCCTGCGGATTCTATATTGATTTGTATAGCTCGTTGGTTTGAGGCATAGGCATTCAATAACCTATAACCTTTAACCGATTAAATACTCTTTATTTGAAGAGCTTTGGAGCCATGTTATAGAGGGCACGACGCCAAGTGAGGAATTCGTGACCTGTGCGGTCGCTCACGTGTGAGTCGGCCTTGTAGCCAGCTGCCTTAAGGGCATCTGCTGCCTGCTTGATACGGTCTGGACCTTCTGTACCACCACAAGAGATGAAGATGTACTTAGGCAGAAGCTTCTTGTCGATCTGCTCCAGTTCCTGTGGAGTGTAAACGCCACCTGAGAGGAGTCCCCAGTAACCGAATACTTCTGGACGAGCAAGTGTGATGGTGTGAGTCTCCATACCACCCATTGACAGACCTGCCATAGCACGATGGTTGCGGTCAGCGATTGTCTTGAAGTGGCTGTCAACGTATGGTACCAACTCATCGCAAAGAACTGTCTGGAATCCGTCGTAGTTGAAGCCTCCAAGACCTCCGATACGAGTACCGTTAGTCATACCATATGTCATAACGATGATGAATGGCTCACATTTGCCTGAAGCAATCATGTTATCCATGATAAGGCTTGCACGACCCTGAATTGGCCATGAAGTTTCGTTCTCACCCCAACCATGCTGCAGGTAGAGTACAGGGAACTTCTTCTTACCGTCGTATGTAGGAGGAGTGTAAACGAATGCACGACGCTCAGTGTTAGTACTTGGAGAGTGGAAGAGGATGCGCTGTACGTTTCCGTGTGGCACGTCCTTCTCTGCATAGAAGTCTTCGTCTGGAGCAGGTACTTCGATACCGCTTTCCCAACGAGTAGAACCGAAGTAGTTGCCTGTACCTGGGTCGTTGAATGTACCACCATCGATCAAGAGGTGATAGTAGTGGAAACCTTCAACCATTGGCTGTGAAGTTGTTCCTGTCCAATAGCCATCAGCACCCTTAGTCAGAACTGTACCGCCTGAACCACCAAGTCCGAGAGTAACGATGACAGAACGAGCCTGTGGAGCATAGATACGGAAGCGGCCATAACCCTGAGAGTTGACCTGTGGATACTCCTGATTTTCATAACAAGTTGATGAAGGCTTGAAGTCTTCCTTGATTTCTGCATTATCATACTTTGGATCGAAGTCACGAATGACGCGATAAACACGCTTTGGACGATAGTTCTCGTCGAATGGGAGTGGATAGTTGTTCACACCTACCCATGAGTCACGGTCACCAAGGTTCCAGAAAGTCACGTTGTCCACCTTATCCTTATGACGACGCATGATCTTGAACAACTCAGCATACTGGTGCTCCTGCATGATGCGTACTTGGTCAGTGATGACGTTGCCTTCACCACGGCTGAACTGCAACTGACCACCCATCTCTTCGTTAGCACGGATGTCAAGCTCAGTCATGTGGATGTGGTCAACGATAGTAGAATACTTCTCTACAGCAGCCTCGATGTTCTCAGGAGTTGGACCATAGATATTGTAATGACCCTGCATACCGATACCGTCGATTGGCACACCTTTAGCCTTCATAGCTTTCACCATGTCGTAGATACGGTCGCGCTTATCTGGGTTAGCTGCGTTGTAGTCATTATAAATAAGGATAGCCTTTGGATCAGCCTCGCGAGCGAACTGGAATGCCTTAGCAATGAACTCATCACCGCAGAGCTGATAGTGACGTGACTGACGGAAATAGCTTGCTGGTAAACCGTAAGCTGATTCAGGAGTTGCAGGACGCTGCTGCTGCTGACGTCCGAAACCTCCGAAACCGCCACCGAAACCACCCTGCTGGCCTCCACCATCAGAGATTGCCTCATTCACTACGTCCCATGCATACACAATGTCCTTGTAGCGGTTCATCACTGTATGGATATGAACGCGAAGTGAGTCGTAGAATACTTCCTTAGAAACAGGATTACCCTTTGCATCTGTGAACA
>JAEEGL012509747.1_pt1 | contig 15809 bp, 16 predicted proteins | sample 9134231 | NCBI WGS metagenome assembly JAEEGL01 (sample SAMN16246548, study PRJNA631951) | gut metagenome | biome: gut microbiome; feature: rumen; material: fiber-attached | host: Bos | place: Iran: Karaj | collected 2018-10
CAGGTAACAGAAAAGAATCCCCTGTCAGCAAAGAAACAGAAAAGAACATCAAAATCATCTTAGCTGCTGGCAGAAGCTTTATACGAAAAGGACTGAAGCGCACGTGAAACCATTTTCGAAAGAGAAAAAAAGTGCAATCTAAACGAAAGTTTTGAAAAAGATTGATAAAAAAAAAACACTGATACAATTATGCAGGCAAAGAACAGCGTCTGAGCAATCTCCATCAGAGACGTAAAACGCTCCGTAGTTTCAGGCAGATGTCACTGTAAGCATACTTCTGTCATAGGGGTGCTCCTGTTAATTGCAATTATTCTTAATTACCAATATTTGAGAGTTTTCAAATGAAAAAAATATTACTACTCAGCACATTAATGACTATTTTTACAACCGGGTGTGTATCGCCTACTAAGACATTTAATGCAGATACACCTATTAACGGCGAATCATTAACCCTTAATTTTGCTGCTGCTGATGAAGGTAAAATAGAAATTAAAACATCTTTTCCTAAATCAGATACCCGCGTGCTGGCAGATAAAGATACCTATGAATTCTTCTTGGATCAATATGGAAACAGCTGCGTATGCCTGATAGGAAATATTTGTCATATTGGCCACAAAGTGTGCAAAAAATACACTGGTATCCAGTATGTCAATGTTACCTGTATAACGGAATCATCTTACCAAAATAATTTTGACAACACGGAACAGAAGTTCTATGCTCGTACATTTTCACCGCATTATTCAACAGATAACAGATTTGATCCAGTTCCGGTTTGTTATCGTGATATTTCAAAAGAGACAAACGAATTTTATAAAGCCAATTTTGAAAAATCAAAAAATGGCAGCATCCTGACATACAAAATAATACCAACAAAAAAATCAATAGAATCAAACTGGAAGAGCTTCTACTTATTTCATGATGACAAAATGCCTGCAAACGAACAGGAATTAGCTAAAACAAACAATATCTACAGCTATGCATATCATAATCCTGTAGATATAAAATCAGTTTTTAATAATGCTGTAACTGTTGAATATAAATCTGGAATTGATGATTTTATCACAAAATATGATCCGGTTTCGATGATAAACACCATAAAAAAGAAATCAAAAGGCAAGTATAACGTTAATATCAACGATGAGAGACATGATTGCCATTATATAACTTTAAGCAAGGATGAATCTCTTTATTCATATTCATTAGATATTAAACTCTGCCGGATACAGAACACTCAATCAGAAGCCAGTATCGGCAGTGCTAAGATCACCATTAAGAAAACCGGAACCGTGGATTTAACAAATTTCAGCAGTGTAATAAAGGAAATCTCCGGCTATTTAAAGTAAACAATCATTAGCAATTAGTTTTACCGCAACATAAATGCCTGCATTCAAATTCAAAGCAGGCATTTTTAAATATTGCATTCAATAAGAATGGCTCGCACTGTAATTTTGCACTGCTTATTTCACAGTTAATTTGAATAATTTTATGAGAATTTATATTACTATTTACTTGGCTATGTACAATGATATAATGGCAATATATTTTTCTGATATCAATGTTTATGACTGTTTATCTACATCACCTTTTATCTGTCTTTTATTTACAGTCAGAACTTGTTTATAACATGAATCACCAGTTTTATATTTCCGGAATCAGCACCTCATTGAATTTGCAGTATCATGAACAAGTTGATTACTGCACTATTGCTCTGACGTACCATAGTCATGGCTCTTTGCGATACGGAGCATATAATAATTTTTGAACATACCGCAATACACTGTAATTAAAAATTAAGGATAAGACATAAGACATATGACACTCACTAAATGTAATTACTTTCTGCTGGGAGTCTATTTTACGGCTTCTGTTTTCATGCTTGGCTGTAACAGCACATCATCTGCAAATGGAAATTCTGATGATGCTTCTGCTGTTGACAAAAAATCTGATCAACCAGCTGATAATCAAAATTCATCAAATACTGAACAGGAATTTACAAAACTTCAGGAAGCCTGTGACTTAAAAAACATTGGTTCTGCCTGCAATGAACTTGCATCGTATTATGATAAAGGCAAGCATGTTAAAACAGATTTAGATAAGGTAAAATTCTACTACCGCAAGGCATGTGATTTAGGTGAAGGAAGCGGTTGTTTTAATTTGGGTCTTTTTTATAGTGACAGAGTAGATAGAATATTTAAGACAGATTATACCAATGAGATAACTTACTATGAAAAAGGATGTCGTTTAAACCACCGGGAAAGCTGTAATAACCTTGGTGTCTATTACGCAAAAGGCGAAGGAGTTAAGAAAGATTATAAAGAAGCCAAAAAATATTATGATAAAGCATGCAATAAGAATAGCGGACTCAGCTGTAAAAATATTGGACTTCTGCTTATAAATGGTGGATTTGGTTTAAAACAAAACTATCATGAAGCCAAAAAATATTTTACAAAGGCCTGTGATTTATACAATGCTTCCGGTTGCAGTTTTTTAGGTGCTGTATACGAAGATGGTCTGGGAGTAAATCACGATTTAGCAGAAGCCAGAAAATACTACAGATTGGCATGCAATAATAACGATGGCCCCGGCTGTGATCGTCTTGGAGATTTATATTTTTATGGTAGAGGAGTAAGCAGAAATTATAATATTGCCAAAGAACATTACGATAAAGCTTGCAAAGATTTAAAAAACGAAAATAGTTGCAATATGATTGGTGTTATGTATGAGCAAGGTATTGGTGTTCCAAAGGATTATCAAATGGCAATGTTTCATTATAAAATGGCATGTTCAAAAAACTTAAATAATGAAGGGTGCACCAATATTGGCTATATGTATCTTAATGGACGTGGAGTTAATCAGAATTATAACGAAGCAATAGATATATTTGATGCGCATTGCTCTCTTGACCATAGTATCGGATGTTATGCCATGGGAAATATGTATGCAGCCGGCGATGGAGTAACACAAGACTATTTTAAGGCCAAAAATTACTTTGAGAAAGCCTGCAAGTTAAATCACGGCAATGGCTGTTCTGCCTTAGGGGCGCTGTACAACGAAGGGCTTGGGGTAAAACAAAACTATCAGACAGGACACAAATACAGTGAAAAGGCCTGTAAACTGAACAGTTCTATTGGCTGTTTTAATGTAGGAATTGATTATTTCAACGGTTTTAGCGTTAAGAAAAACAAAAAGACGGCAAAATCATATTTTGGTAAAGCCTGCGACATGGGAAATCAGAAGGGCTGTGAGAATTACCGCCTGCTGAACTCAGCTGGACATTGACCCTTCATTTCCAACCTTTCGGGGTATGCTTCTCCGAAAGCATCATTTTTTCTCAAGGCCGTCCAGTAACCCGAACGGCTTATGAGCTTCTTCATCTGCGGGTTGGTTTTGGCTCCTCTTGTCTGCGCTTCAGGAGATATATCCTGAGAAGTGCAAGGGAGCCTTTATTTCATTCTATCTCTTACTCACCCTGCTTTTCCTTTCCATCTGTCTTTCCATTGAGCTTGTTCCCCCTTTTCACTATAAGCCCCCGAGACGGTTATCAACAGGCACGCCCCGGGACATCCCCAAAATCCTCCCTGCCGGAGCCCCGAAAAATGCATCTCCATCCCCGGACTCCTTGCAAAATCCCAAAAATCCGCCCTGAACTATCCACACTATCAGTGAACAAAACTGTGGATTGGGGATTTTTTTGAACTTTCCCAAAAATAGCTCTTGCTTTTAAGGCAATATGTGGTAGCCCGCTCCGTAATTCCCCATCATCCCGCGCCGCAACACCGTGCGCCTCTGACAGGATAAGGCCCCGGAAATGATTTTTAAAGCTTTCGGGAAATTTGCCTGAGAAGGCAAAACGAGAACGTCGGAAGGACGGGACGGGAACAGAGACGATAAAAAGACGAAGAAAGCGGACGCCTCAATGGAGGAACTGTCATAAAATCATCTTGAAGTTATCTTGCAAATGTGGCCACCAGATAACCGTTATGATAAACAAACAGACGGCCATCCATGCTCGCGACCTGAAGCCGGAGTCTTCTGTAGCCGCTGGGAAGTTCATAACTCCTGCCGTGGTAATTCATTATGCCGTTCTGATCCACCGTGCAGAATTCTCCGGGAAAAACCTCATAGCTGAAATGCGAAGCAATTCCCCGCCCCTTTTTACGTTTTGCATCAGCCACCACGATGTCAGAGTCCTGATGCCCATGCGCCGGAATCAGTTCCCTGGCCAGCCGGGAAACCTCTTCCTGAACTTCCGGGAGATTCCGGAGCGTTCCGGAATAATCCCTGAGACGGCACACAATAAGATCCAGCGGAATTTCCCGATCCCGGGATATTTTCAAAGGAGCGACCTTGATATGCTGTTTCCGGGACTGCCGGTGTCTGCAGTACGGCGAATCCAAAACCTGATGCCAGAAGAAGAGATCATCAGGATGATCCTTTTCCACAAGAAAGACAGCTCCGCCGGGATTAAGAGAGGCATTAGCCTCAGCGCTTTCAATGAAATCCCAGCATTTCTCCACGGTAAGCATCTCCCGGGAAAAAGCGCTGATCTTGAACGGAAGGCCAGCTCTGAAGGCCCCCAGAAGAGAAAGATCTTCGGTGGCCCCGTTTTCAAAACGAAACTCAATGCGGCTTTTCTCGAAGATAAAGAGATAATCTCCTGATACGGCGGTGTCAGCTAAAACAGTCATGGCAAGATCTCAGAAACATCATAATGACATAAAAAGGACAGTCCCTTCGAGTATACTGTATCCATAAAAATCTGACAAAACACTGTCATAAAAATGGGGACTGACAGCCAAATATGATAGAACTCCGGATTTACGGGGCTCTAAACTAACCCGATCCGGCTGCCTTGTTCTTCTTTCCCCTTGTTCTTCTTTCCCCTTGTTCTTCTTTCCCCTTGTTCTTCTTTCCTGTTTCTCCTTTGCTTTCCTGTTTTTCCGATCCTTATTGTTCTTCCTTGTTTCTCTTCCGCCCTCTGCCGCATCTTACCGTCCTCAGCTTAAGATAATTTGCATGCCCTGTTTTGGAGCAATATTCAGTTCCCGGCGCCCAGTAATGCACCGATTATTATCATTATTCTGCAGCAGGACGCCGAAAATTCTGTTTTAAGCCCTTTTTTGAGGCATTTTCTCTTTTCATGCAAAAAAATCTTGCATGGTCAAACATTTTGGAATTAGAATTTGAGCGTTAATTTTTTAACTCAAAGTTTGTGGTTTAACGGCATGTTCACTGTAGCTTTTTACGCTTTACTTACCTGGTGGCGCACTCGTTCTTGCGAGTGGGGCTAAGTCATGCATTTTTAAGAATTTCTGCAGAAACCCGCTCGCAAAAGCGGGTTTTTTCGTTGAAATTCAGGATACAGCAGAGATTATATGAGCAATACAAAACTTTCAGCTGAGGCCGGGTACGTACAAGACCCTCTGGCGTTGTTCTATGACCTGACCGATTCCGGCAATCAGAAAAACAACATTCTTCTCGAATCCCTGGAAATTCACACCAAGGCCGGCACCCAGAGCATTCTGGGCATCGACAGCGCTCTCAGGATAAGCAGTCTGGGACGCCGGGTGTTTATCAGGGTTCTTAACGAAAACGGCTCCGGGGCATTGGCCAAGCTGCTGCCCCTCCTTCCGAGGACGGTCACCGTAACCCCGGCAGATAACGGCGTTACCATACTGGAATATCCGGAAACCGACCGCAATCAGGATGAAGACTCCCGGCTGAAGGCCCTGACGGTGCTGGACAGTCTCCGGAACATTCTGGCTATTGAACCGGAAACCGGCAGCCATGAAGACAATCTTCTGGCCGGAGTATTCGGGTACGACCTTATCACCGCTGTGGAAAACCTCCCCGAGGTCAGCGAGAGCTCCAATACCTGTCCCGATTTCTGCTTCTATCTGATAGACACCTGGATCACTGTTAACCACAAAACAAAATCCAGCTCCGTAAACGCCATTTCCTATCTGGATTCCGCAACCCCCTCCCTCCGCCAGAAGGTCAGCGACCTTGCGGCAAGACTCAATGATTACGAAGAGGTGCAGAGACCCGCGGAAATCCCTCTGGGCAATGAACACATCGCTGTCAGCATCAGCGATGATGATTTCTGCGGCATTGTGGAAAAGATGAAGGGGTATATCTTCCAGGGAGACGTGTTCCAGGTAGTGCCTTCCCGCACCTTCTCCATCGCCTGCCCTTCTCCGGTAAACGCCTATCACTACCTTAAGAAGACCAATCCCTCCCCCTACATGTTCTATATGCAGGACGAGGACTTCATTATCTTCGGAGCCTCTCCGGAAAGCTCCGTTAAATACACCAAAGACACCAACGAGGTGCAGATGTACCCCATAGCCGGCACCAGAGGCCGCGGCAGAAAGCCGGACGGCTCCGTGGATCTGGATCTGGACAGCAAAATCGAACTGGAGCTCCGCCGGGACATTAAAGAAAACGCCGAGCACCTCATGCTGGTGGATCTGGCCCGCAATGACATTGCCAGAATCAGCATTCCCGGCACCAGATACGTGCCTGACCTCCTGAATGTGGATCGCTACAGTCATGTAATGCATCTGGTTTCCCGGGTGGTAGGCCAGCTCCGTCCCGAACTCGACGCCATTCACGCCTATCAGGCCTGCCTTAATATGGGCACCCTGACCGGAGCTCCGAAGATCCGGGCCACGGAAATTATCAGAGCCACTGAAAAGGAAAGACGCGGCAGCTACGGCGGAGCCATTGGCTTCCTCACCGGCCGGGGCGACATGGATACCTCCATTGTTATCCGTTCAGCCTTCGTCAGAAACGGCATCGCTCACGTGCAGGCCGGCTGCGGCGTAGTTTATGACTCCAATCCCCGGGACGAAGCCGAGGAAACCCGCAAAAAGGCCGCCGCAGTGCTGAATGCGATTGCGCTGGCTCACCACAAAACACTGGAGGAGATTCAGTAATATGGCATCTATCATCTTCATGGATAACTTTGATTCCTTTACCTACAATCTGGTGGATCTCTTCCGGAGTCTGGGTCATACCGTTACCGTTTATCGTAATTCCATTGCCGCCGACACCGTAATCAAGGCTCTGGAAAACGCCGGGGACACCCCGCTTCTGGTGCTCTCCCCGGGCCCCGGCACTCCCGAAGCCGCCGGCTCCATGCCCGAGCTTATCAGGAAGGCCGCCGGACGCTTCCCCATTCTGGGCATCTGTCTCGGCCATCAGGCCATCTGCCAGTACTACGGCGGCACCGTGGCTCCGGCAGGGGAAATCATGCACGGCAAGGTATCCTTCATCGAACACACCGGAAAGGATGTGTTTGCGGGGATTCCCAGCCCCATGCCCGTAGCCCGCTATCACTCCCTGGCCGCTACCTACGTTCCGGACAGTCTGGAAGAAATCGCCTCCTTCCATGGCATCTGCATGGCGGTGCTCAACCGCAGGGACAAGGTGCTTGGCTTTCAGTTCCATCCGGAGTCAGTAATGACTACCAGAGGAAGCGAGCTTCTTATAAACAGCATCAGATTTCTGACAGAATAACAGGGAGGCATCATGTCATTTCCAATTGCTGAAAAGCTTTATCAGGGACAGGATCTCTCAAAGGAAGAAACGCTGTCTCTCTTTCAGGATATTTTTGCGGGCAAGATCGATCCCGTCATGCTGAGCTCAGTGCTCACCGCTCTTAAGATCAAGGGCGAAACGCCGGTGGAGGTGGCCGCAGCGGCTTCGGCCATGATCGGCGCCGCCACCCCGTTTGAACAGAAGCGGGACTTCCAGGTGGGCGAGATAGTGGGCACCGGCGGCGACGGCCACAACACCATTAATATCTCCACCATGAGCGCGGTGGTAGCCTCCTCTCTCGGCCTCCATATTGCCAAGCACGGTAACCGCGGCGTTTCCTCCAAATCCGGAGCCTCTGATTTTCTGGAAGCATTTGACATCAATATCAGAATGACTCCGGATCAGGCCTTCCGCTGTCTCGACGCCATCGGGCTCACCTTCCTCTTTGCCCAGGTATATCACAGCGGCATGAAATACGCAGGACCGGTGCGCAAGGCTCTGGGCACCCGCACCATCTTCAATATTCTGGGGCCGCTGACCAACCCTTCCCGTCCTGACTACATGGTTATGGGCGTTTACTCCAAGGAGCTTATCGGCCCCATGGCTCAGGCTCTGCATCAGCTGGGCATGAAGAAGGCGCTGGTAGTCTGGGGATCCGGCATTGATGAAATCGCCGTGCACGGCCCCACCTATGCGGCAATGCTTGATAACGGCTTTATTACCTCCCGCATTATCACGCCTGATGAATTCGGCCTCGGCACCTTCACCTTGGATGATATCAAGGGCGGTGAACCGGAAGAAAACGTGGCCATCGCCAGAAACGTCTTCGAGGGCCGGGGCACTCCGGCGCAGATGGCGGCTGTGCAGGCCAATGCCGGCGCCCTGCTCTATGTGGCCGGCAAGGCCGGGAGCTTCCGGGAAGGCGCGGACATGGTGCTGGAGCAGCTTAAAAACGGCGGCGCCGCAAGGCAGATCCGGGAATTCGCCCGCCTAAGCAAAATGATGGAGGCGTAGGTGTCAGAAGCAAAGCCGCTGACTCCGGGTTCGGAGCTCTCTTCCGAACTCCGGAAAAACCCGAACATCTCTGTGTCTTCGACAGACGGAAATGTTCTGGCAACAATTCTGAATGCCAAACCGGCGTGGATCCGGGACATGAAACTGCGTTTTCCGGAAGAGGAAATTAAAAAGGATCTCCCCAGAAGCGATCGCTCCTTTTATGATGCTCTTTCCCGGGGCAAAACCCGTTTCATTCTGGAATGCAAGAAGGCCTCGCCCTCCAAAGGACTGATCCGGCCGGATTTTGACCCCGTGGCCATTGCCCGGGTATATGAAAACTATGCCTCTGCCATATCAGTGCTTGCGGATGAACGGTTCTTCCAAGGCAAATACGAGTACATCCGCGCTGTCAGAAAGTCAGTGCGGCTCCCGGTGCTCTGCAAGGACTTTATCTATGATCCCTATCAGGTGTATCTGGCCCGGTATTTCGGGGGCGATGCCATCCTCCTGATGCTGTCCGTGCTCACCGATGAGGCCTATCTCCGGCTTTCGGATTTGGCCCATTCCCTGGGCATGGGGATTCTCACGGAAGCCTCGGGAGAAGAGGAAATCGCCCGGGCGGTGCAGCTGGGAGCGAAGGTTATCGGCATCAATAACCGGAATCTCCGGAATCTCACCGTGGATCTGGGGCGGGTCAGCGACATGGCCCGGCTTATTCCGGAGGATCGCATTGCCGTAAGCGAATCCGGCATTCGTTCCCATGACGAGATCCTGAGTCTCCGGGATCACGTGAAGGCCTTCCTTATCGGAAGCTCCCTTACCGCAAGCCCGGATATTGAAAAGGCCGTCAGAAGGGTTATTCTTGGTGAAAACAAGGTCTGCGGCATTACCCGGCCCCGGGATGCTCTGAATTCCTGGCTGGCCGGCTTTGTCTGGAACGGGCTTATCTTTGCGGCTAAGTCCCCCCGGCATGTTACTCCGGAAAACGCCCGGGAGATCATCGCTGCGGTAAGAGCAGGCGGCGGCCGGCAGGATTTTGCCGGGGTTTTTGTAAACGAGGATAAGGCAAGAGCGGCCGAGCTGGCCTGGGAGCTCAGGCTTGGTGCCGTACAGCTTCACGGCGGCGAGGATATCTCCTACGCCGGGGAGCTCCGAGCTCTTCTCCCCCGGGAATGCCAGATCTGGAAAGCGATTCCGGTGGGAGCGGAAGGTTTTCCGGAAGAGAAGGTACGGGAATGGCTGGGCATCGCTGACCGAATAGTGCTGGACACCAGTTCCGGAAACAGCTTTGGCGGCACCGGAAAATCCTTTGACTGGAAGACCATCTCTCTTGAGGATCGCTCCCGGATCACCGTGGCCGGCGGTCTCACCCCGGACAATATCCGGGAAGCTGTTCAGGAGAGCGGAGCCAGCGGCTATGACTTTAACAGCGGTCTTGAGGATGCTCCGGGGCTGAAATCTCAGGAACTCATCTTCCGCGCCATGGCTGTAATGAGAGATTACTGACGTAAGGTGAACCAGAAGCCAATCCGGCCGGAAGGTTTCTTGGCAGCCGATGCCCGGGTTAAGCCGGATTCTCCCTGAAGCATAAAACCTGTATGACCAGATGAAAAAGTCCCGGAAGCCAGCGCTGCCTGGGCTTTGTTTTTGGTCATCGGGGAGTTTTGCCGGGAGATTTGTTCACGCAGACTCCATTAAAGAAGACCGTTACGGGAGCGGGAACACAGGATTTTCAGAGCCTGATTCCTGATTGCTCAAAAAAACAGAAATTGACTTTGTGCCGCAGAAATTGACTTATGTTTGATGCTGCGAATACATTTCAAACAAAAGTCAACCAAAGCCGGCTCTTCTGTCAGCTTTAGCTCGCTTCAGTTTCCTGCTGAAGATTTATCCCAGGGAAAACTTTCATCGCCAAATAAAACCAATGCTAGAGAATAATCCTGTTTTCCTTTATTCCCGGGCGATGAATGATGCTTGTGCTTTTCTCCTCTCTGTAGAGTATTTCCCCTTTCAATTCCCCAAAATATTTATCAATAAGCATTTTTATCTGATACTGATTAAGTTCAGCACCACATGGTTCATGAGTTTCAGTAATGAAATCTATTCTGAATCTGTACTCGTTTGAAGTGTAATAGCTTTTTCCGCTTTCATTCATCGTTTGATAATACTTTATACGTTTGGCAAGGATTTTCAGTTTGTAAATGCATTCTCTTTCCAGAGAACTGAAATGCTCACCATCAAAAATAAACAGATATGCGGGACTGACAATCACAAAATTTTCCCGGCAAATAAACATTACTCCGGAAGCATACGCTGCCTCAAATGCCGGCGTATCGTATGGAGATGAGCGAGCATTAATTTTGATCTCCGAAATACTGCTCAGCCATGTATCAAAAACCGACCGAGACATCACGTAAAGCACTCCGGCGTAAATAACCTCAATTGCGGTTAATACGATGGCATACATATACTCTGCGCTGATTAATTGAGTATCTGCCTCCAAATTCACAAAAATGTTCCAAATGCTTACAGCCACAATCAAGACGACCGGAATCACCACTCCCATAACTAAAAAATTTTTTATAAGAAGATACCTGAAACGCCATAATGTGATCCCATGCCTTAAACTCAGGCTGCGCGGTCGCGTGGTACAGCCTTTGCCTTTTTCACAGTATCTGTTATAGGCGCTTATAAATGCCATTGATTTAAAATAGCCGCCGCTGAAAAACTTACTGACTGCGCGCTGCGCCAATATCTCATCTCTTTTAAATTTTTGCTCAAAGAAGTAAAAATAAATAAAAGAAAATAAAACAATAATAACAACAATAATAACGAAGATAAGATAAACCAGAAAAGATTCGCTCATAAAAACACAAAAATAAAAAAATCTAGCACAAAATCTTCGTAGTAAAAGATTTTTACCAAAACAGTCACAGCGCATCAGCTGATTTTGCAACTCGGCAATAATGCAGAAAGCCACAAACGGGACTGCATCGTATTCATGGCAGAGTTACAGAAGTACATGGTGTCCTCCTGCTGAACTCTAATCTGCCCTTTTCTGTAACCGGATACCGTCATGCTGGCCGGTTTTCTAATTTGGAACGGAACGCGTTCCAAATCTTGTCAATAGAGCTCTCAAACATCGCAGCTAATCTCTTTGAGTCTCTTCTGTCAGCTTACGCTCGCTTTCTATTTCCTGCTGAAGTTTCTTCAGCCGCTGGGAAAAACAGCGCGCCCGGATTACACTGAAGCCGATCTGCCCTTGCCGGGCCGATCCTCGCTGTGATAGCCTGAACTTTCTGATGGTCACCGGAAAAACCGGAATATCCCTGAAGACTTCAAAGCCCGCATGAGATCGGATGAAAAAGTCCCGGAAGCAAGCACTGCCAAGATTTTTTTGGAAGATCTGTTCGCGCAGACTTCGCAGGAAAACGCTGCGGGAGCCGGAACTCACAAGAATTTCAGTATCAGATTCCGTGTCAGGGTTAGGCCTTGAAAAAACTGATCACTTCCAAAGGGGCCTTCTTTTCCATTTACTTTGCTATAAAAAAGCTTTCGCCGCCAGCCTTCAGCGTGATCTGCTTTACGCCCTTCGGATACTCATGATACTCCTGTTTTTTGCCGTCCCGGGACACAATAAGAAGGTCGAATTTATCGGAAACAGCATCCGCGCTAAGGGTGCAGGACTGTTTTGGCCCTAGATGCTTCCCCTTTATCAGGTTATTTCCCCAGTCAGCGCTGTCCGGTGCGGCCGTATAGATTCCGGTGATGTCATAATCAGTGCTGTTGGCCAAGATAAAAGCTTCGGCGCTTTCTGTAAGACCAAAAACTCCTGCCGCAAGAAGCATCGCAAAATATCTCATTCTCATAAACCTTTCGCAGTTCTTCGGAACCGGGGGATGAAAGACCGCCCCGGTTTTGTCCCGCTATTGCCCTGCCGCGTATGATACCAACTTAATCCGGATCTGTCCTGTATTCAGGGAAAAATCCCATCTGGCACTGGGGAGCGCTTCAGATCCGTTTTTCTGGCCTGTCTGCCAAAACTTCTCCCCTCATCCCTGATTGCAGCCAGTTCAGAGCTGGCTGCGTCCGGAATGATGATTTCATGAGACGTTTTTGCATTACGACAGACGATTCCAGAGTAATTGACGATTTCTCTTTACCGAAAGCTATTTCCCGAAAACCATTCTCAGGTTTAGAATGCGACTGTTTTCCTGGCAGATTTTGAAGCTTTTGGGGAGTGCTTTCCTTCATGATTTTATTCTATGGCAGCAATACGGCAGTAAAAAAGCCCGAACTTCACTTTTCCAGAAGTTCTTTGGATTTCGGGGCGGGATTTTATACCACGACTGACAAACTTCAGGCTGAAAAATGGGCGCATCGCACCACAAGAATCCGCCAGGAAGGTCAGCCCTGCCTTTCGGTATTTGAAACGGACGACAGTATTTGGTCCCGGCTTTCAATTCTCAGGTTTTCTGCTGCAGACAGCGACTGGCTGGAAAACGTGGTGAAATTCCGCAGAAGGCAGAATTATGAAGCCGCAGAGTTCTCCGGATGGCAGGTTTTTGATGTCATAGCCGGGCCTGTGGCTGATTACAGGACAGCTGACGTTATTAACCAGTATATAGCCGGGTTCTTTGATGCTGAGATCGCCCTGAAGCTGCTGCTTCCCATGAAGCTTAAGGATCAGCTTGCTTTCAAAACGGATTTCGCTATTACGGCTCTGGTATGGCAGGAGACGATTTTACTATGAACAGAATGAGTCCCCAGGGCCTTCATTATTATGATCTGGCGGTTACAGATCTTATGATGGAAAAATATGGCTTTGAGCGCATGGAGGCCCTGAGAAGGTTTGTTTTCTCCAAAACTCACGCTTTTCTTGAGGATTTGGATAACGGTCTTAGCTCCTTTGGCTGTCAGGGGATTTTTGATATCTGGGAAAGCGAGGTCGTTACCGGAGATCCCCGAAATTCTATCTACATCAGGGGAGAATGATGAAAAACCCGGCAGAACTGCACGCTGATGAGGAACTGTGGTTTTTTGTGTACCTTCTGGAGCATTATGCCGCATTCAAGGGGCGGATGACGGGCGAGGTGCTGGCGGAATGGGATCGGCTGGGAATAACCGCTGAAATTTACGATGGTTATTTTCAGTATCATCAGGAACGGCTGGAAAATGCCTATGAAGATATTGACAGTCTGACGGCTTCCGGAAAACATGCCCGGAATCTTGCGCTTCAGCCTTTTTCGGACTGACTTACAAAAAGCCTGTCAGATCCGGCTGCCGGATCTGACAGGCTGGCAATCTCTAAAACGGCCTGAATCTCGGTTAGTCAGTACCATTTTTAGGAGATTTTATGTCTGTGCCGATCAAGCTATTTAAGCAAGTCCAGCAGTGAATATTGGTCTTTAGTTTGCTGTTTCTGATGGTAAAGTTTAATTGCGTTCACCAGTTTATCAGGAGGATCGAAATACGCCTTTACTGTTTCATATTTCTTATCATATTTTAATTTACGCAAATCCTGTTTACAAAAATCACTTGGTTTTTTCTTTGAATGACAGTACTCATTATACTTATTATCGCAATGTATAATAAGCATCTCTATTTCAGGAGCGGTAACGACATTTATTACATCGATTTTATCTCTGTATACCTTGCTTATTTTGAAATTTTCATTTTTTGAATCCAAAATACGTATAACAGAAATTTTTATCGTTAAATTCCTTTCTCAAATATCGTTTTTCAAATTGCTGACCATCTCTGCATCTGATAACATCATCAATAAGCTCATCTCTTGAAAAAATCAAAAGACCATTGTCCAGCAGAATGTCTATTATGGCTTTTTCAGCAGCGCCTTCGCATATGCACGCCTTATACTTTGCCAGCTTCATCATTCGCCCTTATTTAGGTGTAATGACAGACTGAATTTTGCGTTTCAATTCAATGTAGGAACTATATAAAGGAGCAGTGCCATCAAGATAGTCGCTTTGGTAAATATCACTCTTTTTTAAGTCATTTCTTTTCAAAACAGTACACAGATTGTCAACCGTTATTCCGCCATTATTTTTCGTTATAAATATATTGTCATTTCTGTCATTTTCATCCAGAAGTTCCGGATAGTGCGTTGAATATATTAAGGTTCCGCCGTTCTTGTTTAATTCATTGCTTCTAAAAAATCTGATAAGTGTGCAAACAATCTCTTTATTGAAATGATTCTCAAGTTCATCAACCAGAATGTAACCGCCTTTCTGCAGAATACTTAGAGCAATGGTAAATATGACAATTCCTCTGATTGTGCCAGATGACAGGTATCTGTTGAGTTCAAGAGGATTTGATAACACTAATTCATTTTTTTCTTTGAATTTTAAATGTATAAAATCAGATCCCCGTTGTTCGCTTTCAAAATACAAATACTCAATCGAAGGATCAAGAAATGCAATTATTTCAATCGGAATCTTACCATTTAAAGGCAGTCCGTTAATATTAGTTAGAGCTAAAAGATCTGCAACCTCCGGAATATCGTTATATTCTTTATTTTTTGCAATAATGATACTGATATCATCAGGCAAAAATTTCTCATTATTATTTCTTTCCATTAGAAGTTCATTATCGTCAAAATCCAAAAGCTGCCTGCGAGTCATTGCTTTGCTTGACTTTTTAACCCATAATCTCTCTGCCGCAATCCTGTAAACGGAACCATTACCGGCCATATTCTTTGCAGCAATAGTAGTTTCTAACTTGCAAATCTCCGCTGTCTTTTCATAATAATAAAATATAGTTAATGTGACGTTATTGCTCTGACCTAAGATATCTTTATCCCGCATGTGATTAATAGGTCTGTTGGAAAGCAGCTGCAAAGCCAAAAGAATAACCTTCAATGCTGACGTTTTGCCGGAAGCATTAATTCCCGCAAAAACATTAGTTGTATTCAGGAAAACAGTTGAAAAAAGCGGATAAAGATAATCTCGCTGTTCTTCAGATACCCTTTGCTGCGCATAAAAGCAGATATCAAGTTTTTCCTTAAAAAGTGGCAGTCCGTCAACGGCTATTCTTAAAAGCTTCATGAGCTTTGTCCTTTGTTATTAAAAACAGGAAGCACGTACTTAGTATTTGTATACTGCTAGAATACTACCTTTGTTTACTACTAGCAACATCAAATCCGTTTTTAACAACGCTTTTTGGAAATTCCACTCCCCTTTGACCATCGTTATGCTTTTAGTGCCCTCTGTTCTCACTCTTCTCATCCTTAATTCTGAAATTCTTGATCCCCC
>JAEEGL012760037.1_pt1 | contig 15809 bp, 8 predicted proteins | sample 9134231 | NCBI WGS metagenome assembly JAEEGL01 (sample SAMN16246548, study PRJNA631951) | gut metagenome | biome: gut microbiome; feature: rumen; material: fiber-attached | host: Bos | place: Iran: Karaj | collected 2018-10
CCTTCTGCGCAAATCCCTGCGCCGCCTTTTCGGCGACAAGCTGGAGGCGGAGAATTCCAGCTTCACCAGCTTCTTTGACAATGCCCGCTCCAACGACGAGATCCTGTTCGGCCTGGAAAACAGCGAGGTCAACGCCGACGAGTCCTACGGGATCTTCATGCGCAAAAAGCAGCGGGCCGGACTGAAGCTGGACCAGAACTACATGCTCTCCGGGCTGGATATGATGCACGGAAAGAGCATCCTGTTCAACAACCCCTTCTACTACGACCTGATCCCCTACGCTTTCTATCCCATGAACCGGGTGCTGCTGCGCCATGGGAAGGTGCTGATCGTCCTCGGCCGGCACGGGGTGGAGGAGGATATCCTCACCTGGTGCGAGGAGGGCTTTACCTCTGTCAACAGCGTGCCGGGGATGTGGCGCGCGGGCGTCCTCACCGACGAGCCCCAGGAGCTGGACGTGGGCGTTATGTCCCGCTCCGACGTGCACCGGCTGAAGCTCCACGCCGCCAATGCGGAGTTCTTCTCCCAGGTGGAATTCATCGTGCTCATTGAGCCGTCCCGGCTCATCACCACGGCCCAGATCGGGCTCAACTCCATCGTGCGCTGGTGCACCGCCGACGGCAGGGCGCCGACCTTCTGCTCCACCGACAAAAACTGCGACGGTCTGGTGGACGCGCTGAGCCATATCCTGATGACGAGCCTCACGGAGGTCTCGGCCACCAACCGGCCGGGGGGCACCTCCTCCTACATGTGCTGGATGACGGACAACGAACTGTGGCAGCACCGGATGCTGCCCAATATCTCCCGTTATCTCGGCGTGGGGACGGAGCTTTCCTTCGTGGCGCTGAAAAACCAGGTGTCCGCCGCCGACTGGTACGGGGGAGACAGCTTCCCCGTGCTGGATGAGCACTGGATCGCCGGGCAGTACTACTACGATCTGCTGCACTACGCCGACCTGCCCACCTCCCAGGACAAGCTGAGCGAGGTGTTCCGGGTCACACCGAACCTGTGGGACGCCAAAACGGAGCCCTACCACTACATGACGGTGGAGGACGAGTCCTGCAACATGTTCGAGGTCAGGCGTGAATTCTCCACCCGCGCCACGGTACAGGGCTTCGTGAACGTGATCTCCCCCGAATACCTGCTCCGGGAGTACATGGCCAGGAACAACAGCATCTTCATCACGGACCCCAAGGCCATCCCCACCATCGTGGCGGACTACGCCCGCACCGCGCGCAACGTGGTGCTTCGGCTCTTCCTGCGCATGAGCGTCGGGCTGGTGCCCGAGGGAGAGATCCGGCGGGAGCTGTCCCTGATGGATCTGGACACCACGGAGCTGAAAAAGTCCCTGTGGCATGAGCTGTGCCTGTGCTGCTCCCCCGACGGCGAGATCCCCACGGAGCGGGAAAAGGAGCTGATGGAGCGCACCGTGGACGGGAAGGAGCTGGTCTTCTCCGAGGACCTGATCCGCACCCGGAAAAAGTTCTCCCTCCAGAGCGGCCGGATGGAGACCTGCTGGTATATCGACGACGAGGACTTCGCCGGCACCGTGCTCTACGACCTGCAGAACGCGGACTATATCGCCGAGACGGAGCGGGAGGGCCGCCAGTACCTGGGGACCGAGCTCCACGGGCAGGTTTTCCAGAAGTATCTGCCGGGTCAGTTCTTCACCTACGGCGGCAAGTATTATGAGATGCTCCGCATGACAAAGAGCGGGCAGCTCCTGGTGCGCAGGGCTGCCGACCATATCACGGGCCGTCCCGCTTACCGACAGGTGCGCCGGTATATCATCCGAAACGCGGTCGATTCCCCGCTCATGGGCGACCGGGTGGACGTCTCCGGTATGAAGGTGACGAAGCAGTACGCCGACATCCGGGTGGAGACGCCCGCCTACTGGAAGCTCGACAGCTACAACGACTTTGCCCACGGGCGGCTGACCACCGTCAGCGGCATCCCCGACCGGGAGTATTACCGGAAGCAGCTCCTCCGCATTGAACTGCCCGACGCGGGCGGCAGGCTCACGGAGAACGTGCGCCACACGCTGACGGTGCTGTTCAACGAGCTGTTCCGCACCCTGTTCGCCGAAAACCACGGGCTGCTGGCCGCCGTTTGCTCGGGTGATCCCGCCCTGCCGGAGACCTACAGCCTCGAGACGGAAGGCGGCGCGGAAAACTGCATCTATATCATTGAAGACAGTATGATGGACGTGGGCCTCCTGGAAGCGGTCAGCCGCTATCTGGACAAGATCTTCGCCATCGCCTGCGACTATCTGGAGTGGCACCGTGAGACCCTGGCGGAGAGCCTGAATCCCCCGCCGGAGCCGGAGATCCCCGATTTCACCTCCCAGACCCCCGAGGCGGAGGAGCAGGGCAAGCAGCCGAAAACGAAGCTCGGCCGCTTCTTCAAGAAGCTCTTCGGCGGCATCGGCGGCTTCTTCAAAAAGCTCTTCGGAAAGAGGAAGGCGAAGGACGGGGAGGCCGTCGGATCAGAAGCTCCTGCGAAGGAGAAGAAGCGCCGGAAAAAGAAAAAGGACCGCTCCGCGCCTGAGGCGCCCCCTGTCCCCGCTCCGGAAACGGAGCCGGTCACCGAATCGGAGCCGATCCCGGAGGCGGAGCCGGCCGCCGATATCGAGTCGCTCCCCGAAGATGGGCAGCCCATTGCAGAGGCGACCGAAGACGCGGAAGCCATTGCCGAACCCGTCGCTCCGGACGAACCGCTCACGGAAGCGGACACGGAGGAGCCTGACTCCGAAACGGGATCCGTCGACGAGCCCGGGGTCTCCGATACGCCCGACGTCGACGCGCCCATCGCAGACAGGTCTTCAGACGACGAAGCCCCCGACGCTGAGGCGGAGGAGCTTCCGGAGGACGACGGCGGCGCGCCGCCCGTGCTGTTCTCCCTGGCGCCGCCGCGCATCCTGTTCGACACGCTGCCCGACGGTACGGGCGACGGAGCGGACGAGGCGGAGCCGTCGCCCAGGCCGTACCATGAGCGGCACTACCTCCTCTACGGCGGGGAAACCGTGCCCGAGGGCCTGGTCCCCGAGGAGACGGAGGACTACCTGAAGGCGCTGGGCTACGGCGGCAATGAGCTGACCCAGGCCCGCAACGGCCGGACGGCGGCGGAGCTGGTGGAGCGGGAGTTCACCCCCGGCAAGCCCGGCAGCCGCTACTGCGATTTCTGCGGCCGGGAGCTGGTGGGCACGGAGTACGAGGTGCTGCGCGACGGGCGCGAGCGGTGCATGACCTGTTCCCGCTCAGCGGTGAAAACGGCCGCCGAGTTCAAGCAGATCTACCGGGAAGTGCTCTACAATATGGAGACCTTCTACGGCATCCAGATCCGGGTGCCTGTCCGGGTCGAGATGGTGAACGCGAAGAAGCTCCATAAGCGGCTGAAAAAGACCTTTGTACCCACGAACAACGCCGACGGAAGGGTCCTCGGCGTGGCGATCAAGGACAAGAGCGGGTATTCCCTGCTGCTGGAAAACGGCGCTCCGCGGATGCAGTCCATCATGACAACGGCCCACGAGCTGACCCACATCTGGCAGTACCTCAACTGGGATCCCGCGGCCATCCGCCGTCTCTACGGCGCGAGCCGGGAGCTGGAGATCTATGAGGGCATGGCCAAGTGGAGCGAGATCCAGTACGCCTGGCTCATGAATGAGCCTGCGGCCGCCAAGCGGGAGGAGCTGATCACCCGCGCCAGAAACGACGAATACGGGAATGGCTTCCGGATGTATGCCGAGCGGTATCCCCTCTCCGAGGATATCCGCATGAGATTCGGCTCCCCCTTCGACGACAAACAGCGTCCCCTGTAAATGTTAGCATGCGCCCGCTGCTCATATCGGCGCGGGCGCATAAGGAGCAGAATGAATGAAGAAGCTTAGAGAACGACTGAATATCTTTGCGGTAAAAAACCCCTCGCAGGCCATCCTCATCATGATCATGGTGCTGAACCTGGCGCTGTTCGCCGTGGCCGGCCTCGTGATCTCCTTGCTGGCGCCCAGGACGCTGGAGCATTCCGGCTTCTGGGATTCGGTGTTCTATACCATCAGCATGATCTTTGACGCGGGCTGCATCCAGTACGTCATTGCGGACATCGGCGAGGCCAGCGTGGCGCTGATCATCGTGTGTCTCGCGACCGTAGTCCTCGGCATGATCACGTTCACGGGCGCTGTCATCGGTTATGTGACGAACTACATCTCCAACTATATCGCGAATTCCAAATCCGGCGTCCGCGCCCTGAAAATATCGGAGCACACGGTGATCCTCAACTGGAACAGCCGGGCATCCGAGATCATCAACGATCTCCTGTACACCAACGAGCGGGAGACCGTGGTCATCCTGGTGAGCGATAACGCCGCGGCGGTGGAGCGGGAGATCGGTGAGCGCATCTCCGCCACCCTGAAGGCCGACCAGGAGCAGCTTGCCGCCGAGACGAAGGACATGGGGCGGCTGAAGGGCTGGCTGTACCGCCGTAAAAACCGTACCCGCAATCGGGTGACCGTGATCGTGCGGGAGGGCGACACCTATTCCACAAAGCACCTCAACGACATATCCATCTCCCAGGCAGACACCGTGATCCTGCTGAGCAAGGATGTGGAAAACGAGCTGTGCCGATTCGGCAACCGGGAACGGCAGGAGGCAAAGCGAAACGGCAACGCCAACACGGTGAAAACGCTGATGCAGGTGGCCCAGATGACGGCGGATCTTTCCTCCGCGGATAATCAGACGATCATCGTGGAGGTGGAGGACGAATGGACGGCCAAGCTGGTGCAGCAGATCATCTCCCACAAGGAGCGGGCGGGGAAATGCACCATCATCCCCGTCATGGTCCACACGGTGCTGGGCCAGCTCCTTTCCCAGTTCTCCATCATGCCGGAGCTCAACATGGTATACAGCGAGCTGTTCTCCAACCGGGGCGCGGAATTCTTCTACCAGGAGTACCCCTGGAAGGAGGACGTGGATGGGGATATCCGCCGCTATATGTCCACCCACCGCAGCGCCATACCCCTGACCCTGCAGAAGACGCGCTCGGGCTGTTTCGCCTACTATGTGGCAAACTCCCTGGCGGACTGCGGGAAGGAGCAGCCCGCAGCGCCCCTGGACTTCCGTGTCAGCGTGAATCCGGACTATCAACTGTCGCGGCGCAACATCGTGATCGTCGGCCACAACAGCAAGAGCCGCGATATCATGAAGGGCTTCGACGCCTTCCGCGGCGAGCATCATGAGGACGAACAGATCCTGAACATCACAGTGGTGGACGATCCCAAGTCTCTGGAACAGCTGAATAACTACAGCGGGTACCCCTACGTGACCAGGACCAGGTCTGCCGACGTGCACGACGAAGACACGATCAAGGACGTTATCCGCGAGGCCATTGACAGCTTCGACGGCGACACCAGTATCCTGATCCTCTCCGACGACGCCGTCCCCAGCGAGGATATCGACGCGGCCGCCCTGACCTATCTCATCTACGTGCAGGCCATCATTCAGGAGAAGATCAGCGCAAACCCCGATTTCGATACGGACAGCATCGACGTTGTGGTGGAGATCCTGAACCCGAAGAACTACGACGTGGTCCACAATTACAGTGTGAACAACGTGGTCATCAGCAATCGCTACATCAGCAAGATGGTGACCCAGATTGGGCGGAAGCAGCCCCTGTTCGATTTCTACTGCGACATTCTCACCTTCGACGAGGAGGACGCTGTCAAGTACGTGAGCAAGGAGCTCTACATCAAAGAGGTCGAACACTTCTTCCTGGACGGCGCTGTTCCGGGTCCCTGTACGGCGGAACAGCTCATCCGCGCCGTCTACGACAGCTCCCCGGAGAACAACAAGGCTGTTGTGCTGGGCTATGTCTGCCCCGGCGGCAAAATGGTCATCTTCTCCGGAGATCAGAGCAAGATCCCCGTCTCGCTTTCAGACAAGGACAAGCTCATCATTTTCAGCAACCACTGAGAACACAGAAAAGCTCCGGCGGTTTCACACCGCCGGAGCTTTTTCATGTTCTCGTTTTTAATGTCTGTTGGAGGGATCCGCGATGCTCTTGTAGCCGCGCATCAGGTTCATGGGCACGGTCCTCTTCAGCTCCTCATACGTCCACTTCTCGGGTCCGAACTTGGTGATGGAGGCCTCCACGGCGGAATCGTAGTACCGTCCGATGGAGTTGCCGGCCAGGGAGAACATGCAGCCGCTGATCTCCTTGGCGTCCTCGGTGCAGAGGTAGGTGAGGAACGGCGCCAGGTAATCGGGGGAGGGCATGAACTCATAATCCGGAATGGGCGTGCCGGGCATCAGCATGGGGTCGCCGCCCTTGAGCTTGTGGGCCATGGTGTCCAGCTCCACACCGGCGCGGGTGCGGGCAAAGGGATCGAAGGCGTTGCAGGTGATGTTGTAGGGCCACAGCTCGATGGCTACCGCCCTGGTGAGGCCGACCACGCCGGCGTTGGCCGCGCAGTACTCGGGATGGAGGATCCAGTCGCCCAGGAACGCGCGGGACGAGCAGTTGATGATGCGGCCCCACTTCTGCTCCATCATGTAGGGTGCGGCGAAATGGATGACGTTGAAATAGCCCTTGGGCTTGACCTTGTTGACCCGGTCCCAGACCTCTTCCGTGATCTTGGTGACGGAGCCGAAGCCGAAGCCGCCGGCCACGTTCGCCACGATGTCGATGTGGCCGCACTCCTTGACCACGAATTTCACCAGCTCCTCCGCAGCGGCGAAATCGGAGATGTCCGCGAAGAAATGCTTGGCGCTCCCGCCCTTTTCGATGATGGCCTGGGCCGTGGTCTCCGCATCACCGGCCTCGTTGGCGAGGCGCTCTTTGAACTGCGCCTGCTCCTCAGGGCTGAGGGTGGCGATCTGCTCGGCAGAGAGCTGCTTCGTATCGGTCTGGCCCTTGCGGCGGTTATTGGTGACGACGGTGGCGCCCGCCTCCGCCAGAGCCATGGCGACGGCGCGGCCGATGCCCTGGCCGGAGCCGGTTACAAGGGCAACTTTTCCTTCAAGAAACTTTTCCATGATGGTACCTCCAGTTTACTTATTTCCATTTTTGACAGGCAGTGCATCCCGTTCCCGCCTTCTGAAAGGCGCGGCCATTTGCCGCCGCATGGGGCAACGGCCGGAGCGTTTCACAGCGGCAGCGGGATCACGATCATTACCGCAATTATAAACGAGATACAGGCCGTTTTCAATAGGAGCAATAAACTTTCTCCCCGCCGGCATGCTCCAGCCTTTCCGGCGGAGGGCCCAGGCAGCACACCGCGGCGTACACACCCGCCTCCGGCAGCCACAGCCTGGCGGACGCGCCGGGATCGGGGCAGAGGATCCCGTCCTTCCCCCTTTTGAAATGCACGCTACGCAGGCCGGGCAGGGTCCCGCCCATGAGCTTCAGGCGGCTCTCCTTCAGCACCCAAAGCTCCAGGAATTCGAACTGCGAGAGCTCCTCCGGCGTAGAATACCGCTCTACCAGCCTGTGGGACAGCGGCCGCTCCTCCTCAATGTCCGCGCCCACGGGCGCGTCCCCCACCGCGCACATCACATGGCGTTTTGAGTGGGAGAGGGAGAAATGGATCTCCGGCCTGTCGGGAAAGAGCGGCTTCCCCGCCTCCGTTTTATCGATCGCGGGCAGCGGGATACCGTACATCTCCCTTATCGCGTACCGCAGGAGGCTCCGCACGTCCCGGCTGCCGCTGGGGGAGCACCGCTCCGTAAAAAACGCTCTCACGCGTTCTCCTCCATGAACCGCTCCACCAGCCGCTCATACTCCTCCCGGCTGTTCACATAGGCGAAGCCGTGACCGGCGCCCCGGGAGATGAGCAGATCCTTTTTCGCGGCGCAGGCCGCGTAATTCGACGCCGTCATGCGGCAGGGCACCAGCTCGTCCGCGTCACCGTGGACGAACAGCACCGGCAGCCGGTTCGTCTCCAGCGCCTTCAGGGTGGAGTACTCCCGAAAATCGACGCCCGCCAGCGCCCGGGACCACAGGTTTGCCCCGTATACCAGGGGAAACGGCCCCAGGCGGAAAAACCGCTTTGCCACGTAATTGAGCTCCTCCCAGGGGGAGGTGTAGCCGCAGTCCGCGATAATGCCCCGTACGCGCTCACCCAGCTCCAGGCCGGAGGCCATGAGCACCGTTGCCGCGCCCATGCTGATGCCCACCAGCCAGATGGGCAGGCCGGGAAACAGCTCCTCCGCCTTCCTGACCCAGCCCAGGCAGTCGAACCGCTCCTTCAGGCCGAAGGTGATGTACTTTCCCTCGCTCCTGCCGCAGGCCCGCTGATCCGGCAGCAGGACGTGATATCCCCGCTCATAGTAGAACCGGATGGCCAGGGCGAAATCCCGGCCGCCCGTGCTCCGGTAGCCGTGCATGAGGAGGGCGACGCCCTTCGCCTCCTGCCGCTCCAGCAGGTATGCCCGCAGCGTCAGACCGTCATGGGATACGATGGATACGTCCCTTTTGGGCTGCGCGTCGAACCACTCCTTCTCCGCGGCGATCCGGGCATTCAGCTCGTCGGAGTAGGGCTCCAGCCCGGGTACGCTGCTTTTCTTCTCTTTTTTCTCCTTCGGGATCCGTTCCTTCCGCCTTACCGCGGCGAAAGCGAACAGGCCCCAGGCAGCCGCCGCCGTGCCGGATACTGCCGTTGCCGCCGCGATGGCCGCATAGCCAGAAGCCTTCATTTCCTCACCTCCAGCGCGTGCCGTACGCTTTCCAGCGCCAGCTCTGCCGTTTTCTCCGGCCCCAGCTTCTCCAGCTCGAAGCCAAGCGCCCGCTCATGGGCACGCACCCGCCGCAGGAAAGGGGTATCCTGGTCCCGCACATAGGCGAGCACCGGCATGTCTCCATCCAGCAGGCGAAGGATCTCCTCCATAAACGCGGGGGCGACGGACTCCATGGAGCCGATCTCATCCAGCACCATCAGGTCGCCCTTCTCCCTCAGGACGGGGAGCCAGCGCTCGAATACGCCGGGCAGCGCCTGGCATTTGCGGCTGCGGCACCAGCCCAGCAGATCGTCCCCCGCTCCACGCACCGTCCCCAGGGGGCAGATGCGGATAGGGGCTCTCCCCTCCCCGTCGGCCGCCTCCTTGAGGGTGTGGAACCCGCAGATGCGCAGCCCCTTCGGCAGCCCGGCGAATATCTTTTCCATGACCGCCCTGCGGGGCAGTCCGTTTCTTCCGATGATCAGCGTATGCATTCCCATCACCGGCTCCAGTATAATGTATCCCGCGGGGATTTACAACCCCGGCCGGGCCCATTTCAGAAAACGGCTTTTTTATGATTGCATCGGTCCCCCGTTCGTTGTATAATTAACACATAAACGATCCGGGCGCGGCTCGCCGCGCAAAAATGTGTCATATTAGAAAGGATGGATACAATGTTTACAGTCATTCCCCCCATCGCCTCCATGAAGGACGCTTACTCCGTTGCGGGCTATAACGTCGTCGTCACCGGCGGCAACCGCGGCATCGGCCGCGGCATCGTGCAGGCTTTCGCCGAGTCCGGCGCCAACGTGGCTATCCTCTGCCGCAACGAGGAGAGCGGCAAAAAGGTCGCGGAGGAGCTGGCTCCCCTGGGCGGCCGCTACGCCGCTTTCCGCTGCGACATCTCCGATCTGGAGGAGGTCAAGGCAGCCGTCGCCAAGGTCTATGAGTTCTTTGACCATGTGGACGTGCTGGTGAACAACGCCGGCGTCGCCACCACCACCCCCTTCCTCTCCGAAAAGGGCCTGGATGAATGGCACCGGGTCATCAACACCGATCTCCACGGCGTGGCCAACGTGATCCACGAGGTGGCTCCCAAGATGGTGGACGCCAAGAAGGGCGGCAGCATCATCAACATCACCTCCGTGGGCGCTCTCCGCGTCTCCGGCTCCAAGAGCCACCACAACGCCCCCTACAACGCTTCCAAGGCCGCGGTGGACGTATTCACCCGCTACCTCGCCATCGTCCTGGGCGACGAGGGTATCCGCGTCAACTCCATCGAGCCCGGCCCGATCCACTCCGATCTGGACGCCGACCTGCCCGACAGCTTCAAGAAGACCATCGAGACCGATCTGCCCGCTCACCGCTTCGGCGAGCCCATTGAGATCGGCGCCTTCTGCGTCTACCTGTCCTCCCCCGCCGGCAACCACGTCCGCGGCGTGAACTACGCCTTCGACGGCGGCCTGCTCTGCATCAACTGACGGAGAGAACGGGACCGACGCCATGGCATCCTTCAATCACTACGACCATGTCTTCACACCGATCAAGGTGGGCCCCTACACGCTGAAAAGCCGTGTGGAGTTCGCCCCCATGGTGTGCGACATGACGAATTCCCTGGGGGAGCCGCTGGCCAGCTATGCGGACTTTGTGGAGCTGCAGGCATCCTCCGGCGTGGGGCTCATCACCCTGGGCGCCACCCCGGTGAACAAGGACTCCGCCCCCGATTTCCCCGCTGAGCTTGACGTGACCGACGACAACAAGATCGGTCTGCTGGCGGATCTCTCCGCAGCCGCCCACAGGCGGGGCGCGCGCCTCTCGGTGGAGCTGGTGCACGCCGGGCGCGGCGCGGACCTCTCCCTCTCCGACCTGGAATACGCCCTGGCCCCCTCCAACATCCCCATCGAGGGTAAGGAGAATCCCATCAAGGAGATGGACAAGGCGGATATGGAGAAGGTCATCCGCGACTACTGCGACTGCGCCGTGCGCCTGCGGAAGGCGAAGTTCGACGGCGTGATGATCCACGGCGCGCACGGGAACCTTGTGGCCCAGTTCCTCTCCCCCATGACGAATCACCGCACCGATAACTACGGCGGCTCGGTGGAAAACCGCCAGCGCTTCCCGCTGGAGCTGCTGCGCGCCGTCCGGGAGGCGGTGGGCAATGATTTCCTGGTGGAGCTGCGCATCTCCGGCGACGAGATCCTGCCGGAGGGTATGCGCGTACCGGAGGTCATCGAGTTCCTGAAAAAGGCCCAGGAGTATGTTGATCTCATCAACGTTTCCGCCGGGCTCATCGTGGATCCCAAGGCCTCCTTCTACACCATGCCTCCCTATTTCCGGGAAAAGGGCGCGAACGTCCCCTTCGCCCGGGAGATCAAGCAGTGCCCCGATATCCATAAGCCCATCAGCGTGGTGGGCGGCATCTACTGCGCGGAGCAGGCGGACCAGCTCATTCGGGAGGGCAGCGTGGACATGGTGGCCATCGCCCGGGCGCTGCTGGCCGACCCCGATATGCTCAACAAATCCTACCACGGCAAGCCCGAAACTGCGCGGCCCTGTCTGCGCTGCTGGGGCTGCGCGGGCGGCGGCGGACACGTCACCTGCGCCGTGAACCCGGCGCTGGGTCAGCGGAACCAGTATGCGGAGGTGCTGCCCGCGCGGGTGAAGAAAAAGGTCGTCGTCATCGGCGGCGGAGTGGCCGGGACCCAGGCGGCCCGGACCCTTGCGCAGCGGGGCCACGATGTGGTGCTGTTCGAGAAAAAGGGCGAGCTGGGCGGCCTCCTCAACGACGTGGACAAGCTCTCCTTCAAGGACGATATGCTCCGTTATACCGACTGGCTCAAGCGCACCACCATGACCTGCGGCGCGGACATCCGCCTGAATACGGAGGCTACGCCCCAGCGGGTGCTGGCCGAAGCGCCGGACGCCATCGTGGTGGCCGTGGGCTCCGTGCCCGCGCGCCCCCCCATCCCCGGCCTGGACCGGGCGAACGTCCACAACGTGCTGGACGTGGACAGCGGCCGGGTAAAGCTCTCCGGCAAGGTCGTCGTCATGGGCGGCGGTCTCTCGGGCTGTGAATCCGCTCTGCAGCTGGCCATGGACGGGTGCGAGGTCACAGTGGTGGACCAGATCCCGGAGGCGCAGTTTGCCGCCGGCATCTTCGACATCACCCGGAACATGCTGATGATGCTCATGGATGAGCACGGCGTCCGCCGGCTGGATCGGCACATCGTGCGTGCCATTGGCGAGGACGGCGTCACGGTGGAGGGCGCGGACTGGAAAACGGAGACGCTCCCCGCCGACCACGTGGTGGAGGCCTTCGGAATGAAGACAGCCCCGGACGCCGACGCATATACCGGCCTCATCCCCGACGTGTACGTCGTGGGAGACGCGTACGAGGTGAAAAACATCAAAAACGCGAATCTCACCGCCTACGTCACCTGCTGCAACATTTAAGTCAAACCGGACCCGCCGGGCTCCGATTTGGATAATCTACAGTTCAGGCCGCCCGCTGCTCCATCGGCGGGCGGCATCCTTAAACGGAGGTCGTTTCAATGTTCATCAATTCCAAGACCGCGGAGGAGAACGCCATCCTCTGCGCAGCCTGCGAGATCTGCGCCGCTGCCCGCACCGCCCCCAAGGCCTGCGGTGTGGACGTTCTCGACACCGCCGTCCTCACCGGAGACGAAAAAAACGCCCTGGCCGCCGAGATGCGGAGGCTGGCGGGTGAAAACGGCGACAGCTTTTTTATCCGCGACGCCGGAAACGTGGAGGCGTCCCAGGCCGTGGTGCTGGTAGGCGCGCAGTATTCCACCCGCCGCCTTGGCCACATCTGCCAGCTCTGCGGCTTCGAGTCCTGCAAGCCCTGTGAGGACGCGGGCGCGCGCTGCATCTACCCCGCCCTGGACCTGGGCATCGCCCTGGGCTCCGCCGTGTCCCTGGCCACGGACCACCGGATCGACACCCGCATCATGTTCACCATCGGCAAGGCCGCCGCGGCCATGAAGCTGCTGGGCGACTGCGAGCTCATTATGGGCATCCCCCTCTCCGTTTCCGGCAAGTCCCCGTTCTTTGACCGGGAGGCCCGGAAATAACCGCTTCAAATCGAAACCGCGGCTGATGGTCCGGCCGCTGGTGCAGACCGCCGCGGAGCAGCCTCTGCGGCGGTCTTTTGTCGTTTGCGGTCTTATTCCGTTTTGTAATATGACGAAATGGAAATTATCAAGCGGGAAACCATCCGCCGGAGAACAAATCTGTTGAAACGGCGATCGGCATATTATATAATTGTCACAGACACAGGCGGAAGCGCGCTGTGCGGTTTTGATATGATTTCCTGACACGTGATTCAGCTAACAGAAGGAGGAAACAGAATGCCCCAATTTGAAAAAGTGAAGGCCTCCAGGCGGGTCATCAAGGGACAGAGCCTGATGGGCCCCCAGAGCGGTCCCCCAACCGTTGTGGAGTCCGGCGAGGACGGGAAGATCACCCGGATCCGTCCCTTCTACTACGATGAAAACCACGACTGGGCGAGCCTGAACCCCTGGAAGATCGAGGCCAAGGGCCGCACCTTTGAGCCCCCGCGCCGGACCCCGACCGGCAACTTCTATACCGCTTATAAAAAACGCGTCTATTCCAACAACCGCGTCCGCTATCCCCTGAAGCGGATCGACTGGGATCCCGACGGCGACCGCCATCCCGAGACCCGCGGCCAGAGCCTCTATGTCCGCATCTCCTGGGACGAGGCGGCCGGCTACATCGCGAAGGAGCTGCTGCGGCTTCGGGAAAAATACGGTATGACCAGTGTGCTGGCTGAGGCGGACATGCACGGCGAGGGCAAGCACGTGGCCCCCTCCCACGGCTGCATGAACCGGCTCCTGTCTCTCCTGGGCGGATACACCGTCCAGATGCGCAACCAGGACTCCTGGGAGGGCTGGTGCTGGGGCGCCAAGAACGTCTGGGGCTGTGAGAGCGTGGGTGAAATGGGACCCACGGGCAACATCTGGCCCGACATCGCCCAGAACTGCGACATGCTGCTCCTGTGGGGCGCCGACCCCGAGACCACGGCCATGGGCTTCGACGGGTACATGCCTTCCCGCCTGAGCCAGTGGATCCACTCCCTGGGCGTGAAATACGTCTACGTCGACCCTGCGCTGAACTACTCCGGCGTGTACCTGGCGGACAAGTGGATCCCCGTTCTGCCCAACACGGATGCGGCCCTGCACCTGGCCATCGCCTGGATGTGGCTCACCGAGGGCACCTATGAAAAAGAATACGTGGAGACCCACGCCGTGGGCTATCAGGAATTCTTCGACTATGTCCTGGGCAAGGTGGACGGCCAGCCCAAGGATCCCGAATGGGCCAGCGAGAAGTGCGGCGTGCCCGTCTGGACCATCAAGGCTCTGGCCCGCGACTGGGCCAATAAGACCGTCTCCATCACCCACGGCAACGGCGGCCCCGGCATCCGCGGTCCCTTCTCCTCCGAGCCCGGCCGGCTGGAGCCCATCCTGCTGGGCATGCGCGGCCTGGGCAAGCCCGGCGTCCACCAGGCGAAATGGACGGAGTGGAACCTGTTCACCGACACTTATCCCATGCCCTATCAGGGCACCAGCAACGTGGACCTGCCCCACCGGGGCGAGTTCCAGCGTCCCTACAACAGCCCCATGGCCATGCCCCACATGATGCATTTCCGCTCCCACCAGCACGCTGTCGACGAGGCCACGAAGGCCGGCAAGGCCGACGTGCTGGAGCTGCTGGAGGAATCCGCGAAGCTCCGCGCCCCCATTCCCCAGGCGCCGCAGCAGGCCGTTCCCAAGTGCCTGGTGCACGACGCCATCCTGAACGGCCACACCGAATGGTACGGGCTGTACAACTTCTGCGGTCCCGCCGAGCAGCAGTGGGTGAAGCACGTATTCCCCCAGCCCGGCTGCTCCACCATCCACGCTATCTGGACCGACTCCCCCTGCATGGTCACCTGCTGGAATGACGGCTTCAACTTTGCGAAGGCCGTTCGCAGCCCGGAGATCGAGTTCATCGTGGCTCAGCAGCCCTGGCTGGAGAACGACTGCTACTTTGCGGACATCGTTCTCCCCGTTCAGACCAAGTTTGAGATGGAGGACATCGGCGAGGATCCCAACGGCGGCATCTTCACCTCCGTGTTCCATGAGCGTCCCGCCTGCCCGCCCGTGGGTGAGAGCCTGGACGATTTCGACTGTGTGGCCGAGGTGGCCAAGAAGCTGGATGAGCTCACCGGCTCCGACGAGATCTACAATGCCTACACCGGCAACAAGACCAGCGTACAGCGCGTGGTGGAGCTGTTCTGGCAGGATTCCAACGTGGCGCACCTGGATGAAAACGACGACTTCCACAAGAAGGACATTTTCGTGGTACCCGCTGACCCGGATATTCAGAACAAGCCCGTGGGCCTGCGCCGGTTCGCCAATGACCCCAAGAGCCAGCCGCTGACCACGCCCACCGGCCTGCTGGAGTTCACCTCCACAGATATTCAGAAATACTTCCCCGACGATGAGGAGCGTCCCCCCTATCCCAAGTGGGTCGAGTCCAGCCCCCTGCACGACGAGCGTCTGGGCGGCGAGCGCGCCAAGAAGTATCCGCTCCTCTGCATGTCCAACCACGGCCGCTGGCGCTTCCACGCCAACTGCGACGACATTACCTGGAACCGCGAGATCGACATGATGAAGATCCGCGCCAAGGACGGCTATCAGTACGAGCCGGTGTGGATGCACCCCTCCACGGCGGCGGAGCGCGGTATCGAATACGGCGACATCGTCAAGGTCTACAACGAGCGCGGCACCGTTCTCTGCGGCGCCTATCCCACGGAGCGCGTGATGCCCGGCGTGGTGTACGTGGACCACGGTTCCCGCTATGATCCCATCGACCCGGAGACGCTGGACCGGGGCGGCGCCATCAACCTGATCACCCCCCACGCCATCATCTCCAAGAACTGCACCGGCATGGTGGTCTCCGGCTTCCTGGTAGACTGCGCCAAGGTCACCGACGAGGAGATGGACGCCTGGAAGAAGCAGTATCCCGAGGCGTTCGCCCGCAAGGTCGACGAGGCCTGCGGCGTCTGCCTGGACGGCTGGATGA
>JAEEGL014448428.1_pt1 | contig 15809 bp, 8 predicted proteins | sample 9134231 | NCBI WGS metagenome assembly JAEEGL01 (sample SAMN16246548, study PRJNA631951) | gut metagenome | biome: gut microbiome; feature: rumen; material: fiber-attached | host: Bos | place: Iran: Karaj | collected 2018-10
CATGATAGGTTGCCTGGCCTCGCTGCTCATCACCCTCATCGGACTCATCGGATACGTTCGCGACGAGGTGCAGCGCCGCTCCCGCGAGCTGGCCATCCGCAAGGTGGTAGGCGCCACTGAGGGTGAGGTGCAGTTGCTGTTTGCCCGCGGCATTGCCGTCATCGCTCTGCCTTCCATCGCCCTCGGCGTGGCCTTGGGCTGGTATCTGACCACGCTGCTGATGCAGCAATTTGCTTATAAGGTGCCACTCCTGTGGTACGTCTTCGCCGCCGATGCCCTCGCTGTCATCCTCATCATCGCCACCGACGTCTTCATCCAGACAAGGCGCGTGGCCAATGATAAACCGGTGGAGTATTTGAAGAAGGAATAACCCACCTCCCCGCTCCCCCTTAAGGGGGAGAGTGGTCACCTTTCAAGAATAGCATATTTCAATAAACCAAAATAATCTTTAACCCCATAAACTATGACCCTGTATCCTCTGCCGCTCGAATACATTCTACTCTCCCCCTTGAGGGGGAGCGGGAGGGGGTCTTCTTTTATTATGATTAAACTCGAAAACATCAAGAAGGTCTTCCGCACGGACGTGGTGGAGACCACTGCCCTCGGGGGCATCTCACTGGAAGTCAAGGATGGCGAGTTCGTCGCCATCATGGGGCCGTCTGGTTGCGGCAAATCCACGTTGCTGAACATCCTCGGTCTCTTGGACAATCCCACGGAGGGGCACTACTGGCTCGACGGTGTGGAGGTCGGTGGCTTGCGTGAACGTCAGCGCACGCTGACGCGTCGCGGGCAAATAGGCTTCGTGTTCCAGAGCTTTAACCTCATTGACGAGCTCACCGTGGAACAGAACATCGAACTGCCGTTGAAGTATCTCGGCGTGCCCGCAGCCGAACGCAAGGAACGTGTCACCGAAATCATGCGCCGCATGGCCATCAGTCATCGCGCCAACCATTATCCGCAGCAACTCTCTGGCGGTCAGCAGCAACGCGTGGCCATTGCACGTGCCGTGGTGGTGAAGCCCAAACTCGTCCTCGCCGATGAACCCACGGGAAACCTCGACACGAAGAACGGCAAGGAGGTGATGGATCTGCTCACGCAGTTGAATGCTGAGGGCACCACCGTTGTCATGGTGACACACTCCCAGCGCGATGCCGCCTACGCCACCCGCATCATCAACCTTCTGGATGGTATGGTCGTGGAAAAGACGCTGTTATAAGGTCAGGCGGAACGTGGTTGTGTAGCCCGTTGAGGACTGTTCCATGAGTTCCAGATTTCCTCCCAGCCTTACCATGATTTGGCGCGAGAGCGAGAGGCCAATGCCCGAGCCCTCGCGCTTCGTCGTGAAGAAGGGGACGAAGATGGTGCTGCGCACTTCGGCTGGGATGGGGGTACCGTTGTTGGAGATGTAAAGGGCAGGGGGATATTCTGCCTTGATCTTTGTCGCTCCCGCCTCTACGGCGTTCTTCAGCAGGTTCACCACCACCTGCTGCAGGAGCACGGGGTCTGTGACAACCGTGACTTGGCCGAAGTCTGCTATGTCCCAAGTGAGTTGCGGGAAGAGGCGTTGTACCTCGGCGAAGAAGTGGCCCAGGCAAACGGGCGCAGGCTGTGGCTGCTGGAGCTGTGAGAGCTTGCGGTAACTGTCAACGAAGGTGTTCAAGCGCGAGGCTGTGGCGTGGATGGTGCGTATGCCAGCTTCGAGCGGCGTGCCCTGCACATCGCTGCGGCGCAGCAGGCTTTGGCTGATACTGGCGATGGGTGCTGTGGAATTCATGATCTCGTGGGTCAGCACCCGCATCAGACGTTCCCATGACTCCACTTCGCCTTGGCTGACCTGCTGCCGGATTGTTTCTCCAAAGTCATTCAGCGTCTCCTGCATGGCCCGTTCGCCGCTTGTCAGACCTTTCGTGCCGAGCCGGAACATCCAGTCGTGGTTGCGGATGGCCTCGCGCATCAAGAAGGCACGACGGCGCAAACGGCGCTGGTGCCGAAAGAAAATGAATAGGAGACAAAAAAGAAACAAGCCCACCCCAAGGAGGCATGCCCCCAGTCCCTCCACAAGGGAAGGACTGGGGGCTGCAATCAAATATAATGCTATCATATTCAAATCCAACAAATCAATATTGATAAACCGCCTGAAAGATTTTGGATAGATTTGAGAGGTTTCTGCGCGAAGCGCATTTCCTTCATTTTGCCACGTCCCCTCCGAGGGGGCGTGGCTGTCTGTCAGTGGCCCTTCAACTTATTATACAGCGTCTGGCGTGTCACGCCCAGCATCCGTGCCGCCACGGTGAGGTTGCCGTCGGCACGGTCCACAGCGCGGCGGATGTGTTCGCGTTCCACTTCGTCCAGCGGTGGCAGCGTTTGCCGTGCTTCCAGGACATTGCGGAGTTTGCGGATGAGTTCATCGTTGTCCCACGGCTTGGTGATGAAGTCCGCGGCGCCGCTTTTCAGCGCACGAACTGCCAGCGGCACGTCGCCGTAGGCCGTGAGCATCACCACGGGCACGTCGGGGTGCGCCTGGCGCAGAACCTGCAGCCAATGCAAGCCCTCACGGCCCGTGTTGGTGCCGAGGGCGAAGTTCATGTCCAGGAGTACGATGTCGGTGTGCTCGGTGGCCATTGTGCGCAGCAGCTCACTGGGGCGGGTGAGCTGAATGATAGTTTGGAACGTGTCTGCCAGCGCGTAGTCCAGTGCCGTAAGGATGTCTGCGTTGTCATCGCACGTCAGGATGGTGCCTAATTTCATTGTTGCTTCCTGTTTTTTGACGGCAAAGGTATAAAAGATGAAGGAAAAAGATGAGAAGAAGATGAAAAATGTGAGGGAAAACGAAGGAAAACGTAAAATTATTAGACAATCTACTGCCAGGGGAACACTTTTGTCGCACATAACCCTTGCAACGAACAAGCCTGAGTGCGTATCTTTGCACAACCATTTAATGATCGTTCCTCAATAAACAATGAATAGAACTCATATGTATTGTTTTATGCGACACATCCCATTCTTTCAGCCAACACATCCTTTCATGTGGCTTTCCGTTTCGTTCCTTTTGTTCGTTCACCTGAACTTGTCGGCCCAGACGACTGGCGAAGTTCGCGCTCAGCGCTGCGACACCACAGCGGTTTGGACAGTCGAGGATTGCATGCGTTACGCTGTGGTGCACAGCCACGGGCTGCGGCAGCGCGAGTTGCAATTGGACAACAGCAAGGCCTGGCACTTGCAGGCCATCGGCGCTTTGCTGCCCAGCATCAGCGCCAGCGCCAGCGGGCAGTGGAACTTCGGACGCGCCATTGACCCTGAGACAAATACCTATACCAATGTGAGCACCCTCGGCAGCGGTTTCGGTCTCTCCACAAACGTTCCCCTGTTCGATGGTCTCTATCGCCTGTACGCCCTGCGCGCAGCCCGTGCCGACGTCCTGCTGCAGAAGAATGCCCTGCAGTCTGAACGTGATCAGGTAGCACTGGCCACTTATCAGGCCTGCGTAGAAGTGGTTTATGCCCAGGAGACTGTGCACCTGGCCGAGGAGAAACTGCGCGAGAGCCGTTCGCTGCTCCGCCAAACACAGGTGATGGAAGAGGAAGGCCTGAAAAGCCCTGCCGACGTGGCGCAGGTTCAGGCGCAAGCCGCGGCAGACGAACTGACACTGACGCGGCAGCAGGCACAGCAGGAAACGGCGATGCTGAAGCTGAAGGAGGTGATGGGCCTTGACTCGGAAGGTCCCAGCCTCAGTCTCAGCCTCACCCCCAACCCCTCTCCGAATGGAGAGGGGCGTATATACCCTCAGGAACAGAATACAAATGGCGGGCAAGAAGCAAAGGTATCTACTCCCCTCTCCATTCGGAGAGGGGACGGGGGTGAGGCTGGGACTTTTTGGGGTGAGGCTGCTTTCGCCTTCGGTGCCAGCGCTTCATTGCTCCAATCCTTCTATGCTGTTGAATCCGCACGGCACAACTTGCGGGCCACACGCGCAGCGTTCTTCCCCACAGTATCCCTCTCAGCAGGCATCAACTCCAGCTACTACAGGAACCTCGACGCTCCCTCTTCCACCAGTTTCCAGCGTCAACTGAAGAACAACCTCGGTGAGTATATTGCCATGAACCTTAGCATCCCACTTTTCAACCGTCTGGCCAGCGTCACCTCTCTGCGGCGCGCACGCAACAACCTCCGCATCGCACAAGAACAGTACGCTGCCAAACAGACCGAACTCGATGTCCTCCGCCAACAGGCTCACCTCGATGTGGAAACCAACATCAAAGAAATTGCGCAGAGCATCACCAAGACAGCGGCCGACAGCCTCGCCTATGAGCTCGTGCGGCAGCAGTTCACACAGGGACTGGCCTCGCCCATCGAAGTGCAGACGGCGGCCACTTCCCTCCTCCAGAGTCGCGCCACCCTGCTGCAAGCCCGCCTGCTACGTGGTGTGAAACTGCTGCAAGAGCGCTACTATAGCGGCGTCACCATTCTACCGTCCCCTGTCCCGTGACACCTCAGCGTCCTCTGACAAAGAGTGTTCCCCGTCTCTCCATGCGGATTGAGGTGGAAGAATGGGCTTGAAGGAGCAGAAGAACAGGGGAATTGAAGCGGAAGAATAAGCATTAAGGAGCGCTGTGTTCGCTTGACGGCCCAAGGCCCGTCAAACGAACACAGTGGTGGATATTGATGAAAAGGCCAGAGGTTTTGCTTGACGGCCCTTGGGCCGTCAAGGGAACAGAGTAGGGAATGGCGGTGAACAGAGCGGAACGGTTTGAAGAAGGAGATAGAACCTAACGGCTCTGAGAACGGCAGATATAGTTGTTGACATCGTGCATCCAAACGCGCGCGCATGAGATTTTTTCATTTCTGCTACATTTCTACATTCTCATTTTGTTAATCGGTTGATGCACAAATACAAATACTAAAACGAAAATGTAGTAACACCTTTGAAAATGTAGTAATGAGTGCGTTTTAGTGACATTTCAACCCCAATGATGTACCACTTTAGCACTCACAACTACATTTTCAGCGCATTCACTACATTTTCAAAAATCGTTAGAAGCCTGTTAATAAGACAACTAACGATTTGAGAACGTAGGAATGTAGCAAAAATAATAAATCTTACGCGTGATTACATGCAGTAGAAAGTAAATGAACGGCAGCGGCAAGATGGCCGCCTACAGACTCCGGAGCCTTGTAATATACTAAGCAATAAAACTATGCAATGACCTATCTGCAAATAACTGTTCGGTTGCGGATGTAAACACCGGGTTTCAGGGAATTACTGGGGACTATCCGACCAGAGAGGTCAAATAATTTACTATTTACGGATTCACGATTTATGATGGAGTCGATGTTACGGATGCCATCTGTCACCTCCTCTTCGGTCTTGATGAGTTCCCAGACGCTGGCACCCCAGTCGTAGGGCTTGAGCAGGAGGTAGGTCCAGGAGCGGGGATTGGTGTACCAGCTGTAGGCACCGGAGCGGTCAATAATGCCGATGGCTGTGTTCCCTTGGTCTGTCGTCACCTGCTGGAGCTTCCACGGATATTCTTTGCCGAGGCGGATGCGCTTGCCGTCAGCACTCTCTTCGACATAGGCGGGCGTCTGTGTCTGCTTGTTGCGGATGCTTGTGGTACCGTCGTCATTGGGCACGAAATACCAGCGGAAGGCGTCTGTATCGGCGAAGGTCTTGGGCAGCACACCGCCTGTGTTGGCGTTGGCGGCAGCGTAGTAGGTGTCGAAGAAGGCGTTGCGGATGAAATAGTAGCAAGAAGTGTCCATGAAGTCGATCATACCCATGGCGAGGTATCGGGCATAGGCGGCAGTGATGTCCAGATAGTCCTGTTGTGTCACCTCATCTTGCTCCAGACGGGCGCGACCGGCGGCGATCACTTCTCTTTCCAGGAACGTCAGCGCCTGCTCATTGGGCAGCTGCACAGCCAGTGTCTGGGCTTCCTCCAGCAGCCTCTGGCCCTTGGCCACTAACTTCTGAAGCCACGGACGATAGTCGGTGATTTCCTCGATACGCCAGGTGCCGGGGTAGCAAAGGGTGGAGTCTGTGGATGCGATGATCGTTAGCTCCGTGCCCTGCAACTGGGCAAAGAGGTTGGTACGTCCATTCTTGATGTTGACTACGCCAGGAATATAAGTATAGCTGCCGGCGACCTTGGTGGCCTTGCGGATAGTGAGGGCAGTGCCTTCGGGTTGATCGGCTTTCGCCACTTGACCATTGGATTTGGGGAGGGTGATGGCTTTGCTGGTGAGGACGCTGACGATGCGGAAAGATCCATCTTCCTGCGGCACAAACTGCCACACTTCCTCGGGCTCTGTCTGCTGGGTGTAATGAAGCGCCAGCGCGCCACTCTTGGTGTAGAGCGAGGAGCCGTTGAAGCGATTACGGAAGTAGGTGGAGGCGCTCACAATCTTATAGAGGCGGTCGGACGTTGGAAGGGTGATGGGGGCGGACTTGAAAGTTGAGAGTTGAGCGTTGAGAGCTGCAAGTTTGTCGGCGGGAAAACCGCTGACAACGTTTCCGCTGGTTTGGAGAGCATCCAGGGCAGCGCGGAGAGCATCGGCTTCTTCGGCGGAGGGATAACCTACGGCACCGGGAATGGTCTGGCGCAGGATGTTCCCGGCCTCGGCAATTGCTTGCTCAGCGGGTGAAAGTTCTGCGGGATCGAAGTAATGAGGTGCATAGGTGATGTCCTTGGCCTGCAAAATAGCGGCGTGATGTTGGAGACGATTGTAGAACCCGATGAAGTCCTTTTTCTCCGTGGGCAACCAGGCAATCTCACTGAGTGCCAACAAGCGCGGATAATACTGGTATTCTGCCTCTCGGTTACTGGTGCAGCTCTCGGTCCACAGGTTCGCCTGTGTGCCCAGAACATATTGCTCTTTGCCCTTGACAGTGGAGCGAGGGTCGAAGTTATAGACTTTCTCCACGGTGTTGACAGTGCCGTAAGGAGCATTGTATGGGCAGTCGATTTCCAGCTGGTCGCGCGGGGCCTGCAGGTAGTCGAAGTAGAGGGGAGACGTGGGCACCATGATGCTATATAGTCCTTTTTCAGCGGCTTGGCGGGCATAATCAACACCCCGCCAGGACATCACGACAGGCTTAACCGTGTAGTTCGTTTTCCAGTTAGCGAGGAGTTCGTCCCACACGAGGACGGTCTTGCCATAATTATCGCGAAGGAAACAGCCCAGTTTCTCCACAAGCCAAGGCTGGATATCGTTGACGCTGTTCAGTTGCTCACGAGTGAGCAGTTTCTGACAATCGCTGTTGTTCTGCCAGGCAGTAGTCGGACATTCGTCACCGCCCAGGTGCATGAGGTCGTAGGGGAAGACCTCAGCGAGATGACCCAGGACACATTTCAGGAAGTCAAGCGTCTCTGTTCGACCTACATTGAGGATGTCACGGCTGATACCTCCTTCTGTCATCACCTCTATCTTCTTGGAGGGATCACAACCCAACTCGGGGTAAGCAACAATGCAGGCCGTCATGTGGCCGGGCATATCAATCTCAGGAATAATCTGAATGTTACGCTCGGCGGCATAGGCTACGATTTCGCGGAGATCGTTCAGTGTGTAGAAGCAACCACGACCATATTCTGTGTCATCATAGAACCTATCGCCAGACGCATCGCAGACAGTGAGCGAGGCCTTGCGGATGGCACCGACAGTGGTGAGACGCGGGTACTCGGGAATCTCAACGCGCCAGCCCTGATCGTCGGTGAGGTGCCAATGGAAGCGGTTGAGCTTATAGACGGATGCCGCGTCGAGGAGTTTTTTCACCTCGTCCCGGTCAAAGAAGTGACGGCTGACGTCAAGGTGGAAGCCTCGATGATGCATGGCGGGTTCGTCTTCGATGCTCAGGCAGGGTAACACCCATTCGGCATCGGGTGCTGCGGCCTGTCCGAAGATAGCAGCGGGCATCAGCTGGCGGAGTGTTTGCAGGCCGTTGAAGGCGCCGCCATAGTCGGCAGCTTTCAGCAGAATGCCATCGGGGGAGATATTCAGGTGATAGGCTTCTGCACCGAGTTCCTGATCAATGGTCAGGACAAATCCCGCCGCCTCTGCGCTGTCAGCAGTCGTGACCCTCCAGTCAATGCCTGCGGTGCGATGCAGGTCTTGCTGCAGCTGGTTGACGAGGAACATAACCGGTGTAGCGCCATCCTGCGGGAATCCCAAAGGAGCGTCAATGGGCGCAGCAGGGACGGCGATTGTTGCCAGGTGTCGGAGGTCACAGGTGCCTGCTCCCATCGTCAGTGACGAAGGATAGGGTACTACATTCACGGCGGTGTTGCGCATCGCCAGTGCGTCCTCGGCAATGAACTCCATGGGTGCGTTGGCATCCGACGAATCGTAGAGCTTGATGTCACCCCGCAGTCCCATGCCTCCCCATACGTTGAAAGCCTGACTCACGTTGGCAAAAGGTGTGATGGTATAATGGGAACCGCGCGTGTTGATTTTAAATCGTTTCTGTGATGACGGCTTGGCGGACGCCAGCACGCCTGCGCCTTGACTCGTCCCGTTGACATAAAGAGTCTGGCCCAGCTTGTTGGTAAAGATATAACCCGTGGTGCTGCCGCCTTCGATTTTCCAGAGTTGCGCAGCGCGGCCGCAGGGCACGAGTGCCTGGCACACGGCGCCGTCGTTCTGGGATGCCACCACAAAGGTGCCTTGTGTGAACTTGAGGTAATACCAGAATTCCTGTTCCCCGCTGCTGACTTGCGGGAAACCGGCGGCTCGTGACAACAGGGTACCGGCCAAGAGGAAAAGAAGAAAAAGAAGTCGTTTCATTGTGTAAATAACTGTGTGCGGAGACGCCTGCTGCGTCTCCGCCGTTACTGCATTACAATCTTTGCCACTTACTTCACAATGACTTTAATGCCATTGACGATATAGATACCCGGCGGTGTGCCGCGGAGGCTGTTGAGGTTGCCACGCTGCACGAGGCGACCGTCGAGGGTATAGATGTCATCTGTCTGTGCCACCTGCTGCAGGGCAGCATCAATGACACTCTCGCCCGTCTCATCGAGAATCAGCTGGATCTCATGGTTGCGTGGGAAGGCCGTCTCTTCGGCAATGTAGGCCCGGTTGGTATTGATGCGGGTATTGTTATCGGTGGTGCGTGCGAGGCCGTCTTCTTGTACGGTCAACACGCCCTGCAGGAGCGGGGTCTGTGTGAACACGCCCTTGAGGGCACCGCTATTCTGTGGCGCTGCCACGAAGTCGCTGCCGAAGGTGAACTCAACCATTTCCTGTTCGGCTTCGGCATCACGCTCATTAGCTGGAACGTAGTAGCCGTCATGGATGTAGATAAACGGCACACCTGCCGGTGCTGTATTGTCAGCCAGCTGAACCAGCGTCACCTTCAGCTTGGCCGAAGCGTCGTCGGTGGCAGCTACACGTTCAATAGCAGATACGGTCCACAAGGTGCCCTGATCTGCATCAGCGGCCTTCATGGTAACAGGATAGCAGTGACTGGTCATTGAGCCTTCCCACACACCGATGCGGGCGGAGTTGGCAGCGTAGTCGGGAGCCACGTCGGCCACTTCCTCGATGAAGAAGCAACCGCGGCGTCCGTCGCTGTCACCCCAGCGGCCATAGGTTGTGACGACATTCGTACTGCGGGCGAAATGTAGCGGGTTCTGTGCTTCGTTGGAGAGGGTCTTAATCGTGAAGTAGCTCTGTCCATAACCTGCAATCTCCTGTTTGAAGAGGGCGGGATGCACGCCGAGCAGGATATCGCCGCTTTCGACCTTTTTCTCTAAATACAGTCCTGTGGCTTTGTTCTGGATGACGCAGGCGCTGTCACCAACCGAGACAAAGCGGAAGAGTGCCATGTCGGGATCGTTATCTACAATGTCCTGCAGTGCATCGCCATAGAGTTTGTCGCCCACGTGTACTTCATCAGCGTCCACGGCATTGACGAAGTTCTGTGTGTAGAGAGTGTTGCCTTCGTCATCTTTTGCCACATATTGCTCCAGCCTTGCGACCGTCATGTAATGTCCGAAGTTGGCTTCGTTGCGAATGATTTCCTCGTCGTCCACGGTGATGATATCGGTCTCGTTACCTGTCTTGTTCCACTTGTGGGCGTCATATTCCTCTTCGGTGCCGAAGCGGATGCGGTACCACTTGTCGGGCTGCACGCGGAGGGCGGCTGCGGGGATGCCGTCCACGGCGGCCTTCAGGGCAGCCTTGTGTGCCTCGCTGGCTTCTTTCGTATAGATGCCTGCTTCGTCGTAGGCCTGTGCATCGGCTATCGCCTTGGCCAGATTGTCGCAGACCGTGCGGTCTGGCCAGAAGCCCGGATTGTTACCAACCTCGACCATGTTGTCTGCGCCCTTGGAAGACTCAATCTGCTCCCGCAAGTCAGCGGGGTCAACAAATTGAGCAATGAAAGCATCGTAGGCCTGCTTGAAGGCGGTGTATTGATCCGTAGTGATGGTTTCGGGATCAATGTTCTTAAGCTCGGTGAAGAGGGCATCCATCGTGGCAGCGACCTGGCCCATCATGTGATACTGGCTGTGTTCAGGATCCACAATCTTCCCGGGATAGAGCTGGAACTCGGCACAATGCCAGTAGCGTTTACCCGAAATGGTCTCCTTGGCGTAGAAGCGCAGGTACTGCATGCCCTGCGGCTCAAAGGCTACTGTCAACTCCTCGCCGGGACCCTGATAGGGTGTGACCAGCGTGGCCAGCTCCACCCAATCACGGTCTTCGGTGTCTGGTTCGTCGCTACCCAGAACGCCCCAGACCGTCACGTGGTCGGCCGTGCTGAGATCTGTCGTAGAGTTATATTTGTACTTGCGGCGGATGACATGGATGGCTGTGAGTTGGTAGGCAGGTTCCTTGAGTTCCACCTGCAGGTACTGCCAGTTGGAGTTGTTGTTCCAGTCGGTGTGCCAGTAGGTCAGCGGGTCATTGTCTATCAGGTGTTCCAGGTTGCCCTCCCATTCATGCGGTGCGTTCCAGGGTGAACTCAGCTGATCCACCTCTGTGATGTAGGGTTTCTCTGCATCGTAGCTGACGCTGAGGTCCTTGGCAATCGGCATCTTTTCGTTGATGTCGTTGAGCATTGTCTTGAAGTTCTCGACCATTACGGCTCGGTTTTTGTAAGGCTCATAGGCAGCGATAGCGGCCTCTGCCTCTTCCTGACTGACGTGTTCAAAGACCCATTCTGAAACGCCGTAGGTATCGTTGGCCCATCCGATGAGATAGCCCTCGGTGCCCCGACCCATATTGTCAGCAGCCTGAATACCGTGGCTCAGCGGGTGGAAGAAGGTGTGATCTGTGCCGGGCTGTGTGGAGACGCGCAGCGTGACGTGGGGATCGCCATTGACATTGTGCACCACATCGACGGCAATGAGGTTCGTGGCCTCGGCGGACATGGTCACATAACTGTCATGAGGCACTTCGTTGAAGCGCGAGTCGGTGGCGCAGTTCATGATGTCGAAGTAACCGTCGGTGTTGGTGACTTTCCATAGGTAGGGGCATAGCTGCCCGTTCGTCGCCGGGGTGTTCCAGCGTACACTGATCTTCTCGCCCTCGAGCGTGCTATACATGTATTTGAATACCTCGCGTGATTCCGTGATGGGTCTGTTCTCTTGGTCTGTTTCTCCCGTGGGCACGTCATTGATGAACGCGCAGCTGTGACGGATGCGGTAGTAGCCGTCGGCGAGCGTCATGGGAATCATGGCATTGCACACGGCTTGATAGGTGGCCGTGAGATTCTGGATCATCGCTCTTATCTCCTCCAGCGTGAAGGAGGCACCCGGAGCGTCCACGGCACCCGCAGCCTCCCACGCATCGATGAACGCAGCCACGGCCTGTGCATCATACATACCTGGTTCTGTACCTGCTTGCTCTTCATAGAAGTAGCGGTCGTTGGTATATTTATTGAACAAGTCTCCCAGCTCGCGTTTGGCAATAGCCAGTTCGTCGATCTTCAAAACGGGATACAGCTGGAACTCTGCGGCGTGCCACCAACGGTTACCCGTGTTGGTGTTTTCTCCATAGAAGCGCAGATACTGCTTACCCTGCGGATCAAAGGCCCCCATGACGGTCTCACCGGGTTCGTTGTAAGGCGTCACTATCTGTGCCAGTTCCACCCACTCGGATTCCTCTGCATCTGGTTTGTCACTGCCAAAAACACCCCACTGTGTCACGTGGTCGTTCACACAGAGGTCTTGTGAATTGTATTTGTACATGCGGCGTGAACAGCGGAAGGCGGTGAGCTCATAAACGGGCTCGTCCAGCGCCACCTGCAAGTAGTGGCGGTGGCTGTTGTCGGTCCATGTCGTATGCCAATAGGTCACAGGGTCGCCGTCCAGCAAGTGCTCCAGATTACCCTCGTAGTCGTGGGGAGCATTCCAAGGTGAACTCAGCTGTTCCGCGTCAGTAATCAGCGGCCTGGACTCGTCCACTTCAATATCATTCTGCGCAAAGACCGAGGGGCACAACAGTCCTGCCAGCAACATCAATAAGAGTCTAAGGTGTTTCATAATTCTTTTGAATGATTGTTCGTGATTGTTGTTTACGAGGATAAATGAAGAGGATGCCCCGGTTGTTAGACACATCCTCTTCAATAAGGTGTTTCTTTCTATACAGACTGACGCTGTTCTTTATTCGTCAGACCAGATGTCCCAATCGTTGTCTCCCTTGACCAGTGCTTCGTCGCCGTCAACGGTCTTGTCTCGGTTAACTATCAGACTTGTTGCCAGCATCTGAGCTGACTCAGCCTCTTCTACCTGCAAGGCAGGGCTCAAATATAACTTTTTCATAGTCTTCTGATGAGTTTTTGTATCTATGAATTGTGTTCTGTTACTTCACATACTTGCAGCCATTCTGGATGAACACGCCCTTGCTGGACTTGTTCACGCGCTGGCCTGCCAGGTTGTAAACGGGAGATTCATGGTGAATGGCCTGAATCGTCTGGACGGATGTGGCATTGTCAGCATCGAAGATGAACGCCTTGACTCCGCTTGCACTTTCGAGATAAGCCTTGCCAGCCTTGATGGTACCTGAGGTGGCCAGATAGAAACCTACAGGCTCATCTGCGGGCTTAGCAAGAACGTACTTGCCGGCTGCATCAATATCAGCAGCAGCACCTTTCAAGTCATTTTGGGCAGCTGGATGGGCTTCGATGACTGGCGCAAAGTTGTAGAAGCCTTCATCCCCCTTCAAGATAACAGCATCGTCCTTTGAGATAGCGACCTCAATCTGAGTGAGTTGGAGATACTCTCCGCTAATCTGACCCGCGTAAGCTTCCACGTTGGCAGGGATGGCAACGTCAGTAGAGGGAATGTACTGAGTGGCGTATCCAGCAGACGATATATAGTTCACAATGCCTTGGGTATTGAAAGGCATAGGCCTGTTTTCTCTGCCTATATTCTGTGTCCAAACAGGGTTAAAGCAAGTACTTCCGTTCAGCAGGTAGCAAAGTTCGCCAGAGGCAAGTCTGGCATCGTCATCAGCAACAGAGTAACAGTCATTGACGGTTTTGCCTCCACGGGCATAATCATCGAATGCGTTTGCTTCAATTTCTACAGGAGCGATGAGACAGGTCTCGGCTTGGCAGTTGCCGCTACTCCAGCTCACCAGGCCTGCATTGCCAACGGACGTGCCTGCCTTTAGAGAACCAAAGAATGCGCAGTTCTTGAAAGCAATACTCCCACTGTTGATATAGGGGAAGAAGCCACCAATAGACGCATCGCCGTCCCCAGGAGTGAAGTTGATCGTAGCCTTCACAACAACATTCTCGACGGTGTTGCTGCCATCTGCCTGACCGCCAAGGCCACCGATATTATTGAAGTCCGAGGTGACACTGCCGGCAATAACAAGGTTTTTGATTGTTGCGCCGCTGATCCTTGCAAATAGACCTCTGATCTTGGCATCGTTTTGTAGGTTAACTTTGATGGTGTGCTGCTGGCCGTCGAAGACTCCACTGAAGGCATTGTCAATGCCGATGAATCCCTGCGGGTATGCGGTGTAGTCGATGTCAGCCGTCAACTTTGCCTTAGCAGACTGATTTTCTTCTTTCACGAAATCGGCGAACCACTTCAAATCGGCGCCATAGAAGATCTCATAGAAGCCCTCGTCGTCCTGTGGAAGGTGAGTTGGAATGAGTTTGTTGCAGACATCACACCTGCCGTCAAGAGCTAAATCGGTATGAGGAGGAATCGTGGATTGATTAGAGTTACTATAGACCAGTGCACCGCCGGCAGAGGTGCCATCACACTTCAGTTCTCCGTTGGCATAAACCTGCAGACGAGAAGAGAAGGGAACGGGGACATTATCCGAACCAATCGTCTGATACCAGCCAATATTGCTCTGGTCACCATTCAACAGATAGCAGAGTTCGCCAGAGGCAAGCCTGGTGTCAGTCAGGTCAACCTTGAAACAATTGGTGGTGGAAAAGCTGCCGTTGGCCAGTTTGTCGTTGTCGAAACCTGCGGCATCTATTTCGACGGGAGCAATGAGACAGTTCTCGAATTTTATTCCACCACTACACCAACTTACCAGACCACGGATATTTGAACCTTCTGCAGACTGGAAGGAGCCAAAGAATGCGCAGTTCTTGACGATAGAAGACGCCTCCATGTCGCCGAAGATACCACCACAAGTGGCATCACCTGTGCCCGTGTACTTAAGATTTGTCTTAATAACAATGTTTTCAATCGTGCTGTTGCCATATGAGACACCGCCAAGACCGCCTATCAATTTCGAAGAAGATTCAGCGCTGCCCCCAACTACAAGGTTTTTGATGGTAGCACCGTTGATGACTCCAAACAGACCCGTACAGGTTGCTGTATTTTTGAGGGCAATGGTAACAGCGTGCTCCTGACCGTCGAAAGTACCCGCGAACCTCTTGCTGTTTGTGCCGATGAAGCCCTGCGGATAATTTGTGTAATCAATGTCGGCAATCAGTCTGGCCTTTGCAGACTGATTGGCGTTCACAAGTACAGAAAACAAATACAAATCCTTTGCACTGCCAATGTTATAGAATCCTTCGTCATCAGCAGCAAAAGAGTCATCTGCTTTCCAGGATACTTTAAAAGGAGTGGGATTTGTATCCAATGTGATGGTGAAGAGTTGCCAGTCTGTGTTTGTGGGATTCCACTTATTGTCCGTTTCTGTGCACTCGTCTTCACCTACGCCTTCGATGGTAAACGATCCTTCCGCCTTAGGAACCGAAGAGCCATAACCGTTCCATCCACTTAAAGAATTGCAAATAAAGAAGCCTTCAGCGTGTTTCAGAAAACCCGTCCATTCATAGACACCAGCCCTGCTGGTCTCTGTCATTTGTGTTGGCTTGCGTGCATCACCTGTGACCCAACCATAGGGTGTGGCATCGCCAACAAGATAATACTCATCTGCCCAGCAGGTAAATACTGCTGCTATGAAAAGAAATGTGAGGAATACTTTTTTCATGTTGTTTGGTAATTAGTTATAATGATAAATGATGGTGTTCAGTGGTGTTCATAGAACGAAATAATGTGTTACATTAAATCCGATGGCAAAAATACGCATTTCCACTTATTCTGCTTTCTTTCATGTGTTAAATTTGGTTAAAGGTACGAAAAAATGGATGTCAAAGCCCTGTCGGACTGTTCATAAATGAATGGTTTCACAGGTCGTGAATACAACAAGAGGACTGCACACGGGCAGTCCTCTTGAAAGATGTTAGGTATCAGTTTTTATTACTCTTCGCGACGGGGATGGCGTTCTCCGCGTTCGGGACGCTCTCCGCGCTCTCCGCGTTCGGGGCGTTCGGGACGCTCGCGGCGCTGACGGGGCGGACGCTCCACATAGCCCTCGGGTTTCGG
>JAEEGL014526508.1_pt1 | contig 15809 bp, 11 predicted proteins | sample 9134231 | NCBI WGS metagenome assembly JAEEGL01 (sample SAMN16246548, study PRJNA631951) | gut metagenome | biome: gut microbiome; feature: rumen; material: fiber-attached | host: Bos | place: Iran: Karaj | collected 2018-10
ATGTTGCATACTGCAGCCACTACGAAAAAAAGGATGTTCCCTACAGCCACAAGGGAGAAGAAGGCGACCGGCATGCCCATTATTTCCACTTAATCCTCCTTTGCGAAAACCAGAAGGGCTACGAAAACATGTGCTGGCTTTCCAGCCGTGCCTTTTGTGACGAAAACGCTCTCTATTACGGAAAACCACGAATAGATTTTGAACTGCTCGAAAAATATCACGAAGGATTAATCTGTCTTTCTGCATGTATTATGGGAGAGCTTCCGCAGCTGCTGCTTGCAGGCATGGACAAAGAAGCAGAAGAACTTGCCTTAAAATATAAAAATCTTTTTGGCCCGGATCATTATTACATAGAGCTTCAGGACCACGGACTGCCTGATCAGAAAATTGTTGCGCAAAAGCTCATTGACCTTGCACACAAGCTTGACATTCCGTTAGTTGTTACAAACGACGTTCACTATGTAGAACAGGAAGATGCCGAAGCACAAGATGCCTTGCGCTGTATTGGCTTTAAGGATATTTTGACACAGCCACATTCACGCATGGGAGGCGACCAGAATCTTACTTCCTGGTATTTCAAAACAGAAGATGAAATGAAGCTTCTGTTCCCACAGTGTCCCGAAGCATACGACAACACAATCAAAATTGCAAACATGTGCAACCTTACAATTCATCAGTATAAAACGGAAGAATTAAAAGGTTGCCTTCCACGCTTTGAACTTCCAAAAGAATTCCAGAAGCACGGTGATGACTATGCCGCTAACCAGGATGATTTTGTGCGCCACCTTGTAGAAGAAGGACTTCGCAAGCGCTATGTAGAAATCACTCCGGAAATCCGCGACCGTGCAGAATACGAGCTTGGAATTATTTTTAAGATGGGCTTCAGCGGTTACTTCCTTATTGTATGGGAATTCATTCACTGGTCAAAAGAGCATAACATTCCGATTGGTCCTGGACGAGGTTCTGGTGCAGGTTCGCTTGTTGCATATTGTCTTGAAATTACTGATATTGACCCGTTCCGCTTTGGACTGATTTTTGAACGATTCTTGAATCCTGAACGCGTATCAATGCCCGATTTTGATGTTGATATGGACTTCGATTTTCGCCAGGATATCATCCAGCATACGCGCGACCTTTACGGAGAACCGCAGGTTGGGCATATCGTAACGTTTGGTACGCTCAAGGCAAAGCAGGTAATTGCAGACGTTGGCCGTGTTTTAAACATCCCGCTGAGCGAAGTAAACATGCTCAAAAAATGCATTCCCGATAACCCTAAGGCAACACTCAAAAGTGCGTTTGAACCACCAAGCGAAAAGTTCCCTGACGGCGGACAGCTAATTCCTTATAAAGACGACCAGCGCTACCAGAAGCTTTTTGAACTTGCATTTAAGCTTGAAAACGTAAACCGCAATACAGGTCTTCACGCTTCGGGAATGGTAATTGGCCTCACTGCCCTTCCAAACTGGGCGCCTGTATTTAAAGATCCAAAAACAGGTGAAGTTGCAGTTCAGTACACGATGGATATTATTGAACCGTGCGGCCTTGTAAAGTTTGACTATCTTGGACTTAAAACACTTTCTCTCATTCGTTATGCAGAAGATATTATAAATAAACATAAAAAGCCTGATGAGCCGGAATTTCATGCAGACAAAGTAAGCGAAACAGATCCAAAAGCATTTGAGCTGTTCCAGCGCGGAGACTCGGTTGCAGTATTCCAGTTTGAATCTCCGGGCATGCAGGATATTCTTAGAAAGTTCAAGCCGGAAAAGCTTGAAGACCTTGTTGCGTTGAACGCGCTTTATCGTCCGGGTCCAATGGAATGCATTCCTCAGTACATTGAAGGAAAATGGAAGCCCGAAACAATTCACTACCCTGACCCTTCTCTTGAAGATTTGCTTAAAGAAACTTACGGTGTAATGGTTTATCAGGAACAGGTAATGAAGGTTGCCCAGATTATTTCGGGCTTTTCTCTTGGTGGTGCAGATATGCTTCGCCGTGCCATGGGAAAAAAGAAGCTCGATGTTCTTATGAAGAAAAAGGCAGAGTTTATTGCCGGTGCAGTTAAGAACGGCTACACAGAAGAGCATGCCGGTGAGATTTTTGAAATAATGATTCCTTTTGCCGGCTACGGTTTTAACAAATCGCATGCTGCCGCTTATTCGGTTCTTGCCTACCGCACGGGCTGGCTCAAGGCAAACAAGCCTGCAGAATTCATGGCTGCCAACCTTACAAACGAAATTAACTCTACGGACGGACTTCCTGTATATATAGAAGAAGCCCGCAAAATGGGAATTGCAGTTGACCCTCCAGACATCAACCGTTCTGATGTTTACTTTGATGTTGTAGACGGAAGAATTGTTTTTGGCCTTAAAGGAATTAAAGGAATTGGTGACACCGCTGCACAATCAATAGTTGCAGAGCGCAAAAACAACGGCCCTTACAAAAACTTCATGGATTTCTTAAAGCGAGTTGGAGTAAACACAGACGCCGACGGCAAAGTTCTTGTAAATAAAAAAGCAATAGAAGTTCTTATAAAAACAGGAGCCTTCGACAATGTGGGCAAGGAAGACGGAACTTTCTTAAACCGCGTAACGCTTCTTTCGAACATGGAAGCCGCAGTTGCATATGCAAGCGACCTCATGGCCGACTCAAAAAAAGGTCAGGAAAGTTTGTTTGGCGATTTTAGCGAAGAAGAACTTTCGTACACAGAGTTTGAATTCCAGAAAATTGATGACGTTCCAACAATGGAAATCCTTAATATGGAAAAGGAATGCATCGGCTGCTATGTAAGCGGAAACCCGCTTGATGATTACAAAAAAGCAATTGCACGCGCAGTAACGCTCAAGTCTTCAACAATGGAACGGGCTGCTGCAGAAGCAAAAGCAGAAAAAGCACAGCTTGATGCAATGGGCGTAAATTCCTGGGCACGCCGCGATGCAGGAAAATCTTACATTGCACTTGGAATGCTTTCGGGTCTGCATCCGATTAGGACAAAAAAAGGCGACGAAATGGCTTTTGCTAAGCTTGTAGATTACGACGGCGAAATTGACTGCACCTTCTTTCCAAAGGTATGGGGCGTATTAAGAAATTCGCTTGAAGACGGAGGCATTTACGCCTTCAAGGGCAAGGTAGACGGCAGCCGCGACACACCTTCTCTGCTTGTAGATTCAATGGAAGACGCAAAGCAACTTGAAAACCGTTCAATTCAGAGTGTACACATACTCGTAGACTCAAACTTCAACGCAGAAACACAAATTTCAGATTTAAAGAATTTTTTATTTGGCGAAAAGGGCAATTGTTCGTTATATTTTCATATAGATGCAAAAAACAATCCTTATGTAATAAAAGCTAACAACCAGCTTAATATGAGTGCAGAGGAGGCAACTATAGAAAAGCTTAAGACAATTCCGTTCGTTAAGGATGTCTGGCTGGAATAGGAGACAACATGGGCGCAATTTTATCTATAATTTCGGCATTATTAATCATTTATACTGTTTTATGTTTGATTTCTATTGTAATGACCTGGATTCCGGGTGCAAAATTCACAAAGTTCGGAAGGATACTCGGAAAAATAACAGACCCGTATCTCAACCTGTTTTCAAAAAGAGGATGGTTCCGCGTTGGCAACATAGATTTTTCTCCGATTCTTGCAATTGGAATCCTTTCAATTTTGTCTTCAATAATCGGTGGAATTGCTTCAACAGGAAGGCTTCATTTTGGCGGCATTCTTGCAATGATTTTGAGCATGATCTGGAGCCTCATTTCTACACTGCTTACAATTTTTATTCTGCTCATTTTAATCCGCTGGATTGTTCTGCTCATAAACAAAGGTTCAGTTTCTACAAACTCAGCATGGTATCAGGTAGACCTTATGCTGCAGAAAATCGTTTATAAAATTGGAAACACATTTTTCCGCAAAAACCTTACATACCAGAAGGCACTGCTCGTAAGCTGGATTACACTCGGGCTCATCTGGCTTATTGCAAGAATTCTTTTTGGAATTCTGATTGGTCTTTGTAATGGAATGCCGTTCTAGACGTTCATGAAAATAAGCGATATTAAAAACCCCGTTTCTACAATAAGCGGGGTTGGACCGCAGTTAACAAAAAATCTCGCAAAGCTTAATGTTTTCACAGTTGGCGACTTGCTTCAATATTATCCGCGTACATACGAAGACCGTTCCGTAAAGGTAACGCTTGCAGAATATAAAACTCATCCAAAAATCCATACCGTTGCAAGAGTAATGGCACAGGAATGGTTCGGCTACGGAAAAATGCGCACGCTCAAAATAATCATAAATGACGGAACAGCGCCTGCCGAATTAATCTGCTTTAACCGCGCCTTTCTAGAAAATCAGCTTGAAGTTGGAAGTGTAATAACGGTAACGGGAACCTTTTTTGTAAAATACAACAAGCTGCAGAGCACCGCTTTTGAAGCAACAAAAATGAGCATACATACTCTTGGCGTAAATTCAATGCAGGAAGTTACGGCTGCAGTTTTAAAAAACACAAAGCCTCTCAACACCGGAATAATTCCCGTTTATCATCTTACGGAAGGAATTACGCAGAAGGTACTAACAAAGGCAATCAACAGTGCAGTTTCGCAGTACGCACACGGAATAGATGATGAACTTCCGCAAGAACTTATACAAAATCGCGGGCTCGTTCACAAGCAGCAGGCAATAACTTCAATCCACATGCCAAAAACAATTGAAGAAGCGCAGGCTGCCAGAAAGACACTTGCGTACGAAGAGCTTTATCATCTGCAGTATGCAATTGCACAGCGGGCATTCAGACACCGCGGCTTTATACCGGGCGACGAACTTACACAAGGCGCAAATGCTACAGAAGAAATTTCTGTTGCACAATTCCGCGCTTCACTTTCGCCGTTACAGCGCCAGCTCATGGACAAGCTTCCTTTTGATTTAACTGCCGACCAGCAGAAAGTAATTTACCAGATGAACTGCGAAATAGACACAGGCTTTACACAGCGCTACAAACCGCAGCCAGATTCAAACCGCCCGCCGTTTACAATGGCACGACTTTTACAGGGAGACGTAGGTTCCGGAAAAACCCTCACTGCCCTTTTTGTTTGTCTTCGCGTAATTAATTACGGAGGCCAGTGTGCGTTCATGGCGCCAACAGAAATTCTTGCACGGCAACACGCAGAAACAACTTCGCGCATGTTAGATAGTCTTGGAGTGCGAACTGCATTTTTAACGGGCAATGTAAAGTCTGCTGGCCGCACTCAACTGCTTAAGGCACTCAAGGCTGGAGAAATTGATATTTTAATTGGAACACACGCATTGTTTAGTGCACAGGTTGTTTACAAAGATCTTCAGCTTGCAGTAATAGATGAACAGCACAGGTTTGGAGTTTTGCAGCGCCAGGCAATTGTGGCAAAAGGCCGCGTAAGTGAAGAAAACGGAATGACAAGTGAGCCGCATGTTTTAATGATGAGTGCAACGCCAATTCCGCAGACGCTTGCGCTTACAATGTTCGGCGACCTTGATGTTGCAACAATTAAAACTTTACCGCAGGGTCGTAAGCCAATACAAACATATCTTGTAAAAGAAGGCAACGAAGCAAACGCCTATGAAGCAGTTCGGAAGGAGCTTGCAAAAGGACATCAGGCATATTTTGTTTACCCGGCAATTGGAGCCGACGACGACGATTCCGTAACTCATTTTAAGACAGCAGAAAAAAACTTTGAGCAGCTTTCAAAACAGATTTTCCCGGAATATAAATGTGCGCTCGTTCACAGCAAGATTGACGAAGACGAACAGGCCGCAGCCCTGAAGGATTTTCACGACGGAAAGATTCAGGTGCTTGTAGCAACTACGGTAATAGAAGTTGGCGTAGACGTGCCGAATGCAACCTGCATGGTAATAGAACAGGCAGACCGCTTTGGAATGGCACAGTTACATCAGCTGCGAGGGCGCGTAGGACGAGGAAGCGACCAGTCATACTGTTTTTTAATTTACAATAAAAATCTTTCGGAAACAGGAATTGAGCGCATGAAGGCATTGCGCCAGAGCACCGACGGATTTTATATTGCAGAACAAGATTTAAAAACAAGAGGCCCGGGCGAATTACAGGGAACTGCCCAGGCCGGAGAGCTTACGCTCGGTATTGCACAGCTCGACAAAGACAAGGAGCTTTTACTCCAGGCCAGAGCCGACGCCTTTAATGAATTTTCTAAACAAAACTAAGCAACAGAATTAAGCAACAAGGTAACCGTCAAGCTTCTTCATTCTTGTAGGATTCTGCAGACGGAAGATTGCCTTTTTTTCTATCTGGCGAACGCGCTCCTTTGTAAGATTGCATTCAGCACCTATTTCCTGAAGTGACATAGGCTTGAGTCCGTTTAAGCCGTAGCGCATGCGGATAACTTTTGCTTCGTTAGGCTTAAGGGTTTTCAAAAGCTTGTCCATGTCGTTTCTGAGAGCCTTGTTTACAGTTGCTTCTTCAGGGCGCTCGTAAGTTTCATCTTCAAAGTAGTCGCCTACAACAGTATTGTCGCCGTTCTTGGCAGAAACCTTTGCATCAAGTGAAACCATATCGTTGCTGATTGAAAGAAGCTCGCGAACTTTTGCTTCCGGCATGTTTACCATCTGGGCAATCTGTTCAACTTCTTCAGTTTCAGAAAGGCTTCCGTTGATGAGGTTGCTTGCATATTCAATGCGAACAAGTTCATTGGCACGGTTAAGCGGAAGGCGGATTGCTCTGCTCTTTTCACTTATAGCCTTAAGGATAGACTGATTAATCCACCAAACGGCATAAGAAATAAAATGATAGCCGCGTGAAGGTTCAAACTTATCAATGGCAGTCATAAGACCAATGTTGCCTTCGCTGATTAAATCAGTAAGGTCAAGTCCGTGATTCTGATACTTCTTGGCAACTTTAACGACAAAACGAAGGTTAGCCTTGATAATCTGGTCTTTAGCAGCCTTATCACCTTTTTTTGCTTTTTCGCACAATTCAATTTCCTGTTCGCGTGTAAGCAAAGGAACCTTGTTTATCTCTTTAAGATACATTGAAAGAACATCATCATGCTTCATTGTCTTGACCTCCAAACATTACTATACACTAATAATATAGCAAGTTTCGTGCCAAGCAGTGAGGTTTTATAAAAAAATTGATTTTTTTCAAATTTTGTCATTACGAGGAGCGTAGCGACGCGGTAATCTATTACTGGATTGCCGCGCTACGCTCGCAATGACACATATTTCAGATTTATGTGCGTCATTTTGACACATATCCGGTTTTTAACAGGAATTTTGTATCATTATGACGCGCTTTGTTCAGCAGGCTCAGTCTTCTTGCCTTTAATGCACATAATACCAACCAAAATGAAGTAGTAAACTGCTAAAAGTCCCAGAACAATGAAGGTAGAGGCTGTAGATTTTGGAGCCATACTGATCAAGATGAGCATAGGCGCACCAAAAGCAATTGCTACACCACTTCCGCTAACAAGGTTGTTGGCAGCAGGAGTTTTGAAGTCGGGGTCAATTTCGCGAACGAGCAGAATACCGGAACTGATTGTACCGGTCATCATGCCGAACATCGAAAGGAAGCCTTCTTCTTCGTAGCCTTTGTAAACGCGCTTGCAGAAAAACTTAAGGTGAAGGAACGTTGCAATACCGCCAAGAATACAGGTAAGTGCAAACGGAATCCAAAGTCCATGCAAATCTTCAAAGTCAATGGAAGCAATACCACAGATAATCATCACGTCAAAGAAAAGACCTGAAATGCGGCTCAACAGATAGTTGTTCTGATACTGCATTCTCATAATTCTGATTTTGCGGAAGCGTGAAAGAACCTTTTGAGTAAGCACTGCAAACAGGGAACCAAAAATAAAATTAAAGCCCCAGAAAATCGGAGAAAGAGCATTTGCAACACCCGGAGCAAATTTTGCAAGCAGCGTAGTTACAGCCCACAAAACAAAGAAAGTAAATACATAAACAAGAACAATCAGCGCAACCTGAATTGAAAGACGATCGATTGACTGCGAAATTGGCATTTCACCTTCGTCCTGGAAAGTATCAAGCGTTACCGAACCGGAAAGCTCTTCTGCATTTTTGCGCTCAAACTTACCGCACTTTGCCTGAACGTTCAAATAAATTACACCAATGATACATGCAACTAAAAATCCTGTTGCGGCAATTGCAAGGGCATATGATTTTCCGCCAGCAAAACCAAGTGCTTCGTAGCTTGAACCAATGTTGTTTGCCTGTCCCGGTCCCTGACCAAAGCCCATAGGAAGAAGAATTCCCGCAGCCTTAAACATATCAGGCTTAAAGGTGTATGCAAGACCAAGCGAAATAAGAAGACCAATTACACCTTGAATCATGTAGGAGCTTACAATCATGGCACCGCTGTTTACCGCAGTTCGAACTCCACCACCCTGCGCAAAATCATTTTTCGTAACACGAAGCGACATTGCAATAAAACCAAGCGCAATTCCGTGATAAGTAAGAGCATCAAGAAGGCCGGCATTAATTTCTAAAAGACCGGTATATTTAAACCCAAGCAACAGAAAACCCGCAAGAACGGAAGTTGGCATAAGGGTCTTTCGCACAAAAGGCACCTTTAGTCTTAAAATGTTTGAAATAAGCACGAGCAACGCAATAATTCCCAATTGTACTACAGGGCTCCACAACGCAATGTTTTCTGCAGAATAGTTCATTTTTCACCTCGCAATATTTTCCATATAGATATATATTTCCGCACGTTTAGCGGAGATTTTTTTGTTACTGGTTTAATTTCGTAGTGGGTGCCGGCGGCATCGGAAAAAACAAAGCTGTTGCGGTTGTAAACGGACATATCAGGAATTTCGGCAACAGGAATTGAAATAACATCTTGCTCAAGCGGCACAAATTCAAAACGGTCTTTATACAAAGCCATTTTCCCGTTTCCAAGAATTTTTTCATTATGCTCAGAATCAACAAATTTTAAATAAACGTCACCGTCAGTAAAGAACGGAAGCGTATCGTTTTTAGAGGCCGCAAGCTTCTTTAAAAAATCCTCCTGCAGGGCTTCCCATTCCTTTGTATTAGTAACTCCAAACGCAGGATCAAAATCACCGTAAACATCAAATTCGGTTTCGTTACCGCACGAAGTACACATAACCTTATTGCCTTTAGAAGTAATCTTTCCAAGAGTAAGGCAACGCGGACAAACACAATAAGCACATTCAATACCAAGCGCACGGTTCTTGCCTTTATAAGCAATTTTCTTGGCAGCCTGGCGTTCGTAAGCATCTTCGCTGATGTCTTTTACAATAATTTCATTTACCTGTTCAGCAGTCAGTTTTTCAAGATCAGCAGGAGAATAAACATTTACAACATGACCAAACGAGCGGCCACGGCGAATGCCAAAACCCCAGCGCGGGTTAGTAAGATATCCACCTTCAATGCGGTAAGTAACAAGGCTCGCACCACAGATTTTTGCAAGCTTGCCCGTAGCTTCGGGTACATGACAGGTAAGCCCGTCAAAAGAGCGGTTACCTTCTGCAAAAAGGCACACATTATAGCCGTTACGAAGGCGACGGATTATTTTCATTACGGTAAGAGTGTCTGAAGCACCCTTGATTTTTGCAATAGGCTCAAATGCCCACAACAAAAGCTTCGAAAGCCAGCCGTTACGGTAAACATGCTCACTTGCAACAAAATACATCTGCTTGCGGAAGCTCATTCCAACAAGAACGCAGTCGAGGACAGTTGTATGATTTGAAATTACAAGATACGGACCTTCAATTGCGGGAGCGCGCTGGCATTTATAAGAAAAAATCCGTTTAAAAAAAGGAACAGTAAAAATCCAGAAAAAATCCCAGACCCGTTGATGACGTCGTTGTGCTGCTATTTCCTTTTTGTTCCCACTAACTTTTTGGTCCATTGTTTAATTATAACATGAAATTATAAAATCTTAAAATAAAATGTTGTTTTTAAATTGTGGAATTATCTGTGGGATTCTGATATAATGGAAGAATATGGAAACATTAGCATTTGATTATATCATTATTGGTGCAGGCCCGGCCGGATTAAGCTCTGCACAGTATGCAGCCCGCAGCGGCTTAAAAACAATCGTATTAGAAGCAATGGGAGCCGGCGGACAGGTTGCCCAGATTTTTGAACTTGAAAATTATCCCGGAGTTTTTCCTGCAGTAAACGGTTATGATTTTGTAGAAACACTCCGCAAGCAGGCAGAAGCCTTTGGCGCACAGATAAAGCAGGTACAGGTTTCTTCAATAGACAAAAAAGGCAAAGACTTTGTAATTCAGACAAAAGACGTTACATATACAGCCCCTGCCCTCTGCATGGCAACAGGCGCAGTTCACAAAAGTCTTGGAGTTCCAGGCGAAGCAGAATTAACGGGCAAAGGCGTTTCATACTGCGCAACTTGCGACGGTCCGTTCTTCCGCAACAAAAAAATTGTAGTAGTTGGCGGCGGAGATTCAGCATGTTCAGAAGCAATTTACCTTTCGACAATCTCAAGCGACGTTACAATAATTCACCGACGAGACGAATTCCGCGCACAAAAAGCAATTGTAGACAAAATGCTCGCAGCCGGAGTAAAGCCAGTTTATGACAGCATAGTTACAAAAATAAACGGCGATGTAAAAGTCAGCAGCGTTACTCTTGAAAATGTAAAAACGGGAGAACAGACAGAGCTTGAGTGCAATGCAGTATTTATATTTGCAGGCATGGCACCACAAACAGACTTAGTAGACATGATTAAAAAAGATCAGCAGGGCTACATAGTAACAGACGAATACATGCAAACATCAATACCAGGGCTTTTTGCCGCAGGCGACGTAAGGTCAAAACCTTTCCGCCAGATTGTTACAGCCGCAAGCGACGGCGCAATTGCAGCAAATACAGCAAAAGAGTTTATTCGCTAAATGAAAGCCCGATTTTTTGCAGCAGTAATAAGTTTATTTTTAATCTCTTCTTTTGCACAGGCACAAAACAGCAAGGCAACGGTAAACTTTTGGGATGACCTTCCAAACGAACAGCTGGCACAGGCAATAGTAGACCAGATGACAGACCTGGAGCTCTACTCGCAAATCCTCATGTTCGGCTGGGCAGGAGAAGAACCCGAAACACTTTTATACGACTGGGTTAAAAGAGGCTTAGGAAGCGTAAAGGTTTTTGGCTGGAACACAAACGACATACACCTTGTTGCAAAATCAATCTCATCACTGCAGTCAACTTCGCAGACAAACAGATTCGAAATTCCACTTTTTGTAGCAACAGATCAGGAAGGCGGTTCAATCAGACATGTAAAGGGCGACACCCTCATTACACCGGGCAACATGGCAATTGGAGCGGCAGGCTACCCAACCGATTCCTGGTACAGCGCCTATTACATAAGCCGTGAAATCCGCGCGCTTGGCATAAACATGAACTTTGCGCCAACGGTAGATTTATTTACAAACCACGATTCATCAATAATCGGAACGCGCTCATTCGGCGACGATCCGCAGAAGGCCGGAATACTTGGAGCAGCCTTTGCAGCAGGTTCACAGGCCGCAGGAGTAATACCAACAGTAAAACATTTTCCGGGCCACGGCGACACGGAACTGGACTCACACGGAAAGCTTCCGGTAATCGACATAGATTTTGAAATGTTCAAAAACCGCGAGCTTGTACCGTACATGTACCTTATAAAAGAAAGCGTCCCTGCAGTAATGAGCGGCCACTTAAGCTTCCCTCAGATAGATTCAACAGGAGCGCCGGCAAGCCTTTCAAAATATTTCCTCACAGATTTGCTCCGGAATCAGATGGGCTACGAAGGCCTGATTATCACCGACGACATGGAAATGGTAGGTGCCACAATTTACGCAGGCACAATTTCTAACGCATTCAAAATGGCAATAGAAGCAGGCAACGACATAATCCTTTCTTCACGCACTGCACAGTTGAATGAAGCGCTCTGGTACCGTAACTTAAATTTAATGAGCGACGACCAGACCTTCCACGACAGAGTAAAAGATGCAGCCTTCCGCGTAATAAAAGCCAAGCTCGACTACTACAAAAGCGGAAACGAAATTGCCCCGCTCTACCCAGACCCTGATGCAATAGACCAGTATATTCCAGACAAAGAAGGTGAAAAGTTTTTTGTAGAACAGGCCTGCCGTTCAATAACAGTACAAAAGCAAGGCTCAATGCCGTTAGACACAACGACTTCAGGCCGCATATTGCTTTTGGGCTCGCTCACCTGCTTTTTCAAAGACGCCCTTTTGCGCTACCCGAATGCAGGTCAGGTATATTTTAATTACGAAACAGGCCCTAACGAAACCCAATGGGTAATAGACCAGTTGCCCGACATAAGCGCAAACTACGGCACAATCATAATCTGCGTTTCAAGCGAAAATCATGTAAAGATAGCAAACTATTTTAAAGACACCGGCAAAAAAGTAATAATCCTTTCAACAATGTCACCGGAACTCACAAAACAACTTTCATGGTGCGACACAATTTTGCTTGGCTACAGCTGGAGATGTGAGTATTCGCTAAAGGCAATGTTAGCGGCGCTGAATGGGGAGTATGTGCCGAGAGGAATTAAACCGTACAAGTAAGTGGATTGCTTCGCTTCGCTCGCAATCTACCTTCCAATCAAAAATACGCACGGCACTTTTTCAAAATCAGGCATCTTACTTTTCTTCCACTTCTCCACAGTCTTTGTAACAATAAATTCCTGTTCAGTGGTAATGCCCGCTGCAACGCAAACTTTGGTGGCAGGACGCAGCGCACTCAAAATAGTTTCAAACATCTTGGAATTGCGATACGGAGTTTCAATAAAAATCTGCGACTGGTCTTCGTTATAAACTTTATTTTCAAGCTTCTTAAGCGCCTTCACGCGCCCCGCAACGTCAACAGGCAGATATCCGTTGAATGCAAAGCTCTGCCCGTTAAACCCGCTACCCATAAGCGACATGATAATGGATGAAGGCCCAACAAGCGGCACAACCTTAAACCCACGACTCTGCGCAATCCCAACAACATCAGCCCCCGGGTCAGCAATAGCAGGACACCCCGCCTCCGAAATAATCCCCACAGCCTGCCCCTGCTCAAGCGGCTTAAGATACTCCCCAATTATCTTACGGTCAGTATGCCTGTTCAGCTCATAAAAAGTAAGCTCATCAATATCAATTGATTTTTCAACCTTTTTAAGGAACCTGCGCGCAGATCGGATGTTTTCTACAATGAAGTGTTTGATTTGAACAATCACGTCGTGGTTATAATCTGGAAGAACGGTGCGAATTTCGGTTTCGCCAAGGGTTACGGGAATTAAATAGAGCGCTTTTTCTAGAGTCATGAGATTACAGTAGCATTTATTTGGAGGGGTTGCAATGGGCAAGTTATGCAGGTTCCAAAACTCAAAGCCCGCGAAGGCCTTGCCCAAAATGAACCGTCAACCAGAATCATCGACAACAACTTAATCTTTGAATATTACACCAGCATCAAAAATAAATATAATATTGTTTCGCTGGCGGATATTCAGAGTTATATTGATAAGTTGTGGTAAACTACAATGAGGCTCGAACCATATGAAGTATTATTATGAACTTTTCAAGGACTAAGTTTTAAATTGTCCACAGATTGTGGACGATTTAAAAAGTATACCTTATTAAACTAATTCAATACCGTTTTCAAGGAAGCCTCAACAGAAGGATTTGAAGTATTAATAAAAGACAAGAGATTTTTGTGGGCACTTTTGATTCCGCTAATAAATTCATCGGCCCAAGAAGGTGTCAGAACTTTCACATCGGCAAAATCAAGACTAATTTCTTCATCACTACCTAAAGTACTAAACAAATGCGATTCTGCCAGTAAATAAGCATCCTTACCTGCAGGTCGAGACATCAAAACATCACCAAATTTCTTTATTTGAACATTCATAGTCGTTATTTTCCAGTAAAATCTAATATTACAAGGCAACCAATAATGTCTATATCAGAATTATAGAACATCCTCTGTTTTTTGTCTATTGAACACACTGCGGTACCTGATTGAAAATACATAGACCAGTCTTGTTCTACCATAGAGTTAGAAACAAATTTCAAACCATTACCCCGCTTTTCCAAACTTCGGCTTGAAATGTTTTCTGTAAAAACAAGTTGCAAAGCTTCTAAATCATCAGCCACAGCTTTTACTCTAGAGATAGTTTTGCGTACGCCTTCCCCAAAATCAGCAAGAATTACATTATCTCCATTATCATTATAAGAAAAATAAGCACCTCTTTGATGATTCATATCATAATCAAGGTTATGATCAAAAGTATTATTACCTATTTCACCAATTACAGCCGATTCAAGAAAACGATTTGTTCTGGAAACATAAGTATCCAATCGCGCCTGAAACACATCACGAGTTTTAGAGAATAAATCTGTATCATTATTCTTACTTGCCAATTCAATGTTAGAAATAATTTGATTTATCTGCTCTTTTGATATCATAATTTTAAAGTAACACTTATTTAACAGGAATGCAAGAAAAAAAAAGAGGGCAGAGCCCCGCTCTTGTTGAACTATAAAGAAATCCTTGTGAGTTCATTTTCCTGGTCTTCCATTCTCTACCTCCCCTCAAAACTCCTGTACAACTTTTCCAGCCCGCCCGATTTTATATAATTCTTAAAAGCTTCAGAAGACTCGATTCTTTCCCGCTGAATAGCACCTATTTTATTTTTATTTCTTTCATACATTTCAAAGAAAATAAGAGGATTTTCAGAAAGATGTAAAAGCAAACGGTTAGAAGACATTGGTATTGACTTGCCCTGCTCATACGAATTTATTGTAAGTTCGCCCATCCCAAGAATAAGCCCAAAAGCTTTTTGACTTGCATTGTAACTTTCGCGAATAGATATGATTTTAGCAGGACTTACAGACTCTTCCATCAATTCATAAGCTTCTCTTGCCGCAAGAAGATTTTCATCCATCATTTGAGCAGAATCAAAAATCTCATGGCAATTACAGCATTCATAATGAACAGCTTCGTAACTTACATTTTTTCCCTTAAATACAATACTTTCAGTACGGGTAATTTTATGTACTTCATGAATTGATTCGCAGTAAGGACAAGACATCTTAATCATATTCACCTTCCTCATAATTAGCAAGGGGAGCTTTTAGTCGTTTAATGAATAATTGTGCTGCAATGATATTATTCACTTATTCCTCTTTATTATTGGTATTACATAATACCAATAATAATATTATTTTATGAATAATGCAAGGAAAATTTAAAAAAAATGCAATGTTTTAAATGGTTGAGATGAGTTGGTTCAGGTTTGTGGATTGCCGCGTCACTGCGCTCCTCGCATTGACGGCTCTTCGACTGGCTCAGGGACCACAGTTGCAGTCTAGTGACCTATGGATTTGAGTTTTGAGGATATTGAAAGAAAGGGATAGTCAATCGTTTGAGGTAATCTGCTGTTGAAGCTCGAGGACTTTCTCAAGGGGAAGCTTTACGCATTTGGCAACTTTTTCGGGAGGAACTTCTTCTTTGAGAAATTCAATGGCATCTTCAATGGCTTTTTGTTCATAGCCTTCCTGTCGTCTGCTTCTATCGTATTTTTCCTGATCAAATTCTGTTAGAATACTAAACTTGAACTCTGATTTCTGTTCCATTATATATCCCTCTAAAAGATTCTGGCTGATCGCCCAATCAATAGCTTCATCGACCGCCGGCTCATTTTCCATCCCGGAATTAATGTTGGTTTTTATTCTGTCAACAAATACACTATAATCATATAACGGTTTGCAGTTTTTTTGAAGTGTTTCATTGTGATTTTTATTGATATTTA
>JAEEGL016714406.1_pt1 | contig 15809 bp, 12 predicted proteins | sample 9134231 | NCBI WGS metagenome assembly JAEEGL01 (sample SAMN16246548, study PRJNA631951) | gut metagenome | biome: gut microbiome; feature: rumen; material: fiber-attached | host: Bos | place: Iran: Karaj | collected 2018-10
TGAAAAAGAGTAAGTATTTTGTTTATCTGCATATATTGCTCGTACTGTATTCTCTCAGTGCGGTCTTCAGTAAGCTTGCTTCGGTCGAGCCCTTCTTAAGCCTGAAATTCTGTGTGTTTTACGGCCTGGTGCTGTTTTTGCTCGCCCTTTATGCTCTGTGCTGGCAGCAGATCATCAAGCACCTGCCTCTTACCGTGGCATACGCAAATAAGGCCATAACCGTCGTCTGGGGTATCCTGTGGGGACTTTTGATCTTCGCTGAGAAATTAACACCCGGGAAGGTTCTCGGTGCCGTGTTTGTCATATGCGGCATTGTCCTATATGCGATCAGTGACGGAAGTTCCCAAGTAAATGAGGAGGTGAAGGAAGATGAGTAGCTCGGTAGTCTTTTATGCATTCCTCCTATTGTTCGGAACCTTTATAGCATCAGTTTCGCAGGTTCTGCTTAAGAAAGCAGCAGATAAGCATTACGATAATCCGTTGAAGGAATACCTGAATCCGTTGGTGATTGGTGCATATTCAATCTTCATCACTTCGACATTTCTTTCGATACTTGCTTACAGGGGGATCCCGCTTTCCATGGGGCCCATCCTTGAGGCTACGGGGTATTTGTATATAACCTTCTTCGGCGTCAGGATCTTCAAGGAGAAACTTGATTCAAAAAAGATTGCGGCACTGGCTCTGATAATTGTCGGAATAATTGCATATTCTGTGGGGTGAGGATGTGAGACTTATGGTAATTGTGAAAAAGAGAATACCTGTTTTTCATATACTGTCTTTCATTCTGCCTGCATTGGTGATTGCTGTCTCACTAGCATCAGTCGGTATATATCCCGGCGGTGAATATACTCCGCTGATACTTGATCTTAGGACAGAGCATCTTGCCTTTTTCAATTACATCAATAACATATCCGATGGCTTTAATTCGTTATCTTTTCAATCTCTCGGCGGACTCGGCGGTGGCGTGATCAATTCACTTCAGATGTATTGCGGGCCTGCGTTTATCATCTTTTCATTCTTCGATATTCAGTCGCTTCCGTGGGGTTTATGGTGGATGATAGTCTGTATGATCGGACTTTGCGGACTTGCGGAATTTATCTATCTTAAGAACGGTTTACGCTGTCAGGTATCGGACTATAAAGCGCTTCTTTTTTCGGTATGCTATGCATTAATGTCATGCATGGTGATCTATACGATTGTTCCCGTTTGGATATGGGGAGGGGTCTTTTTGCCGGTCATTGCGCTCGGCCTGGATAAGGTGATCGATGAAAGAAAATATCAGCTTTTTATTCTTTCTGTTACATTTGCCATAATATTTGATTACTACATGGCATATATCCTTATAGTTTTCTCGATTGTTTACTTCCTGTACAGGGTGTTTCTTTTGAGGATTTCAGTCAGGGATGTCCTCGGACTTGTTCTCAGATGCTTTGCTTGCGGTTTTGTAAGCTGCATGCTTTCGGCATTTTCCTGGCTTCCCGTTCTATACGATCTGACGCTTGGAAAAGCAGCTGAAAACAGGACCGTATCGTATGGTCTTATAAGGAATCCGCTGGCAGTGCTTCTTCAATTGCTTCCCATGAGTTATGACGGACTTCTCAAGCATTCGCTCCCGTTTATCTATTGCGGTATTGTTCCCGTTGTCTTCATTGTCCTGTTTTTCGTGAATAAGAAGGTATCAAAAAGAGAGAAGACTGTGTCCTTTGTTACGCTCCTTGCTTTGTTCCTGTGCTTCATCATAGGCGCACTGGACATAGTCTGGATGTTTTTTGCAGAGCCCAACGGATATCCCTCAAGGTATTCCTTTGTGCTCTCTTTTATGATCATATTACTCGCTGTCAAAGGCAGTGATGTCTGTAAGATTTCGTTTAAACCTGCATTCAAACCATTGTGTAAATGTGCGGTATTTGGTTTTGTGATCGTTGAATTATATATGAACTCGGTTTATCTGATCAGATCGATCAGAGATGATGTCGGACCATATTCCGAATATGCCGAGTATAAAAGTGTAGTAAACACTATGGAGTCGATAAAGGCTGAATATAAACTCGGGAGCGGTCTTGGGAGAGTCGTTAAAAATTGGAGATACACCAATGATGACGGAATAATGTTTGGATATCCGGATATTGACTACTTTTCGTCCTGTTATAATTCAAATGTTCACGATTTTCTTACAGATCTCGGTCTGAAAGGAAGATATCATATAGTCAGCTCGGCCGGTATAACTCCGGTAACTGCTTCTGTGCTGGGTGTTGATACATTCATTCAATACGGCTCGCCGTTAAATGATTATTATTCCTATATCGGATCTGCCGACGGACTGGATATATATCATAATGATCTGAGCCTGCCTGTCGCTTTCTCCGTAAATTCCGGACTTTCCGAAAATACTGCTGCTTTTGGAGATAATCCCTTCGAAAACATTAACATTTTAATGGATGATCTCTGCGATTCGCCGTACGTGTTTAAGATACTTCCAACAGAACTGGATTCAGGGGCTGTATCGACGATTCCTGAGAACGGAAAGCATTTATGGCTGTACGCTTTGCCGGTATATGACGTATCTCTTGATATTCACTCGGATGATAACGGAAGCAAATACTATGCTTATGCCGGTGATATGCCCATATGTGAATATGCAGACTCGGTATCGCCGTTCTGTGTGGATCTTGGAGTTGGGGTTGGAATGCCGGTACAGTTTAATTTTGATAAAAATGCCTATGTTGAAAGGGCTTATATGGCTTCTTATGATGATGAGCAAGCGCTGAATGCTCTCAGCAGATTAAAGTCGGAATCTGCCTATGATGTTTATGCCACCGAGAAAGGAATGATCTTCAGTATAGATCTTCCCGAAAATAAGGATATTATGCTGACTTTGCCATATGAAAGAGGGTATAGCATTTATGTTGACGGCATAAAAACAGCGTATTCCTCCTACAGGGATGCTCTGATCCTGATAGATGCGGTTCCGGGACATCACGATGTTCTGGTAACATATTCAGCTCCGGGGCTGAAGACGGGATGCTTTATCTCGCTTATTTCGGTCATGATAGCGGCGGCAGTATTATTTGTGAAAAGAAATAAGAAAGATAATAATGGAAAACGTTTTGAAATAACAAGTGATATTTGTGGTATAATTTATAAAATTTTGATAAATAACCCGACTTACTTAACTATGGAAAAACAATCATCTCAAAGACAATCAAATTTTGAACTGTTGCGTGTATTGGCAATAATCATGGTGATCATTCATCATATTACCCTTCATACCATTTTTGATCAATTGACTAACGTCGAATCGATCAATGCTCTGGGAAATGCATATTTCTGTAATCCGGTTTTTTATCCGCAGTTGTGGCTGGTAGATATAGGCTCAATATTTGGATCGATAGCAGATTGTACCTTTATTCTTATTTCAGGATTTTTTCTTGCTGAGAGAGTAAATAAATCCATCTCCAATACCGCTTTCAAATTGTTATTTCAAAGTATATTTGCTGCAGCTGTCATTTCTGTCTGTGTTTGTGTTTATCATGTTTTTGGCTTTTCGAATTATGATCTGTTTTTGATTGACAGAGATAAATCGGTAAGTTCTGTAAGACTTGAGTTTTTCAATGAATCTTTTTGGTTCATTGGATTTTATTTTTTGATCTTTGTTTGCGGCGTGGTTTTCTTAAATGGCTTTTTGAGTAAGCTGAGTCAAAAACAGTATACTGAGTTTCTGCTTGCTGTTTTTGCTATTGTTGAGTTTTCATTTACGAGACAGCTGATCAAAAGTATTTCCGCGTATCTTTCCACATTTTTGATAGGAATTTTTCTATATTCATTGGGAGGCTATATCAGGAAATATGATCCTTTTAAGAAATTAAACACCGCTTTGATTGTTGTTATTCTTGGATTAACCTTGTGTTGCGCATGTTTTTCGTCGTATTACAGCAGAATGCTTGATATCGAAAAGTATTTCAGAACTTATGACGGTGGATATTATATTCAACAGACATATATCTATAATCTACACAATGTTCTTGTGATCGTAAATGTCATTTTGCTTTTTGAATTATTCAAAAGAATTAAAGTGAAATATAATAAAATGCTTAATTTTCTCGGCGCCGCAACCTTTATGACATATCTAATACACGATAATGAGCTTTTCTATACGCTCTGGTACAGATACGATTGGATTAAGGCTTTATTTAATGATCCTTTTGAGTTTGTATGCAATATATTTACCATATCGCTTTTGACCTATGGATTAGGTGTTTTAATGTATTCGATATATAAGGCCTTATCTTTTGCCTTGTATAAACTTTTATCAAAATCATTGTTGATCAACCGGGAATAGAATATATGGTTTCAATCATTGTCCCTGTATATAACAGGGAAGCTACAATTGGAAAATGCGTAGAATCTATCATCGGACAATCATATGATGATTTAGATGTTATTCTTGTGGATGATGGATCTACAGATAGATCCGGAGAGATATGCGATAGTTTTGCTAACTTAGATAAAAGGATCCGGGCTTTCCATATCGATAATTCGGGTGTTGCTAATGCCAGGAATTATGGTATAGAAAAATCGAAAGGCGAGTACATAACCTTTGTTGATTCGGACGATTATATTGACAAAGAGTACATAAGCAAGTTGTATTCTGCATTTGAAGTCGATGGATGCGTTATGTCCGTATGCAATTATAACGAAGAAGTTAATGGCTTTCGATATTTGAGGTCTTTATACAACATTGACTCCTGTACATCTTATGATTATATAGAAGATATTTTGTATTGCAGAGCTCAGGGGGGATTATGCTGGGGGAAACTATATAAAAAGGATCTGATAAAGTCACTGTTTGAATCATTTAAATATTGTGAAGATGTTTTGTTTGTATTCGATTATCTGGCTTCCAATAATGGAATTATTTCAATAGTTAATGATCCTTTATACTGCTACGTACGACATGATAAAAGCATTACAGGCGGCAGAAAAGCATCGGATCTTGATGATGCGGTTTCTGTGGCTGATAATATTTACGAAAAATGCAAAAATAAAAAAATCAATCATCTGAAAGCTGCTGAGGCATTTTTAGTCAGCAACTCACTGTTTGCATTTCTTCAAAACAGATATGAGGAAAGCAATGAAGGTGATTGCTTAAGAAAAAGAGTCAAAAAGGTCGTTGCGGGACATCGGAAATTTGTAATGTTGGACAAACATTCAACAATAAAAACCAAAGGTGCGTGCTTTATATCTATTTTTTCATACAGATTATTATCGTTTATGTATGGATTTATTACATGATCCTCTTATGAGCAGGAGATAATCGGTTGAGTAATGTCAAAATCACGGTAATAACAGTTTGCTTTAATGCCGAAAACGATATTGAGAATACAATTGATTCTGTGCTTTCACAGGATTATCGGGATTATGAATATATAATCAAAGATGGCTGTTCAAATGATAGAACAGTCGAAATCGCTGAAAGATACAGAAACAGATTTTCAGATAAAGGAATAGATTTTGAGATCATTTCTTCCAAGGATTCCGGCATATATGATGCGATGAACGAATCACTTTCATATGCTCACGGTGATTGGGTGATCTTTATTAATGCCGGTGATGAGTTATATGACGGTTTGGTCCTAAGCAAAATATCACCAAAACTTAGGGATGATATATATGTATTATATGGTGATGTTATGCTGCGTGAAAACGGATTTCATAAATTATTGAGATCCGGAAAGATATGCGATTTCTGCAAGACAAATCCCATTTGTCATCAGGGCGCATTTACAAGATTGGACATAGCAAAAAAATACAGATTTAATACAGATTATAAAATTGCTGCTGATTTTGATATGTTCCTTAGAATCTATGTTGATTCTCCGGATAGTTTTGTTCAAATAGATAATGTGATCTCATATTTTCTTCTTGGTGGAGTGAGCAGCAAGAGTGTATACAGACGAGAAAAGGAATTTGACATATCGAGGAAAAATAATCAACTGAAAAGAGTTCCTTTGCCGATTGTACTGGTTTTTAAAAGTTGTTTGATTGAAATGATCAGGTCTTTAATGATTGGTATCTTGGGCGACAAGTTCTACTCTAAAAAAAGAGGTTGGAGGTAATTATGGAAGGGATTAAACATGTTAAGGATGAAAAAAATCAGATTCTGGCTATGATAATTAGAAATGATTATTCGTGCAATGGTATAAACTTTATTACGCCCAATGATTATTCTCAACAGTTGGCTTATATGCATCATGAAAAAGGACATATTATTGCTCCACATATTCATAATGAGGTTAAGCGTGAAATATTTTATACAAAAGAGGTTTTGGTAATAAAAAAAGGTAAATTGAGATGTGATTTTTATTCAGATGAAAGACAGTATATTAAGTCGGTTGTTTTGAATTCTGGAGATATTATTCTTTTGGTTTCTGGAGGACATGGATTTGAATGCATGGAGGAAACGGCAATGATTGAAATCAAGCAGGGGCCATACGCTGGAGAAGCAGACAAAACAAGATTTGAAGCTGATTTGAAAGAATATAGATTTGATTGATGATATGCTGCATTATTAATATTTGTGAAAGGAAGAATGATCCGTACTGTTTTTGATAGTCGGATTATATAAGAAAATGAGTGATTTTATTCCGGTCTGTGAACCGTTACTTGAGGGAAATGAATTAAAATATGTTACGGAAGCCGTTGAAACCGGCTGGATTTCTTCAAGCGGTAAATATGTAAGTGAATTCGAGAAGGCATTTTCTGAATATTGCGGTTGTAAATATGGAGTGGCTGTATGCAACGGTACAGTTGCGTTACATTTGGCTTTGGTTGCTCTTGGAATTGGCCCTGGGGATGAAGTTATTATTCCTACATTTACTATGATTGCAACTGCTTATGCAGTCTGTTATACAGGGGCCACCCCGGTTTTTGTTGATGCAGATAAAAATACCTGGAATATTGATGTAAACTTAATTGAAAAGAAGATAACCTCAAAAACAAAAGCGATTATCCCGGTCCATATTATGGGCAATCCATGTAATATGACCAAGATAAAGGATATTGCTAATAAACACAATCTGTTTATAGTTGAAGACGCCGCCGAGGCTCATGGAGCTGAGTATAATGGACAAAAAACAGGATCTTTATCTGATCTTGGGTGTTTTAGTTTTTTTGCAAATAAAAATATCACCACCGGAGAAGGTGGGATGGTTGTTACCAACAATAAGGATTTATATGAAAAATGTAAATACCACAAAAATATGTGTTTTCCTTTAGATGCTCCACGTAATTATCTCCATGATGATATAGGATTTAATTACAGAATGAGCAACTTGCATGCGGCTATCGGACTTGCTCAAACTGAATGCGCAGATAAATATAGGGGGTATAGAATCAAAAATGCTGAACTTTATTATGAATATTTACACAAAATTCCAGGAATAATTTTTCAAAGTGACGAGATTAATTCTCTGTCAGTTCATTGGATGAATTCTATCGTTATAGATGCAAATTTATTCGGTCATACAAGGGATGAACTAATTAAACATCTTAAAGATCACGGTATTGATACTCGATTGCTTTTTAATGGCATGCATCGGCAGAAGGCTCTTTTTGATTATGGATGTGAATGCACCGGAGAGTATCCGGTGTCTGACTGGTTGAGTGATAACGGTTTTTATCTGCCTAGTGCTTCCGGCTTGTCTGAAAGCCAGATTGCTAAAGTCGCAAATACAATAATTGCTTTTAGATAATGTATGGTAAAAGATTATGATATGGTTTCTAGATAAACTGTTTTCACGTATGTTCAACTTTTATTCTGTTCGTAAACACAAAGTACAGATCGGTGAAAATACACAACTGAATGGAGCTGTTTTTTTTGTATCTGATCCTGGTGTTTGCAATATATCTATAGGGAAAAATTGTATTATAAATTCGGGTAAAATTCATAATGTAATTGGCGGAGATACTCGAACGATTATAAGAACAATAAATGATGGTTCTATAAAGATAGGTGATAATGTTGGCATTTCAAACTCTTCAATTGTAGCCAGATATATGGTTGAAATCAAAGATAATGTTTTTATTGGAGGTGGATGCAAGATATATGATAATGATTTTCATCCTATAAATTTTTTGGATAGAATATCAGATTCTGAAAGCGAAATTGCATCTGAGAAAATCGTTATTGATGATGGTGCATTTATCGGAGCTCATTCTATTATTTTAAAAGGCGTTAATATAGGAAAAAAGGCAGTTATAGGAGCGGGATCGGTTGTCGCTCGTGATATTCCGGATAATGAAATATGGGCAGGGAATCCTGCACGATTTATCAGAAAACTTGATGTTTGAGTGAATGTATGAATATTCTATGGGTTACAAATACAATATATCCATCAGCGGCTAAAATTATTGGATGCAAATCTTTGCACGCTACGTCATGGATTGACGCAATGGCTAATTCTGTAAATAGATTAGATAATGTTTCGTTGTCAATATTTTTCCCGGGATATTCCAATAAGTTTATAAAGTATGAATATGATAATATTATTTTTTATGCTTCTGTAAATGAAAGGAATATGAGGGATGACATAGATTATGTAATAGAAGATTTTAAACCTGATATTATCCATATGTATGGCACTGAAAAAAAACATAATTTATATATTATAAATAAATACGGAAATATTCCTTCTGTCATCTCTTTGCAAGGGATAATATCCGGTTATATTACTCATTATTTTGGGGGGATGACTTTTAGACAAATATTGAAAAGTACTTCTGTTGGATTTGCTGACGTATTTTTAAGACGAGGGATATTTAGAGAATACTATGAATGGAAAAGACAAATACCTTATGAGAAAGCTATCATAGAAAAAGCTCATTATTTTGAGGGAAGATCTGATTGGGATAAAGCAGTTTTAAGGACAATAAATCGTGATGCTATATACTTTTCACTTCCAAGAGCTATAAGAAATGATTTTTATGATTTTTCTTGGGATAGCACTTCATTGAATTCTCATACGATTTTTGTGCATCAAGGAGACTCCCCGAGAAAAGGAGTTCATTTTGTGCTTGAGGCGATTAGTGTTTTGAAGGAGGCGTTTCCGGATGTAAAATTATATATTTCCGGAAATAATCCATTTAATAACTTTACATATATACGTGGTTACAATAAATACTTATATAAGTTAATCAATTCACTAAATATTCAATCCAATATTATATTCACGGGTAGAATGACTGCTGGTGAGGTTGCAGAGCGTTTGTCAAAGTGCAGTTTATGCATTATCCCTTCTTCAATAGATAATGCAGCTAATTCTATTGCTGAGGCAATGATTGTAGGAACTCCTGTTTTATCAAGTTTCGTTGGGGGATCTCCATATATGTTGGGATATGGTGAATATGGCTATTTGTATGCTTATGATGAGCCTGAAATGTTAGCTTCAAAAATAGAATGCATATTTAATAATCCCGATGAAGCAATCAGAAAATCTAATTTAGGAAAAGAAATAGCTTTTGAGAGACATGATATAACACAATTAACCAAGAACTTATTAAATATATACGATGAAGTGATAAATGATTTTAATTCTGTAAAGTCTCATGTGACTTGAGCACTGTGGAGCTAATATGATTAAATTATTCCTTTATAAGATAAAATGTAAATTCAAGGAGTGTTTTCGTAAGTATAAGAGGAGAAGAAGTCAGATTATGAAGGTTAACATAGTATTTAATGAATCAGGTTGGATTATTCATAAATTCGCTTGTATGCTTTGCGAAAATTTATGCAAATTAGGTGTGGATGCACGCGTTAGTTCTCAGTATGATAGAAAAGCTGATATCAACCACTATTTTTTTCCTAATCATGCTCCGATTTCTAACAAATATGTCACGTTCATGATTACACATGTCGACATGCTCGAAAAACTTGAATTAATAAAACAACAAACTGAAAATGGCGCAATTGGAATATGTATGTCTTTAGATACAAAGAATAAGCTTATTTCATATGGAGTAAGACCTGATAGGTTGTGCTTTATTAATCCGGCTCAAGATGAACAGATAGCGCCCAGGAAAATTAAACTTGGTTTTACAAACAGAGTATATGATGATTCTAGAAAAAGAGAATCAATGCTCATTGATGTTTGCGGGAAAATTGATAATAGAATCTTTAAGTTTTGTATAATGGGATCCGGTTGGGACTCTATTGTCGAGAGTATCAAGTCCTTGGGATTTGAAGTTGAATATTATCCTGATTTCGACAAGGATATTTATAATGATTTAATTACAAATCTGGATTATTATTGCTATTTTGGGTTTGATGAAGGGTCTATGGGTTTTTTGGATGCCCTGGCTGCAGGCATTGGAACTATAGTTACACCCCAAGGATATCATCTTGATTTAGGGATAGATATAACATATCCCGTTTCGACAATAGACGATATCGTTGATGCTTTGCATGAAATTGAAAAAAATAGAATTAGTGCTATTGATTTTTCGAAAAAATATACTTGGGAAGCGTATGCAAAAAAGCATATTGAAATATGGAATTATATGCTTGATAGAGAGGATATGTCTGAAATCTTAAAAACTAGAGGCTGGTATACGGATGGGATTTATTCATTGTTTCTGAAATGAACTATGAATGTTGAATAGATGCGTAATTCACTTGCGAAAAATAGTATATATAATGTTATATATCAGTTTTTGAACATTGTTTTTCCATTCTTGACGTCTGTGTATGTGGCAAGATTGTTCGGAGATTCTTTAGTTGGTGAGGTCGCGTATTCGCAGAACTTCATTGTGTATTTTGTCGCAATTGTTTCCTCAGGCTTGCCCACATATGGAATTAGAGAAATTGCGAAAATCAGAAGTGATAAAGCTTCAACTAATAAGTTGTTTAGCGAATTGTTTGTTTTAAATGGTATATTCACTTCTATTGCTTTGCTTTTGTATTTTTTATTTCTTGCATTCTTTCAATTTATTATTTTTGATTATAAACTTGCTTTCATTTTTTCTCTGCAAATATTTTGGAATTACATTAATGTTGATTGGTTTTATACAGCGTATGAAGAGTTTAAATTTATAACTATAAGAAACGCCATTGTTAAATGTCTTTTGTTTTTTTCTGTACTTTTATTTGTTAATGAATTGTCGGATGTATATATTTATGCATTTATAATTTGCCTTGGTAATGGACTTAACTCAATTTGCAATATTGTATATTTAAAGAAATATATAAGATTCACATTTACCGGGTTATGCTGTTCGGTACACATACCAATTATTTTATTACTTGCTGCAAATGTTTTTCTTGATAGTTTATATTCAAAATCCGATATTACGATGCTTGGTGTGATGGTTGATTCTTCTGAAGTTGGTATATATTCGTATGCATATAAACTCCCTGATCTTATTATGACAGTTTGCGTTTCCCTGATATATGTTTTCTTTCCCAGATTGATACAGTATTACAAAGAGGATTATGTTAAATTTTCTTCACTATTAGATTATGGGATAAAGATTGTGCTATTTATTTCAATCCCCGCCGCTGTTGGTTATATGCTGATTTCTTCTGATCTTATTTATTTGTTATATGGTAATGAATTCTTAGATAGCATTTTAGTTACTAAAATACTTTCCATTATGATTATTATAAAAACATTGGGTAATCTGTTGGGCTATCAATTAGTTTTCTGTACTGGAGACGAAAAAATGAGATTGCCAGTGTATTTTGCTGCTGCATTTATAAATATACTTTTGAATTTCGTAATGATTAACTTTTTAGGTGCTGCAGGCGCAGCAATTTCATCAGTATTTACCGAGATTTTATTGAATTTCAGTATTATACTGTATGAGTATAAAAAGGTTAGATTTCATTTTGATTATATATTTATCTTGAAGGTAATTATATCTACTTTTGCGATGGTGTTACTTGTTCTTGCAGTGCAGATGTTTATTGACTATTCGGTATTAAGGATAACTTTAAGTGTATTTTTGGGCGTTGCTTCTTATGCTCTGATAAATATGATTTTAAAAAACGATATTGTTTATGACTTTTATAAAAAAATCAAAAAATAAATACATATATTTATATCTGTTTGTTATTTTGATTTTGTTATTTTTGTTTGTATACAAAATATATTTCTATAATTGTACTAATTCAGAAATGAATGCTTATGAAAAAATAATAAATGGAATTCCTGTTAATGCATTGATAATCGGTGATTCTATAGGCGAAGGCAGTGGAGCGAGTTGTTCAAATAATACATGGAGTATGCTGCTGTGTGAATTTATAAAAAATAAATACAATTGCAAACTCCATGTAGAAAATATATCAATGGGTGGAAATACGTCTGTTGCAGGCTTCATCAGATTAATTGAACGTGATTATAAGATGGCTGATTATGATCTTGTGATTATATGTTATGGACAAAATGATGAAGCTAAAGATTTTGATATTCATTATGAGTCGTTGCTTAGAGAAGTTATGTCTCGCTATCCTAAATGTTCAATGATTTGTGTTTTAGAACATAGCCAAATGACATATACGAAAAAAATAAATACCATTATAGATTTAGCTGAATATTATCATATTCCGGTTGTAGATACTATAAAACCTTTTTCTGAACACAAAAATGGATATGATTCACTTGTGATTGATGGAACACATCCTAATGATGACGGATATATTATTTATGCAAACAGTATTTTGGATGTGATAGAAAGCGAAATTGATCGACCTACCCCCGTTGTATTATCAGACAAACCAATGTTTGAAAGGTCATTATTGTTTGAGAATTATGTTTGGTATGATTCTTCAATGTTTGAAAGGAATGGTTTTACATATACGATTGAAGTTGGAGAATCGGAATCAATTATATTTATAGATTATATTTTTTTTCCGGGATATAACAATGTGACAATATATAATAATGATCGGATTATTGCTGAAAATAATTTTTTTTGGAAATGGGATTTTATGCAACGTCATGCATATGATTTTGAATTGATGAAACTTGATGATGGTATATTATCTATAGAATTCGATTGCAAAGAGCATGCAGATAGTTTTAACGGACTGGGATTCACAATAATAGCATAATTATGGTGTTTTACATATGAATATTTATTTACTTGACTGCACCCTCCGTGATGGAGCATATATTAATAACGCAGAATTCGGCAAGCCTGCAATGCGAGGTATTATAAGCAAACTGCAGGATGCTCACATTGATATTATCGAATGCGGATGGCTGAAGGATCCGGAGTATAAGGATGGAACCACATATTTCCATCTTCCTTCTGATGCGCTTCCTTATATCAATAATAAGAATGACAAGATCATCTACTGCGTCATGATCGATTGGAACAGATATGACGTGTCTGTCTTGCCTCCGTATGACGGCAAATCAATAGATGCCATAAGAGTCGTGTTCCCGCACGGAAAGCATAATGAAGCTATAGAGATCGGAACAAAGATAAGAGAGAAGGGCTACAAGGTTTTGTTCCAGGCAGCAAATACTCTTGCTTATTCTGATGATGATCTGATCGAACTTGCGGGTATCATGAACGAATTCAAGCCGGTATCTTTATCGGTAGTCGATACTTTTGGTTCGATGTATCCTTCCGACCTTGACCGCATTCTGGATTGCTTGGATTCTCATCTTGACCGGGATATTGAACTTGGTCTCCATGCACATAATAACCAGCAGCTTGCATTTGCATTATGCATTCGTTTTGTTGAGTCTCTGAAGGATAAGAGAAATATCATTGTGGATGCAACGCTCAGCGGCATGGGACGCGGAGCCGGTAATGCCACAACTGAACTTGTCGCGAGCTACCTGGACCGCGTTCAGAACGGAAATTACGATATGAACGCCATAATGGATGCCATTGATATGTACATTCAGGGCTTTTGTGAGAAATTCTCATGGGGTTATTCGACTCCATATTTTATCTCGGGATATTATCAATGCCATGTGAATAATATTGCGTATCTTACAACAAATCACAGGGCCAATGCCCGCGATATGCGCAATGTAATAGAATCACTTTCCGTAGAAGACAGAAGGAAGTATGACTACGATCTTCTAGAAGCGAAGTTTCTGGAGAATCAGAACAGGATCGTTGATGATAGCGCTACTATCGATGCTCTTAAGAATATTATCAGAAACAGAAAAGTAATGCTTATTGCTCCCGGAAGATCCACAGTCACCGAGCAAGATAAACTAAATGCTTTTATCGATAGGGAAAAGCCCGTTGTGATCGAAGTTAATTCGATAAATAAACTGTATGACCCTGATTTTGTATTTTTTACTAACAGTGTCAGATATGAATATGCCCGCAACACTTATCCCAAAACCTTCGATAAGACTAAGAGGTTATTACTTTCCAATATACATACGGAAGGTTCCGATGATGAGTTTATAGTAAATTACAATCTTGTTATAAAGCGGGGATGGGAGCATTTTGATAATGCTGTTATTCTTGCGCTCAGACTGCTTAATAAACTTGATGTCAGTGATGTGTATCTTGCCGGATTCGACGGCTTTAAGACGAAGTATAACGAAAGCTATGCCGATGAATCGCTCCCGACGCTTAATCCCGATAATAAGTGGGATGAGCTTAATGAAGAGATCAAGGATATGTATACCGATCTATACGAATCGGTTAAGGGGAGAATGAACATCATTTTCCTGACGGAAAGCATTTTCGAGATCAAATAACCTATGAAAAGAATGGCTAAACTTTTTAAATCTCATAAGCTCATCGGATTATTATTTGTGATACTGGCTTCATATTTTATGGGTTATGTTTTGCTTGTATTAGCTTATTGTCTTCCGATTGAAGAAATAAATGATAATATCCGCAAAGATTATATGTCCTGTGTCTCTGTTGGCGCATGGATCCCCGGAAGAGAAGATACTCAGCCTGATATATTTACCGACTCACTGATGCTGCTTGAGGCTCAGTATCCTGTTGACGATTCTCCGTTTTTGGTCTCGGTCAGATCTCCGAGAGCGTTACTTCCTGAAGTGACATACGTATATGAAACATATCTTGCCTATAACGAATCTAATGATTACCACTTTTATGAATACGATTATTTTAGATACTGGCACGGATATTTGATATTTTTAAAACCATTATTATCTGTATTCAGTCTCGGTACGGTTAAGGATTTAATGGGAATTATTCAGTTTATTCTATTCATTTCTATTACATTTCTGATTGTAAAGAATAATATTCCTTTCAAATATGTTTTGCCTTTATTATTGTCATACCTTTACATGAATCCGATAACTTTGGCGTTATCCTTTCAATTTAATTCTGTAATTGTAATTACTTTTATATCCGTGATTCTATTACTATATGATCACAGGAAAAATAAAACTATAAATACATATTCGTGGCTGCTTTTCTTTTTGATAGGCATATCAACATCCTATTTTGATCTTTTGACGTTTCCTCTTGTGACGTTCGGGCTGCCTTATATATATTATTTCATGTTATACGGCAGAGAAGAAAAGAGAGATTATATAAAATTCTTCAAACTGCTTTTATGCTGGGGAGCCGGATATTGTCTGATGTGGCTCGGAAAATGGATCATTTCGTATTTTGTTATTGGTAAAGAATCCATAGATGAAATATTCAGAAGTATATCTATAAGATCCGGATTTGATGTTTCGGAATCTTTTAATGGGGAGTACATGTCTTATCCGGACATTCTTATTAAGAATTTATATGTCCGTAAAAATGTACTATTATTATTGATTGTGATCTTTGCCATTCTTATGCTATGGAAA